>ERZ837910.975-NODE-975-length-42930-cov-15.010612_pt1 | contig 42930 bp, 40 predicted proteins | sample MGYA00519940_ERZ837910 | MGnify/ENA primary metagenome ERZ837910 (study PRJEB31850, sample SAMEA3708825) | human gut metagenome | biome: human gut; feature: human-associated habitat; material: faeces | place: China | collected 2014 ... | reverse complement strand
ATTGCTACTCTTACTGCCATTCTTAATTCCTCCTAGAATTGTAAATAAATAGTCTTATGGGACATGCGTCCCAAGCTTTCTTTATTTTACCCAATTATTCCCGAAAGTTCAAGTCCCTTTTATGACTTTGTTAATAATTTATCATTCCGCATAGAGAAACGCACTTCGATTGGTAAATATCATTGAAAATCGTTTCCACATTCATTATAATCAGACCATAACAAGCTTCGCATGTGAAAGAACCGGTCAAACGACTGTTTTCAATATTTCATATGACTTCACCAATAACATATGCAAGTCCTCACGGGCCTTGCATCCACAGAAAGGAAAACGCATGCTTTACGATACCCACATGCACACACACCACTCCGGTGACAGTGAGGCAGCGGTCCAGGACATGATCGAATCCGCCATCCGCAAGGAATTGGACGGTATCTGCTTCACCGACCATTTTGACTATGACTATCCGGACGAACCGGACTTGTTCTTATTAGATTTTGATTCTTATTACAAAGAAATAATGTCTCTCCAGGAGAAATACAAGGGACGCATCCCGATCCTCTGGGGTGTGGAGATCGGTCTCCAGCCACAGATTGTGGATGTCAACAGATGCACCACTTCCCGCTATCCGTTCGACTTCGTCATCGGTTCTTCCCACGTGGTACACGGCGTGGATCCCTACTATCCGAAATATTACGAAGGGCGCACCGAGCACGAAGCGTATCTGGAATATTTTGAATCAATCCTCGAGAATCTGCACACTGACGCAGACTTTGACGTATATGGGCACATCGATTACGTCGTCCGCTACGGTCCGAACCGAAACGAGGATTATTCTTATAAGAAGTACGCCAATATCATTGACGAAATTCTTCGCACTTTAATTGATATGGGACGAGGCATCGAGATCAACACCGGCGGCTTCAAATACGGACTCGGTCATCCAAATCCGACCGAGGATATCATCCACCGCTACCGTGAGCTCGGAGGAGAAATCATCACAATCGGCGCCGACGCACACGCACCGGAGCATGTTGCCTATGATTTTGCCAGGGTTCCTGCCATCCTGCTCGCCGCAGGTTTTCGGTATTATACGGTATTTAAGCAGCGGAAACCGCAGTTTCTGCCACTAGTCTGAATTTAATGAAATTTTCAAAAAAAGTTAAGAATCTTTCATTTTGGTATTGCAAATTTCATTTTTCACTGTATAATATAGGTATTGAATAGTGTTATTACTATAGCATGTGACGTACGCGAAATGAGTATGTAGTTCAATTTTATTAAACAATTATCTAATTAACTACTCAGTTACTCAATTACTTTCAGTAACTAAGAAGGAGCAGGTTTCCTCGCCTGCTCCTTTCTTCATGTATTACTTTCGAATCAATTTCTTTATCTGCGTCAATATTTCTCTAGCAATTGCCTCTCCTTTTACCAAAAGAACAGTATAATATACCGCAAAATACAACAATCCCGAAATCAACAGACTGATAAACGTTCCCAAGTTAAACATTTTCACCCATACCGAAGCTGCAATTGCCAGCACCAATGCCAGACCGATTGTTCCAAACCGAACGTTTTTGTACAGATTCCGTGTAACGTTTCGCAAGGCACACATCTGAACGATCCATACCACAAATTCTGCAATCAGTGTTCCCACTGCTGCACCTGCTGCCGCATATTGCGGAATCAACAGCGCATTCACAATTAGATCCACAAGCGCACCTGCGATTTCTGAATACAGCACCTGCTTTTCCAATCCCAGGGGAATCATTATCTGGATGCCCATCACATTCGTCATCCCGATCAGAAGCAATGTTGGCATAATGATCTGCATCGGCACAATCGCCCCTTCATAAGCAGAACCACTCAGGAAGAAAATGCCCTCTCTTGCAAACAGTATAAAATAGATCATCATTGGCGTTGCCAGAAGGATTACAAAATTCATCGCCTTCTTGGTCAACCGCTGAAACTCTTCCAGCTCCCCACGTTCCACATAATAAGAAAGGCGCGGAAGCATCACCGTTCCCAGAGAAGTCACAATCCCGACAAGAATCCCCTTGATCTTTACCGCCGCATTATAGTAACCAACATCGACATTGCTTTTCATCAATCCCAGCATGACCGTATCCAGATTCGTATAGATCACCGTCGCACAGGACATCGCAAAAAAGATGAGAATTGGTTTCATATGTTGCCGATAGTTGTATTTTTCTTCCGGAAACAAATCAATGTACGTGTGTGCATGTACAAAATTGCACACATTCGAAGCGGATGCTGCCAAAATCGTCAACGCACCATACACAACATAATCCGACTGCTGCCGGATCAACAAAAGCATCGCCACCACAGCAATTGCCTTAAAAATCACAGAGCGAATCGTTATGTAAGTATACTGCTCCAAAGCCTTATACAACCATTCCATGCCGACTGCATTCAATAGAATCGTCAGACTGATAATAAAAATCAGAGAACTTTCCGCACGTAACCTTGGAATCGCAAACACAAAAATGCCTAACGCAAGGTACGACAGCAAACTCATGACCAGATTGATTGCCATAAGTTCATGCACCACGCGCGACAACTTTCTCCTGTCATCTCTAACTTTTGCACAGGCACGGATTCCGTATGTCGGTATTCCCAATTGTGAGAGCATCAGAAAATACGATACCACCGAAGTCGCAAACGACACCCGACCGGTTCCTTCCGGAAGAAGGATGCGCGACACATACGGGAAGGTGATCAGTGGAAAGATAAATGACGAAAGCGTCAGGATGGTGTTCATTATGTAATTCTTTTTTAATTTACTGTTTTCTAACAAAATCCCTCACTCGTAATATTGTATTCACTAATTTTGTATCTTTGTAATTTGCTTTTCTAAGCAATCTTACATACTTTCTTTTCCCTAATTTTTCATATAATTGTGGCACCATATTCTTATACATAAGATCCGTATCCCGTGTCAATGTTTCTACTGAAACCTCTCGGTAGCGACTCAATTTTAAGAAATTTTCCATTGTCACATGATAGGTAGTCTCCATTCGATGTAACAAATGAATTCTATTTTTCGAGCGAACACCAATATCCTTATAAAATTGCAGCTGAATTTCCATCACCTTTTGCATCTCTTTGTAATGTTTCTTTACACTTTCACAACTAACAGACTGGCCGTCTCTTCCTAATCGGTAATTATACACTGGTGCAGCAAACACGCTCATATACTTTGCATATGTCAGCGGTTTTAACACATAAATTGAATCCGTATATAATATGTGCTCCGGCAGATCCAATGGATGCTCCTTTAACAGATCTGATCGATACGTCACACCCCACATTGACAAATGCACCGGCTCTTGCATTTTTTCCAGCGCAATCTCCTGACCTGCATATTTTTCCCAAGCCATATGATGAATGTTTCTTTTTGTACCGTAACAATGTATATACAAAGAACTTATTACCTCCGCATCCGTTTTCAACAGATGCTGCACAAACTTTTCAAGGTTTTCTTTATCAAACCAATCATCCGCATCCAATATTCGAAAATATTTTCCCGTCGCCAATTGCGTAGCAAGATTCACATTGGATCCCCACCCGCCATTCGGTTTTGTAACCAAACGGAAGGTTTCCGGATTCCGATCACAAAATGTATTCGCAATATCTTCTGTATGATCCGTAGACCCATCGTTCATAATCAATACTTCTATCTTGTCCACACTAGGAATCATACAACTTTCCAGAGCTTCTCCTAAATAGTCTTCCATGTTATAGGCACATACTGCAACCGTTAATATTTTATCCATAATCAATTCTCCCTCAAATACGCATCCAAAATATGCGTAATCCGTTTCTCTTTCGGTGGCAATACCATATATTTCCCATACAGTCTTGATAAATAAATCTGATATCCAACTGGTGCAGGGAAATTTCCCTGTTCAAATGCAACTTTCTTCTGTTCTTGAAACACCTTTTTATCCATACTTTCGCGCGCTCCATACCCCCACAAAACTCCACCTACATAAGTAGATGTTTGATAGGAATATGTCTTAGATATAGAGTCCATTTTTGAGCATAGGAAATGATTTGGTAATACCTGAAGTAACCCAACTACGAACGGTTTTGTAATTCTCACATACCAGGTTCTTCCTTCCCATGGATTTGCATTTCTTAAGGACAGAATTCTCCGGTACCTTGCCACTTTTTTATACAATTTTTCAGTTTTAACTCTGTCATTCGGATTTCCATCCAAAGGAAATACATCTATCCATATGTGTGGTATTTCACGTTTTTGTCGAATATAGTCTGTTTTCACATAAGTGTCTGGATCTACAATTTTAATAAAAGGGTAATGTGAACCACTATTTTTCCAGTGCCAAATCTCGTATTTCTTCTGTTCATTACCTATAACAGTCTTGGGCAATTGCAATAATCGATCATAATCATTTCTTGGCATAATGACATCAATATCATCATCCCATGGAATAAAGCCATGATGACGAATAGCACCAAGCAGCGTCCCACCTGCCAGCATATATGTCAAATGATTAGCTTCGCAAAATTGATCAAAAGTAACCAAAATATCATATTCTATTTTCTGAACCTCATGAGTGGTTAATTTCCGCATATGCGCTCCTCATCTCAAAAAAAGCGTTTTCATTGTCTGTATGGTATTTTGAACATCATAACCCGCTTCACTTATTTTCTGATTCTCCGACTTTCTAGTACCTCTATCTTGCTTTATTTTCTCTAAATAAGCAATCCATTCTTTTTTTTCTTCAGATAACGGGAGAAAAAATATATGATCTGTGATTGCAATATCTTTCGTTATCGTATCAGATGCCAAAACAGGCAAACCTGTACTCTCTGCTTCAATTGCAGAGATCGGTAATCCTTCATACAACGAAGGGAATACAAATACGTCAAAGACCTGCAAATAATCATTCACATTTTTTGTATTGCCAACAAACAGCACCTTATCCCTTATGCCCACACGATTTTGCACATAATTTTCTAATTTTTCTTTATTTTCTCCATCGCCTACCAATATCAAATAAGAATTTTTTTCGACTTGCGCATATTTTTCGAATAAATCTATCAAAAATTTTTGGTTTTTTTCATACGTAAACCTTCCTACATGTCCCAAAACATATGTGTTTTTTGGGATATTCATACTTTTTCGAATTTCATCACGTTTTAAAGAGTCGTAAAAGAATTTGGTCGTATCAATACCATTTTTTACAATGATGAGTTTATCGTAAATCAGCGAATCACTAAATTTCCATTGCGCTGCTTTCAAAGAGCACGCACAAATTTCATCCGCATAATGAGTAAAAATAGGGGCTGACGCCTTTTTAATCACCATATGTTTAAAGTTCTCTTTATTTCCAGAACAATGAGAATGCACAATTACTTTTGGTACTCCGCTCGTTTTTGCTATATAACAGGCCATTGCTAAAAAGAAAGTACTTCCAGAATTAATATGTACCACCTCATAACGATTTGTTTTTAAGAAAGCCCGAAAACATTTAAAAATTTGTAATCTCCCTTTATCCTTTTTAAACTGAAAGCCAAAAGAATAAATCTGTCCACCTTTTTTATCGACAATATCCTGATAGCTATCGTTGTGCACCTCATATGGTGTTAATAAATCAAAATGAAATTGCTCACTATCAATCTCTTTCACAAATGAAACAACAAATGCTTCCTGCCCACCATTTAAAATAGGTTCTCCAAACACTTCAAGTATCTTCATTATATTTTTTTACTTTCCTCTCATCTTATAAAATAGATATTTGTAACATATCCTCCGATTTTCATAATAAAATAAAACCAATATAAAAAAACTGGTATGAATAACCCCACAGAAAAGACTATCTTATTCAACAAATCTCTTTTCACGCAGTTCATCATGCACGGAATAAAAACTATCAAAAAATAATCAAAGAAATATGCAATTCTTAAGCTCTCGTAAAAGACAGCATTGAATACAACAAAGTATCTTCCAATTAGCATGAGATATACCATGTATTTAGCCTTGTCATCATACTTATGCGCACATTTAAACACCACGGCAAAAAATAATATCAGTGCAGATTTGCAAAGTAAATCTGTGCTATGAATATTCCCTAGAGTGACCCCTGAATATTCCTGCAAGTATCTAGAAATGTAATATGAATATCTTCCGGATATTATTCCTACAATCCGCGCTAAAATACCGGCAATCTGTCTGTAGAATAGAAAAATCAAAACAAAAACAGTTGCAATTGCCATATACCATTTTTTCCTTTTCCGAATCGGTTTTTGATAAATCCACAAAGAAAAAAGATAGATTGGAATAACTAGTAAAGCAACTGTATGAAATAATATTGCAACTATACACCAAAATATTGCTCTAAACCTTTCATTAATAGAGAAATAATAATATGCCAACAAAATGAATGACATCGCAATACTTTGTCTCATACCGGATAAGCCAAAATTGTAAAACAAAAAGAGGTATATCATCATCCCCAACGTCATGGATGCTTCTTTGCGCCGCTTGTACAACACATAATATAATGGCAGCAAAATCAACAATTCAATAGCAAAAAAGATATATCCTATGTTCTTTAATTTTCCTCCCCAATACAATAAAACGGAAAATAAGATTTCGGTCTTTGGATATTCCAACAAAAGAAACTCTCCAAAAGAACTTGATTTGATAGCAACGATATAATTCGGATAAACATATCCCATTACATCATTACCAACAGAAATATCCCTCATCGCAGCCAAAGTGCATGGAATCAATAACGCCAGACCCGAAAAAGCCATTGCTAATATATACGAAGCATTCTTTTTTTTATTTGTATTTGCAAACAAATTTTCTGCAATAAATGTCATACCAATTGTAGACATAAAAGCTATCAAATATATAATGACTGACTTCCACTCCATGAACCTATCCCATTACTTTCTATCAATGTACTCTATCGCCGGTCGAAATTTAAATCCGCTTATTGTCGCTCCAACGATAATCTGTATTCGTTTCCATTTATAATTTTCTGCTCTAAGCAGTACTTTGATAATATGACCATTCAACCTAAAAAATTCATACAGAAATCCGCGCAATCCCTCTCTGCGATACAAATATACATCGTTTCTATATAAATACCGATATCTCTCTAACCGTTCATAAGAATCATTGTAAATATTTGCACCGATATTAGACATCGATTTATGTACAACCACGCTTTCCGGTACCACATAACACGGATATCGGCGGGAAATTCTCCGTGTATATTCCCAATCATCCGTCCAAATAAAAAAATCTTTAATCGGTAATCCCACCTCTTTTACAACCGCTGCTTTCAAAAACAAAGATACAAAAGAAGCCATCACTGCTGGAATCAACTTGTGATCAAAATCTTTCACCTTTCGCGTCAAAGTTTCTCTCTGTATGTTCATATTGCAGATACTTAAATCTTTCCATAATACTTTACTCGAAAGGAAACCATATTTTTCCTCCATCTTCTGATCTTTTTCCATCAACACTTCCAAGGCCGTCTCCTGCGGAATACAATCATCATCCATAACCCATATATATTCGTATCCTGCCTCAACGGCTAGTCGGATTCCATATGAAAATCCTCCCGCGCCCCCTAAATTGGCACCTGTATTAAAATATAAAATCTGTTTCCGTTCTATGAATTGTTGCAGGACATCCTGTGTTCCATCCGAACTATTATTATCAACAATAATAATCTGTACATCCGAAAACGTCTGTCCCAGCAACGATTGCACATTTTCCAATAAAAGATTTTTTCTGTTATAAGTCACAACGACTGCTGCTACTTTTTTCATCTGTCAAAATTCCTACTTTTTAACTTTCTCATAAGAAAGTTCCATGACTTAATGATCCAATTCTGTTTTTCCATAAACATAACCGGAATCTCCCGATACCCTTTATGATTCGCCTCTAGCCATACGTCCAACAATCGTTCACTCACAAAGCCAAATACTCTTGCATCATTCTTGGAATAAGCTGATATATCCAGTCTTTTTTCTAACTCGAACAACACATCAAAAAGCCATGTACAATAATCTTCCAGACATTCACGTTTCATAATAAACATATTGAACTTATGTCCCTTTGTACTTTCCATGCAAGAGTCAAATGCATCCAGATAATTTGGATATTTGTTCATTAAAACTTCTCTGGTTAGATCTAAATCGATTGCGTGATGCGCATGCGCATATTGACTGTATGTTGTCTCTATAAAATAATTTCTTGGGGTAGGAAGAATGATATCACATTGCTCAATTAACAGTTTCAACTGATCCATCGTAAGTATTCGATTCCACTTATCCCCGAATCCTTCTACTGTAAAATGCCTGCGATAATGAACCATTCCAAGATAATCGGCATCCAAATTCTTCCATGCCCAATACAAGCCAGTTAACTCACAATAGTTTGCATTCTTGGCAGATATATTCTCGCCATCACTATCTTTGACATATCCAAGTGGCGTCCTGTCTTGTGCACCAACCTGAATCGGTATATACATCTCATCCACTGGCATTCTATATTGTTTGTGAGTTGCCACAATTACTTTTACAGTTGCCATTACTGAGCTCCATCTCCATCAATTACAACTTGTATCGTTTTTAAAACGATCTTAATATCCAATTTCCAGCAAGCATGCTCGATATAATATAGTTCCATTTTTTGTCGTTCACCATTTTCATATCCCACATGATTTCTTGCATATACCTGCCAATACCCGGTAAGCCCCGGTTTCATACTCAAAAACAATTCTTTCTTTTCGGGATAATTAACTCTAAGTTCCTCTTCAACAAGCGGGCGCGGACCAATCAATGCCATCTCACCCTTGAGAATATTAATAAACTGCGGAAATTCATCAATACTATGTCTTCGTATAAAAGCACCAACTTTCGTAATTCTCGGATCATTTTCAAGCTTATATTCTCTATAATATTTCTTTAATTCCTCCGGTGTAAGCATTATTTCCAACTGATCCGCATTCCGCTTCATGCTTCGGAATTTGTAAATTTCAAATTCCTTTCCATATTGACCGACACGCTTGGTCTTGTAGAAGACAGGACCGCCATCCTCCACCTTAATTGCAATTGCAGTAACGATTGCAACCGGAAGTGAAATTATAATCAGCACTAGCGCCATAATCAGATCAAGCAACCGTTTTGTCACAGCAAATCCGAGTGATAACTCACGATTTTTCACACACAGCGTTTTATAACCGTTCATCTCCACTACACTGTAACAAAACGAACTCTTCTCAAGATTGCGTAATGCTCGATACACGAGCACATTTTTACTCACCAGGAAATCTGTAATTTCATGCAGTTGCGGCATTCCTTTCAAATAAATATACACGCAGTCTACGCCATGTGTGTTCACATAATTCTTTAATGTATCCGTCCAACCTACAATCGGAATTCCATTTACCACTGTCCGATTGCTCTTCTCATAAGTTATAATCCCAGTTACAATTGCGCCATATTTAGACTTGTTGGTAAATTGCTCCAATTTACGTTCAATATCCTCTTCCCTAATGTACAAGAGTGTCTCTCCCGCATTCTTACCCAGATGTCTTCGTACATACTCCTTCCAGGCAAGATGCGCCACATACATAATCGGCAATAAAATAATCACAAATGTAAAAAGAACCACTCGTGAATAATCTTCACTTGTCTTCGTTGCAAAACAATACACAGTCAATGCAACAAACAATCCTGCAACCATTGCAAATGTACTTTTAAATTCATCTCGAAAATCTCTTCTCAATATTCCCGAGTAGACGTTCCAAAACATAACGATAAAAAGAAATGCAACAAGCAGCACTCCAGCCATATACAAATAGCGATCAATCAAATCTATAAAAGTATTTTTTCTGGCCATACAAGCTATAAAAAAGCTTAGCTGCACACAAAGCAAGTCTAAAATCAAAAAATCTATATGTTTTAACAGACTATATTTTTTCTTCTGATTCATTCGTTCTTTAATTCCTGTTCCGCGTTTGGTATGCTTAATGACCTACACATGCATCATATGTTTTATTATACCATACCTTTTCTGTAATTAATAGCTTGTGAAATACAACGCATTTTATAGTACTATCAATAGGACTACTCTACGAAACACAAGAGAAAGAGGATACAATTATGAGATTACCAAACGGATACGGCGGAGTTGTCAAACTCTCCGGAGCCCGAAGAAGACCTTACGCAGCCCGCATCACAACAGGCTGGTACTACAATGATCAGACCGGAAAACGCGTACAGCGCTATCAGATCCTGGGATATGCATCCACCCGTGCGGAAGCGTTGCAGATACTCGCACGATACAACGATTACCCGATTGACGGTGCATCACTTAAACTGACATTTGCCGACATCTACGAGCGCTGGTCCGCCGAAAAATTTCCAACCACTTCCCATTCCAACATCAAAGGTTACCGCGCCGCATACGCGATCTGTCAGGATATCGCAGATGTGCCGTTTCGCAACCTGCGCCTCGATGATCTGCAGCGCGTGGTCGATCGCTGCGGCAAGAATTACCCGACGCTCAAGAAGTTGCGCGTACTCTACAACCAGCTCTACGAATATGCGATGAAGCATGAAATCGTTGTCAAAGATTACTCCACTTACGTCAATATCATCAAATACAAGGATCGCAATCCGAATAAGACGGAGCGCGAACGCTTTCCACCACAGGAGATCGCTTTGCTTTGGAAACACAAAGACGATCCCTACTATCAGACCATTCTCATGCTGATCTACAACGGTGTCCGTGTCTCGGAGCTTCTCGATCTAAAGAAAGGAAACGTCCATCTTAAGGAACGCTACTTCGATGTCATAGACAGCAAGACCGTAAGCGGCATCCGCAAAGTTCCTATCGCCGCCAAGGTACTTCCCTTCTACGAACGCTGGTACAACGACTGCTCCGCCTGCGAATACCTAATCCACACGATGGACAGCGAACATTTTACCTACCACAATTATTACAGCAATTTCTTTAAGCCTTTATTGAACCGGCTGGGCATTGACCGGACGCCGCACTGCTGCCGCCACACCACGATCTCCATGATGGCGGATGCGCACATCGACCAGACGATCATCAAGAAGATCGTCGGCCACGCCGGTGCGATGTCACTCACGGAACGCGTGTATACGCATCTCGATATCAATGAATTGATCGAAGCAATCGATCAGATCTAGATTGCAAAATCGCCACCCTCTATTCCTAGAAGGTGGCGACATCTTCGTCATTTGGATTCCACAAATGCATTTTGCATCTGTGCTTCTCTATATGCAAGATTACAGGTCAGAAAACAGATCTTCCTTGTAGGTTCCGTCTGCAAGCATCTTCTTAAAGCTCTCCCGGACCGCTGCAACATCTTCCTTGTAGGTCATGCCATACCACGTATCGTTCGTGCGCAGCACCTTGACCGCCATCCTGCCCTCCGCCAAAAGCTCACCGATGTAGATCGGGATCAGATACTCCGACTTCAATGGATTCTGTGGTACTTCTTTCTCGAAGAATTCCTTGAATCCTGCATCTAACGTATCCACGAAATCCGGCGTCAGTCCCCACATATTCATCGAAACAAGCGAATTCACATCCAGCTTCACGCCATCCGCCTGTGCTCCATCTGCAGTCTTAACAATATTCTTGGTCTCCGCAACTTCTGTAAGATTGCTGTCCGCATCCATCTTGCAGACACCGCGCGTTACCGCACCGTTATCCGACAATGTATTCTTCAGCACAAAGCCGGCCATACAAGACGTTCCGCCTTCCACCAGGTACTCATGAACCGCCCGGAAACCCTCCTTGCCATAATAGTCGTCCGCATTGATCACGATAAAAGGCGCATCAATCAGATCCTTCGCCGCAAGTACTGCCTGTCCGGTTCCCCAAGGCTTTGTTCTTCCCTCCGGAAGCTCGCCCGGAATATCACGGATATCCTGAAACGCGTAATCTACCTTTACATCAAACCCGGCACAAATATCCGCGATACGGTTGCCAATCGCATTCTTAAAATCTTCCTCAATATCCTTACGAATAATAAAAATCACATGGTTGAAACCTGCCTCGATCGCATCATGCACCGAATAATCCATAATAATATGATTCTGTGCGTCTACAGGCTCCAGCTGCTTAATTCCCCCGCCGAAACGCGATCCGATTCCGGCTGCCATAATCAGTAGTGTTGTCTTCATTCTTCTTCCTTCCATAGTAACTTGTGGTCCCCTCACCAACTTCTATCATCTATTGTAAAGGATGATCTCAAGCTTTGCAACTGCCGCATGCATTTTCCCAAAATCAGACAAAAACAAACTACTTTTCAAGCCAATACTAAGGCCGTCCAACCGGCATTCCGGTATAGCGGTCCGATCACCGACGTAACAATTCCCGTGCCAAATCATCCACTCTTGCGGTATATCCCGCACCAACTTTCACCTCCAGCAACTCGCATGTCGCCTTCAGATTCGGACAGCGGCTCGTCAGATTGTGCGCATCACTTCCCAGCAGCACCGCTTCATGCTGCTTCAGAAGCCCGATGCACATCCGCCGCCTCTTCCAATCCTGAAACGGACCGGCATTCATCTGGCACTCCAGCGGCAGATCCATAATCTCATTCCAGACACTCTTGTCCTTCTGCAGCTTGTAGTAGCGCTCAATGTGCGCCAGCACAACGCGGATTCCCTGCCTGCGAACAAGATTCGCCACATCGACATACACATCTTTCTCCCACTGACAGAATGGCATCTCCAGCAAGACCGTGCCACTGTCTCCAATGCACAGCTCCGGAATCATATCCGCGCTACCGATATTCCGAAAATAATACACTTCCGCCCCAAGATGATACGGCAACAGCTCCACACCAGCCTGCTGCGCCGCAGCCTCCAGCCGGCTCACACTTTGTTCTCTTTTCTTAAGGAAATGCGCCACCGTATCCTGCTGCGCATAGAAATGCGGCGTAAAGACCACTTCCGTCACGCCCTGCTCCCGCTCCATCTGAAGCATCACAAGCGACATCTTCGCATCCTTACTGCCATCATCCATCTCCGGAAGAATGTGACTGTGAAAATCAATCATATGTAACTCCTAAAAACTATTGTAACCCTTGGTTTTCTTCTCTTATATGCTCCAAAATTCTGTCATACTGTTCATACATCTTCTGCACTTCGTTTTCCAACGTATAATAATGCATAATATATGGAATCAACAGAACAACCAACAACAATGTTAACACATACAATGCCGGATTACAAATCATAAGCGCCGCTACAATCGAAATCAGCGTCAGGATCGCAAACGTAACCGTCACGATCAGGTGCACCAGTCTCTCATGCTGGAAAAAGCCAATCTGGATCAAATGCTCCTGTAGGATGTCAGACCAGCGATCCTGAGAGATATTGTCCGGGCTGGCCAGGAGTGCGTCGATTTTCTGACGGTAAGAAAGTATTCGTTTTTTCATAAAAATCATCCTCTTTCCCAAAAGCTTACACAACCAAGGATAAAAATTTCTTTATCTGTGTAAAATCTTGCATTTTTATCTTACATCCTAAATTATTATTCCGTATAAAATCCTGTGCGTCCTTTGTAAAATAAGATGTTGTCACTATAATTCCACCATTTACATTGTCTGTCGTTACTGTCGAATGCAGATTTTTCACAATGCCGACACCAATCTTTCTATTTTCAGCATTACGCTTACATTCCACATAATATACAAAATCCCCCAAGATTTCTGGTTTTCTGATAATTATATCCTTTCCACCGTCTCTAGTCTTCTTCGTTTTTTCAACATTATATCCTAATCGACGATAGATTTCCGCCATCACCTCTTCAAAATCACTGCCCGATAATTCATAGAAACATTTTGGATTTTCCGATAAATATTTTAGGACAGCATCATTAATTGGAGATATATGTATAATAGGAGAGTTTTGAGTAATGATCTTGCTGTCGTCATCCTTAAAAATCTCCTCGATTATTTGTGCATTTGCACGATTACTTTCTTCCTCTGTATCGTTTTCCGCCACATCATTTTTATCTGAAGCATTTACATTTAAAATTGAAAGCCCCTCTGCATATAGTAGCGTCCTGCTGACATGACGCAACATAGATGTATCTACTTTTGGAAGAGAATTCAATGCACTCTGCAACTGCTTCCCAATTGTTGCCCCATCACTAATACCATTTGTATCTAGCACATTCTCCAGCTTCCTCATCGATGCCAATGTCTCTATATGAATTTCCACAAGACTTCCCTGTATCTTTAGTACACTTTGCTGAGCCTCCTTAATTGCCCTATTTTCATGTATTTTATAAATCTGCTGCATCACTTTTAAATAGTCATCCTTAAGCATTCCTTCCCACCTTTCCATTTGCAATTATAAAATAACCTATAAAGAAAAAGCCGACGTTTCACATCGACCTTTTCTTTCCTCTTCCTTATTCCACTCCTACGCATCCTGCAACATTCACATTCCAATCTTTCAGCATGCGCAGTTCCTTCTCAATCTCCTGATAAATAGACACATCTGTAATCTCAACCAATACTACATGCCCAGCTTCTGAAGCCTCACGCATTGCAGCCGCATCATAACAGATATTCTCACCATATACCGTCTGAATACCCTTTGTAGAAAGTCCCTCAACAATCTGCGTAATCGTATTCTTATCCACACGTTCAATCTCCGAACCTGTCAGGAACAGTTTCGTAATCCCCTCATTCTTACAATACAACTCAATATTAGAAATTGCCAATTGTACTGAAGCCTCCGCACTAAGCAACTTTTGATTGCGATACTTAATCCGAAGCAAAAATCCATTGATTCCTTTGCTACCCTTGTTCTGTGTCAGGATACCAAACTGGCGAAGCTTGTAGAAGCGAACCAGTTCCTCTGCCTCCTGCAACTTATTCGACAGAACCGCAACACAAACCAAATATAATGCAGCAAGAAAGATTCCCATCACAAAGCCAAGAACAACATACTTCTTACTGAATACCGGAGCCGATACTTCAACCGTTTCCGGTACAGTCTCCTCGTCTGCAGTCTCATTCTCTCGTTCTGCAGCTAATTCACTGTCAACCACTTTGAGCTGATCCTCCGTCATCGCAGAAGTCAACGTAGAAATCTGATCTCTGTACGACTTAATCAAACCTGTAACCGCATTCTGCGAATTGGCAAGATCCGAGTCTGTCTGTACCTGATAATTTTCTGAAACAAGCACAAGCTTATGACTTCCGATGCGATCCGCGATATCCTTGTATCTGCCCTTCAACTCCTTCTGAATTGCTTCCGACACTCTCTCCAAACTCTTTTCGTCCGTATACTTCACCAGAACCGAAAACGTATTATCCGAATCAACTGTGGCAGACACCAGCTCCGCAAGATACTTTGCTTCCGCCTTCGTGTTAACATCCTTCCAGATTTCCTTCTGACTCAATCCATTCGCGGCATAATCCACATATGCGTTCGTAATGGCAGAGGTATAATTCTGCTTATTATCCTTCGAATAATTGTATGTATAATCCGAATCAATATAATACTTCAGTTCCAGCACATGCTCCTGATATGGATCAATATTCATCAGTAACGACTCCTGCATATACTGACTGTTTTTGTCCAAAAGGACCTGCAAGCTCTTCACATCGTCGATCTGCTGCTGCTCCGTTTTCGTAAACGTAACCGTCTGTGTAACATCTTCCTGTGGTTGCTGCGCTGCTTTATACGCCTGTGCATCCTTGGCATACTTCACTCCCGGAAGTAATATTGCAAAAAGCAAAGCACACACAATCCATAACTTCCATCCCAACATCACCTTCCAGAATAAATGACGAAGAGAAATTTCCCTAACTTGATTTTCCATTTGTATATTCTCCAATTTTTAATTTAATAGCTTAGACAAGTGTACTTCATTTGTTGATAAAAAGCAATGTTTTAGCGATACTCTATATCAGATAGCGTAATCTTTGGAGATGGCATATTGCACTTCTGACACATCAGATCAATCTGTTCCTGTAAAAAAGGCATCACTTCCGAACGCTTTGCGAACTTCGATCCTAAGATTATTTCCTTTATTGCGATTGGAAAATCTGTTGCCACATACAACTTACCGAAATTATCTGAAGTATGTCGGAATCGTCTATCTACTTCTGGATACTGGTAATAAATACGTACTTCCCTCTCGTAGGCATAACTATCTTCTTTAAAAAGATATAAAATTGGATTCAGGAAAGCGTGCAAGGCTTCTATGCAAATCTCATCCCGCGTTGCATATAAAATATCACAAATAGCCCCCAAATCCTTTAGTTCCTGCTCTATCTCTTCACGTTTTTCCAAGTCCGCATTGTTGCTTTCATTTACTTTGTACGCAGATCCATTGTTTGTCAAGTAGCACACGTGATACAACGGTACTTCGATTTGCTTATTCTGAGTTGGGTTCCAATCTAGCACAAGGCAACACCCTGTTTATACCTCAACTTTACTCTGCAATTCTCATTCAATTTGATTCCAGTTTTCTACTTAAATTTCCAAACTTTCGAAAAATCAATAAGAACCCTCTTAGGGGCAGGGCAAAGGACTTCTTTTAATGATTTCATCAAAAGACGCATTTGTGTTATTTTATCCTTGATTGGTACATCGGAAACAACCGTTCTGTATATCATTGCCTTCATTCCTTCTGAAAACACATATCTATTTAGGACATGAAAATTCATATATACCAGCATTTCAATTATTACATAATTGTATTCAATATTACCTTTTGCTTCCGAATAATTTTTTTCTTGTTCGATAGAATAAATTGTACCATGACAAAATCTACACAAATCATTCCATAATACTTTCATTTCTTCCGATATAGGATATTCAATTTTTCTAAATACACTACTTCTTAAAGAAATTTCCTCACCGTTTATCCATTTTTGCAAGAGTTGCTCGTCGTTTGCAATCGCAACCGTTTTCAAAATTATTAATGATTCATATATATTTCGGAATATAACTCTCGCAGAACCATACATTCCTTGTCTAGTCAATAAAAAAGTTGAATACAAGTAATCTATATTCTTTCTAATAATTGCCATTGATATCTGAGCCAATTTACTCTTAATCATTCCCTTTAAGCAAATAGCCGTGGTGTATGCTGCCAAAATATCATCTAACAAATTAATAGTTTTTTCTATAAATTTAATATCATACTCAAAATCAACCTTTTCCTTTTCTATCGTCCATTGCATGTCCTCTTCTGTAATTTCCGTATAATTTCTTCTATGCATAAACTCCCCTAATTGACGTAACAAATTTATCTTCAGCTATCAATTTATCATATATTTATGACTCACTCATCACACATGTCCCAATAAATTGTAAATAGGATACGTAGCACACGGTAAATTCTCAACCACAAGCACCTTATCATAATACAATATCTCTGAGAAAATATCTCTTGTATCTTATAACCCGATTCGCTCGACCACAAAACTTATATGCAATAGACGGTCTGCCTGCCCGTGCCATTGATCACCGGCTTCCGGATGAAGAACTGATCAATCTTTTTCCACACGGATACCAAAAACGTCCGGACGAGATTTATCATCGGCTTCACATTATCCCGGAAACATTCTTGGTGATTGCATCGCATTTACCTCATGATAGTTAGAGTAAAATGCTAGCATCTCGCAAACAAAATGGAGTAAAACACTAGCATTTCCTGATTCTTATTATGAAGTTGAATGTTGGAGTATGCAATCCGTCAAATCATTTTACGCTTACAAAATCACCACCCACCCGCAACTTTGACCTTAAATCCATATGCTTCTATCTTATCTCTAAATTCTGGATTATTATCTGAATCATAAGAATTGATAAACCAAGTAACAGAAGCCGGATCCAAATAATTGCATATTTCTTTTATGTAGACCATATCTACTTCTGAAAATGAAAAGCCGTAAGAATATATCTCCTGAACATCTGAAAGTTGCCAAAAAAATTTCTCATTCTTATGTATAATTCCCACTGTATCTTTACGTAGTTTTCTTTTCAATTTTCCGAATGATGCTTCTGTACCTATAGAGTAAGAATGCTCAGTGACAGGTTCATCGTTTCCATGCCCCATAATAATTTCATTCGGCAAACTCTCAACCGATCCATGAATATGGCACACTTGATTTTCATTTATGCCATATCCAAGTTCTAAAGTTTTAGTATAATTAAATGACAGGAAAAACGCGTTTGAATCTATCATTGCTTCAATTTCCGGCTTTTTAATACCGTAAAAATCAATATCGCCAAGCCCGTTTTTTACCCAATCTACAAATAAATCATTTACGCCCACAAAAGTATTCAATATATGTTCTGACAGATCTTCATTGGTGTAAACATCATGAAAGCAATCTTCATCCTCAATATTTACGGACGGAAGGTCTTCTAAAAAAGTTTCATACACATCATCGCCAAGATATGCTTCCAATTCAGACCACCAACCATCTCTGCAGCTATCGATAATATTAACAATATATCCAGCCACTTCCGCTTCGTCATACTCTTCATCTCCTTTAGGCATAAGCGTACTTTCAGGAATAAAATAATACGATTCTGCATCCGGATACCGTGTCAGGATATATTTTCTAAAATCCCAATAAGATGTTGGTAGATTGTGCGCTCTGTCAAATCCATTCCCTATAATAAATAATCTTTTCATCGATGTATTCCTCTTCATTTTCGTCACAATTTTATTTATTGTATTTTTAAAAACAAGAAATAACCTTGGCATCCTCTCAAATATTACACTATTCTTCATAAACCTCATACGTATTTTCTTTATTGTTGTTTTTGATTGTAGCATATGTAATTATCCTTTTCCACAATAATATGTCAGCTATCTAAATGTAAAATTGCAAAGTTTAATTCTACTGTTCTCATGTTCTATCTATTTCACGTTTTTTCTTTTTTAAATAACATTTCATTGTCACATCAAGTAATTTGTGCTATAACAATACTATATTTATTCTATTTTGTTATTGTACAAAACATCTAAGATAATCAAACAATAGAAAGGACCCACACCATGAAAACACTTTCCACTGCTCTCCTGGCAGACCTTATAACAACCAATCGAAAGAAACTCTCCATGACGCAGCAATCACTTGCCGATGCCACCGGCATCAACCGCTCGCTGATTTCGCGCATGGAAAAAGAAGACTTTCTTCCGTCCATTCCACAATTAGAGCAATTGGGAGAAGTCCTCGGCTTGGAGCCTATTGATGTATTTACAGATGGAACAAAGGAAAAGAAAAGAAATGTCACTAAGTCAATGAACATCGCCGTGGCCGGAACCGGATATGTCGGTCTATCGATTGCGACCTTACTTGCACAGCACAACCACGTAACCGCTGTAGACATCATTCCTGAGAAAGTCGACATGATCAACAAGCGGCAGTCTCCTATTCAGGATGAATATATTGAAAAATATCTCACCACCAAAGACTTGGATCTGACCGCCACTTTAGATGGCGAAGCGGCATGCAAAAATGCCGACTACGTTGTTGTAGCGACTCCAACAAACTATGACAGTCAAAAGAATTACTTTGATACTTCCGCCGTGGAGGCTGCAATTGAGCTCGTTCTAAAAGTTAATCCGAACGCAATCATTATCATTAAATCGACGATTCCTGTTGGCTACACTGCTTCTATACGCGAAAAGTACCATAGTAACAATATCATCTTCAGTCCTGAATTTCTCCGTGAATCCAAAGCGCTGTATGATAATCTCTATCCAAGCCGAATCATCGTATCCATCGATCCCGAAGATGCGCATCTGGTAGAAGCTGCCCATACATTTGCAGCATTGCTTCAGGATGGCGCTATCAAAGAAGATATTGATACCCTTTTCATGGGATTTACCGAAGCAGAGGCTGTAAAGCTTTTTGCCAACACGTATCTGGCACTCCGTGTATCCTATTTCAACGAACTGGATACCTATGCAGAAATGAAAGGATTAAATACAAGAGATATTATCGATGGTGTATGCCTCGATCCTCGAATCGGAACACATTACAACAATCCTTCCTTTGGATATGGCGGCTACTGCCTACCGAAAGACACCAAGCAGCTTCTCGCTAACTACAATGATGTTCCACAAAATATGATGAGTGCTATCGTAGAAAGTAACCGGACAAGAAAAGATTTTATCGCCGATCGCGTACTTGAATTAGCCGGTGCTTATGAAGCGAACAGTCAATGGGACGCTACCAAAGAAAAAGAAATTATCATCGGCGTATACCGCCTTACTATGAAAAGCAATTCTGATAACTTCCGCCAAAGCAGTATCCAAGGCGTTATGAAACGTATTAAGGCAAAAGGCGCTACCGTGATCATTTACGAACCAACGCTTGAAGACGGAGTCACATTCTTCGGAAGTAAAGTAATAAATAATCTGGATAAATTCAAAAAAATGAGCCATAGCATTATCGCTAACCGCTATGACTCAAACTTAGCCGATGTACAAGCCAAAGTATACACCCGTGACTTGTTCCAACGTGACTAACACATGATGGCAGGAGTCCTCACGATTCCTGCCATCAATAAATTATACAATGTCACCAAGCGTAACCTGATGAACCTACGTGCGCATCAGCACGCTTCATTATACTTTATAAAATTCTTTATACCATTCTGCAAACTTCCGCAAACCGGTTCTCAAATCAGTACTCGGCTTAAATCCAAAATTCCGTTCCAAAGCAGATGTATCTGCATAAGTAACCGGCACATCGCCCGGCTGCATCGACACCAATTCCTTATGACTATCAAAATCATAATTTTCCGGAAGAACTCCTGCACGAATCAACTCCTTCTGCAGAATATCAACAAATTCCAACAGATTCTCCGGATGGTTATTTCCAATATTATATACCGCATATGGTGGAACCGGCAAGCCATCATCTCCAGTCTTCTTTTCAGGTGGTGCCTGCATCACACGCATGATTCCTTCTACAATATCATCGATATATGTAAAATCACGCTTGCAGTTTCCGTAATTGAAAATTTGAATCTTTTCATTATTTCGCAGCTTATTGGTAAAACCGAAATATGCCATATCGGGTCTTCCCGCCGGACCATACACCGTGAAGAAACGAAGTCCGGTAGACGGAATATTATAAAGCTTGCTATACGCATGCGCCATCAATTCATTCGACTTCTTCGTTGCAGCATATAAGGAAACCGGATTATCCACTTTATCATCTGTCGAATACGGAACCTTCTTATTTGATCCATATACACTGGAGGAACTTGCATAAACCAGATGCTGCACTCCGGATTGTCCATTATCATAAGAATGACGGCATGCTTCCAAAATATTGTAAAATCCAATTAGGTTGCTCTCAATATACGCGTCCGGATTGGTAATGGAATAACGTACTCCGGCCTGAGCAGCAAGATTTACAACAATATCCGGCTTAAATGTTTCAAAAAGTCTGTTAATACACTCTTTGTCGGCTATATTTCCTTCAACAAAATCCCACCCGGATCCATTTGAGCGAACAAACTCAGCTACTCGTTCTATTTCCGCCAGTCTCCATTTCTTGATACTGACATCATAATATGCATTCATATTATCAATACCAATAATATGTACATTTTCACTTTTTTCAAATAGTTTCAAGCACAGATTCGCGCCAATAAAACCAGCTGCACCTGTAACTAAAATTGTTTTCATCCTATCCATTTCTAAATACCCTCTTTTTTCTGCTTCTCAAGTTTCTTATCTAATCGCTGCTTTTCACGCTCATACGATAATATTGATATCGTATCATCCAACGGCGCTCTTGCACAATTATTATAATGCTTCATCATCATTCCATAATACGGTTTCTTCCGTATGCTCTTCTCAAGAACATCCAGACTCTCCGCTATATCCAGACAACACTGGCTTAACTGCCAGCTCACAAACGGTCTTTGCTCCAATTCCATCTGTCTGTCAAATTCTTCATTCTGTGCTCGAAATGTTTCCTCGTCATCCGGTTCCGAAAAATCAACTTCATCATAATCAATATCCTCCAGCTCATCCACTTCTGTTTCTTCTATGCGATCTATCTCATCCTGATATCTATCAATCCCATTCTGTGATATATCGTAATTTTTCATAAATTCTGAAAGTAAAAACGAATCCGCAAGAATTGTATCTGCATATCGATCACATGCCTTTTGACTTTCTTCACTGGATAGGTGATGTCTTATCCAATCAGGCATATTTTTTATAACATCCGATGGATAGATCGACTTCAAATACTCTTCATCCGGATGATTAAGTGCATCATATGTCATCGGAGACATAAGTATCCGTTCCCGCACAGCAAATTGAATCTGTTCATAATATGAAAAAATAATTTTCAATTCCTCGATTTCTGCATCACTCAGGAATTCTTTTTTATCATTGTATGTCCTTCTCAGAATCGAAATCAAATCCGGTAATTGTTTCCATGTTATCTGAATGACATCCTTCGGTGCCTTTTTATCCTCTACACCACCTGCTGCTACAAATTCATCGTATGCTTTCCTCTCCGCCCTCTGATGCGGAGTTTGTTGCATCATGATCTGCTTATAACTCTCATATTCCATAACTGCCGAATAATAGTCCTGCAACTCATACCACGCCAACTTATTATGCCTGTAATTATTAGACATTTCCACAACAAATGTAACAAAAAAGGAAGCAATCGCACCTGTAGTCAAAGCATACACCATATTATAACTACCGGAATCTTGCGGTATGAATGCCATCACAATTCCAAGTATAACAATAACGATCACCGAAATAACCGCACAGGCAATCAATGTTGTTTGGGGATAAAAAGCAAAAGTCAAAAATTGCAGAGCTTCTTTTATCCTGTTCGTTATTTTCTTATATACATCCAAAGAACTCTCCTGTTCTTTATCACATGATGACCCCTGTGTCCTGCCATATACGCATTGTTCTACCAAATAGTATTTGTAATCCTTGCAAACGCGATCATACAAATAATCTCCTGATAATTTTTCTTCTACTTTTGGAATATAAGTTCCTAATATTTCTACCACAATAACCACAATGCCCACATATTTTGACCATCTACTTTCTATTAGTTCAGGTCTGTTAGAACATATATAAGAAATTATACTAAATAAAATGATAAAAAGTGTTGCTACCGTTTTATTTACAATTTTCGAAAACCTATATCCAAAAGATTTACAATAATCCCTCTTAAATAATTCGATGCACCTCTCCCTACAATACAGATCTTTCGGGTTCCATTTTTCGCCAAATGTGGCATCTATCGCTTTTACACGCTTTTCATACAATTTACTTTTATAGGATTTAAAAAAAAATCTCGAATCTAAAAGGTAACCTATACCGCAGCTTGCTAAGCAAATTCCAATCCCCCACCACAACCAAGTTTCACTAAGAGCCAATTCTAATGTATAAAATATGTATAAAAATGCTCCTACCAAAAAAAATACCAAATCAACAATCAAAAGTGCTGTGTACAATTTAGGTCTTTTAATTGGTTTGCCTTGATTATAATTATCATAATACCCCTTTTTAAACTCTTTTGCGAAATTACATTTCTGATTTTCTCTCTTCAAAACATCTGTCCTCGTCATTTGTTATTTTGTAAATCCTCAACCACAAGTACCTTGTCATAATACCATATCTTTGAGAAAATATCTCTTGTATCGCATAACTCGAATCGCGCGATTCGCTCGACCGCAAAACTCACATACAATAACATCTCCATCGAATTCGATTCCGATATTTCAGAAGCATTTCTGGCAAACATCATTAAGGCGGTCCGCCATGCTTAAAGATGCTGATCTCGGCAATCTGCCTGCCGTGTCATTGATCACCGGCTTCCGGATGAAGAACTGACCAGACTTTTTCCTCACGGATATAAAGAACTTCCGGACGAGATCTATCGCCGGCTTCACATCATCCTGGAAACATTTATCGTGGATGAACATCATGTCCATGTCGATGCTTCAAAAAATAATGACGGAACTATTGTGAAGGTACCTCGTGGAACGGATCTGTTCCGAAACAGTATTGCTACACCTTCATTGATTGCTTCTATCATAAACGGTAAGTATAACTATGCTCGGTCGATCGTTCTCTTTGACTGGCAGCCTTCGCGCAAGGCCGATCATCCAAGAAACTTTCTAAAAAATTTCTCTGGCACCGTTATTACAGACGGCTACCAGGTCTACCATAAACTTGGCAGAGATCTAAAATTCATTGATGAACTTCTTCCATGGGCACCACGTGTCCAAGAAACTTGTCCAAGTCGTTTTAAGAAATCTTGATTTTTCAATGTACAAATACATATTAAAATCAGCTTATTCCTGCAGTAATGCAGGGTTTTGCTTTGTCGTAGTACTCAAAATTGAGGACCTACGAAACAATTGCCGATAATTCCAAAATAATTTGAAGATCCATTTAATTTTATCTCCTTCCTCCATGTTTATCAATTTTACAAAAACTACCTCTCACCACACAAAATCCGCAATCCCTTCACGTTCATCAACACATATCTAATCACCCAAAACGCTCCCACCAAGTCCAACACCGTATTCCCGACTACAATCACAACCGGACTTGTACAAGCCAGCAATTGCACCAGAACCATCCTCGAAGCCCCAAGAAAATAACCATCCAGCAGATATAACTGCAACGAATATTTCCCCACATCTGCCAAACACAATCTCAGCTTCGTATTGCAGATCCTTGCAGCAAACACCAGGCAGATGATTATTCCGGGGCTCTTTGGTTCTTCCTCAATTATCCGTAAGCAGTTGCCTTTGGATATCGCAATTTTGCCTCAAGCAACCGCTTACTGCCCCTTCCATACATTGTTCGCTTTATCATTTTTAATCGGCTGTTTGTTCCTTCTACAAAACTGTTGCTGTAATCATATGCTACTGCATTTTCAACAGCATCTATATCGCGCCTTAATCCATTTGCGAAACTCTGTAAAGCTTTTATTTCGCTCTTACTGTATTTCTCAATAAACAGATATAATAACGGTACTTTCTTTTCTTCAAATATTTTTCTGAATTCTTTGATGCAGCTGTGCAATTCATATATGTGTGGATACTGATTCAAGATATGACATTTATGTTCTTCAGTTAGTCCTTTGTTCATCCACATATATCGAAATATGCCCTCACGTGTTATATAATCCTTATCTTTTCCGCAACTACCTGTTCTATATTTTAAAGCCTCTGTCATCGTTCTAACATATGGCTGAGGAGCAAACTGTTCATTTATTTTTTCTTCTATTTTTACAAGATAATCAAAGGCATTGCTTTGGGAACCAGTATATCCTTTCTCATAAACTGCTTTAACTGTCTTGCTTTTGCTCCAACCTGATTTTAAACACTGTATTATAAAATCATAATATGGATCTAATTTGCTTTGTCTCACTCCATACATACTTAGTTCCATCGGATTTCCATTGCGATATTTAGCAATTGTATTTCTTCCAACACCCATTCTTCTTACAATTTCTCGATAACTGCAGCCTTCCTTTAAAAATCCCTGTATCTGACATATCATTTGATAACGTTTTTCTGAATAATTTGGAGAGTTATCCACATCAACTGCGATTTTTTTTACATGAATCTTCATCCACATGCGGAATAGTAATGGGGGCGGGTATTTCTTTATTCAAAGCTTTTTTAATTGCCTCTAAAAGATTTTGGTGTAGATGAAACCTATCCGCAACCTGCATCGCATCTGGCAATTTCTCCGTAATCACTCTTGCATAAGCACTTGCTCTATCACGAGTAACGACTTTTACTTGTTTATTATTTTTGAGCCATTCCCTTAAGGTTTCTCCATCCCGACCATCTAATAAGGTAATAGGCTCATGTGTCTTCTCATTTACAATGATTGTTCCATATGTATTTCTCTTTTTATAGGCAAAATCGTCAACGCCAATCACATCTCCAGTTTCCGGATTCGGTAATAGTTCATACCTTTTCAAAAGAAGTCAAATAACCGTATCACCACTAGTCTTAATTCCAAGTGTTTTACATATGCGAGCACATCCTTCACAACTTGTTTCCAATGCCAATGTACATACAAAATCTGCACAACGTTCTGTCATCCTGCTATATGCATTCAGAAAACCATCAAAAGTCTCTGATATGGATGTTGTATTACATTCTTTATTCATACAATTATACTCATGAGCGGTTATCTCCAACTGAACGTTCTTTCCAAGGATCGGCAAGTCTTGTACCTTACGCATATATGTACCCTGATAATTATTTGTTGTTTGTCCACACTTAGGACAGGTGCAACATGCTGTAATAGATTTCATTCGTATCAAAATTTTATCTTTATCTTGGATAACATTTGATATTTTCAAACTTTCTTCTGGGTAAAATGCATTTAAAAATGAGGTATCTACTGTCGCCATCCTTATGTCTCCGTTATTGCAATTGATACCTTGATTATACTATAGTTTTCGTATAATCCCAAGAGCTAAAACGGATAATTGAGGAAGAACCCATCGCACAAGAATATTCAGTAGTTTCAATAAAAAGACTCTCTGCTCTTTCACATCCCCATTCCTTTGCTTTCGGATATCCCACATATAAAAATCATCATTCCCTATAAATCATTTCTGCCCTATCAAGAACTTTGTAATCTTGCATTTTAGTAATAACCAACTGATTAACCAGCTTACAAATAGTGAAATAGTAAAATTAGCAAACGCATTTAGAACAGGATGAACTTTTCCGTTTAGTGCTGATATAACAAAATAAATTATTTGTTAATGAAATAAGTAAATTGGCATCATGCATTTTGATAAATTAGTAAACGATTTTTTATCATACCATTTAGACCAATCTGCAATTTTCTGTAAAACATAAAACGCCATAATAGCACCAATAATATTAGAAAAGAATTCCAGCAAATAATGTAAATAATTCGTTTCCATCATAATTTGACTCATAGCAAAAAATAAAGCATCCAAAATACACCAGTTCCACCATGGAATTCTTTCGGTTTTAGCTTTTTCTCCATTTTCATGACAAATTCTAATTTGAATGCCCAGATAGAAAAATATTACATATCTACAGGCCGTCAATATACAAAACACATTTGGAATCCATCCTCCCCCAATAAACCCTAGTAAATAAAATCCCATAGCACACGCGCATCCTAAAATTTTCTTTTTAAATATGTAATATAAAATCCAACTAATTAGGAAAACCCAAAACAGCATTAATAAGAACCACAACTGACTCGGATTAATTCCCCAAAAATAGTTTTTAACAATAACTTCTATATCACATTTAAAGAAAATTTCCGAAATAGGCACTACCCATATAAGCATAACAAAGATATATGGAATTAATAATCTTTTCACCTTCGTTTTTACAAAACACACTAGATCATTATAGTCACCTTTGTTTTTCTTATACGCAAATATATACCCTGATACTAATGTAAACGCATATACATGAAATGAATTAATCCAATCAAGTATATACACCATCCAATCGCATTGCATTTTGGGTGCCTCCGAAAACCAATCACCTCTCCAAAAAATTATACTATGTCCCAAAATAACCAATAACATCAAACACGTTTTTACATATGTACATTTTTTCAGTTCCTCTTTTGCATTAATTTCCATTAGTTCACTTGTATGATAATTAGCGGAGATAACTATCACATCTTTCCTTCCTTTTAGTATTAGGGGTCAATAACCTCCAGGCGCTATAGACTTTTTTCTATAGCTTGACTACTCGATCAAAATATTTTATAGCCCCCTTGATCTAGAATTTAATCAATTGGATATTGACAAAATGTTTTTCACGCAGAATATATATTTCTATAGTAACTTTGCAATGCTAATTGATGTTTGGCATCAAGATATTCTAAACATATGGTAATCATTTGTTATCTGCAAATAATAAACCATCTTTTCAATATTTTTTATAAAAAACAGTTGCCCTTTTAAATATAAACATAAACAAATTTTTCATCTTACATTTATTGAAAATAAAATTGGTACCAAATGTAATAATACTTGCAATAATAAAAAATAATATGGCCATGCCCACCCAATCAAAATATGTGGCAACATTAATTCTAATTAAACTAGTCACAAAAATTGTCAAAATTGTCGATACTATATCTATGCAACATTGTCTTACGAAATTTTTAAATGAACACTTAATCAGATTCTTACTATCATACAACGCCATCCACCCCGTCTGGTACACCATTGCAACCAATGTACCAATAGCAACTCCAACAAGCCCCCATTTCGATACAGATATCATCGAAATAAGTATGTTTAAAATTGCAGCAACAATAAAGCATTTCTGTGTTTGTTTATAATGACTTCCAGCAAAAATCACCATAATATACGGCATTCTCAAACAATAGACTCCATATGCAACAACAAGTAATACTGCAAATAATGGCTGATTATAATTAACATCAGATATGCCGATAGTATACACCTTTACGAAAGGGACAATTAATATTAACATACAAGAAAAAAATAATGTCGTTATAGAATGAATAAATAATTCTATAATTTCAAAAAAGTTATTAAGTTTTCCATATTCTTTTCTAGCCCACAAATCCCCAACAATGGATTGCATACCACTAGCTAATGCTTCAATCAAACATGTAATTCCATTTACTATCATAAAATAAACAGAATAAATCGAAACATTTGCCATCGTTGAAAAAATCGTCAATACCACAGTGTCCGTGTCTGATAGTATAATTGCGGCTATATGCTGCGCAATGCCATTCCATTTTTGTTTAATTGGTTCTCTGGTTAATTTCAATTTACGATTTATATTATATTGTTTATTAACATATACTCTTATCACTAATGGTTTTATCAGAAAAAGCAATGAACTAACTAACTTTACAGACTGTATAGAATATCCTGCTTTTACTAAAGCTACACTTATCAACAAATTAACAAGCAATGTTATAATTTGCGTGCCATATTGTATATATCCTTTTTGATCCGCTGCAAGTAATAATCTATCAATAATTCCGAAATAATACTGTGCAAATGAGCTTATACTTATGGATACAATTAAGGTCGCCGTGAAAAACCAATCAAACTGAGATGATGTATTTGAAATAATCGGGAAAAAAATAACAAGTATTATAACATAAACTAGTAATGCCTGTGCAATTTTTTTAAAAAAAGCCCCTCCTGATACTATAATTTCACTAATTTCCAATTGATTTTTCTTTGCTAAAGGTTCATACAACGAACTTTGTATGACAGCTCCAACTCCCATTTCCAGGAAGGTTATTAATGATAAAAATCTAGTAATTGATGATACGAGACCATTTACCTCTGATCCAAAATATAAAAGAATATATTTTGGTAATACAAATCCACATATAACTGTAACTAATTGCAACAATAGTGATGTTAATGTATTATATAATAATCTTTTCCTCAATTTTCACCTACATTCTATGATAACACAATACTAATATCAATCTATATACTTATTCAATACACTCGTCAGGAAAAAAGCAACTCCATCTTCTTTATTTGTTTTTGTAATATATTCGGCTCTCTTCTTTATCTGTTCAGCAGCATTGCCCATAGCTACACAATGCGACAAATTGTCAAACACTTCTACATCATTTAAATCATCTCCAAAGTACAATATCTCATCGGTATCTATTTCCAAATAATGACTGCATTTCAACAACGCTGTATATTTATTTACATTTTTCTCTAGGAGTTCCACTTTTTCATTGTTAATTTCATGTATAGTGTATTTCTTTGATAGCTTTTTTTTGTGATACTCCGACATTTGCAAATTTAAAACAATTTTCTCAATTTCTGCATCATCAGGACACTTATTATACTTATAAAAAATACAATCCTTACCATTGCTAAATACAATTTTCTTCAAATAGGTTAACAGGGTTGGTGCTATATAATAATCACGTAAATCTGTAAAAAAAGAAATTGGTACTTTAACATATATATTCTGAATATAATTAACATCCAAACTTTTAAGAAATGCATTATTCCAAACCAATTTTCCTTCTCTATCATGTATATATTGCCCATCACAACTAATAATATATGAATAATTTATATTTCCACATTCTCTTAATAATAAAGTAATTTCTCTATAATGCCTTCCTGAGCAAATAACAATCTTAATCTTTCTTTCGTCATACGTTTTTAAAATCCGTATAGAATCATCAGAAATTTTTCCCATCGGATGTAGCAATGTTCCATCTAAATCAAGTGCTATGCATTTTATTTGATCAACTTCCATAAGTATCTTTATCCTTTCAGTCGCACATAATATATCCTATCCAAATATGAAGCCTGTTCAACTCCATACTATACTTGAATTTCTGTCTTTCTCTACAAAGTTTAATTTCACATCTCCCCACATTGAACTACTGCCCTATATTTTATCCTTTTCCCTTTTTATTTCAGACAAATCAATTAAACTTGCAAGATAATCTGAATATTCTTCAGAATCAATATGAATAAATCCAGAACTTGTATAAAAAGTCAACTCGCCAAAATAAATCTTTCCATCTACATTATATAAATCCACTCTAATATGTGGAAATCCTACACATAATTTCTTTACTACTTCTATCATCTCTGACATATTATCCGGTAAAACTATATCTGTTTCAGCAATAGCTACTTGTTTTTTAAACAACTGATCTATTGATTTCAAATTCATATCAAATTTGTGATTTTTTACGTTATGATCTGCCTCCCCAACTGAATACATAAAATAAATAGGCTTTCCCCCATAACAATAAAATTTATAATCAATCACAGGAGAATTATCTTTGTTTGTCAATAATTTTTCAGCGATAATTCTTGGTTTGACATCTTTATAAACCCATTCTCTTCCATACTTATAATAATTTATTTTTAACCGTGCACTAATATTTTTCTTGGCTTCTTTAAAATCAAACTTTGATTTACCATTACATATAAATACTCTACCACTATCATGTGTACATTTTAAGATAAATTTATCTGGCAACTGATCAAAACTTATGTCATCAAAATCATTCCAAACACCATATGTTGGAATAATATACTTTTCTCCAATTATTTCTGCAACATATTTCTTAGCTTCAACCTTATCAACCATCTTGGAATATTCTTCTTTTCTGTTATAAAGTTTTAAATATTGTAATTTTTCATTAAGTGTTTTGGGATCATTTAAATTTAACTTTTTTCCTTCCCTAATTCTAAAATATTTCTTTAAATACTCTTCATCACTTAAACCAGAATAAAAACCCAAATTATCCAAAAAATGGAAACGCTTTATTGGATCAAATACTATATTAATTACAGTTCTTATCATTTTTTATTATATCCAATCAATTCAAAATTTAATTGGAATACTCCTTCCTATATTGTCAAGCCCTTTCTTGTATGTATAGTATTTTTATTTAGTAATTGTATTTTTAACCACAATTGACTTAATGTATAACTAACATTTTCCAAATATACTATGCAAAAACTCTCTATATTCGTTTGCTTGATTTTCTATACTATGTGTTATCAATATACTTTTTGCTTTTTTCCCCATGCTTTCAGCTTTTTCTTCATTTTCAATAAAGTAAATTATAGCTTCAGCCAATGCCTGTACATCACCCACAGGAACTAGCATCCCATTTATTCCATTCTCTATTAATTCCGCTGGTCCATTTGGACAATCTGTTGATATAACCGGAAGACCAACTCCCATAGCTTCCATTAATGCATTAGGCATTCCCTCATACTTTGAACTTAACACAAACATACGTGTATCCGCAATTCTCTGAATAGCATTTTTACAAACGCCTTTCAACATAACACAATTCTGTAAATTCAAATATTCAATTAAGTTTTCAATCTTAGCCTTATCTGGTCCCTCACCATATATTTCGAGATTGTAGTCTCTATATACACGGTGAACTATCTCAAATGCCTGAATTAGTGTTACATAATCTTTTTGATCACATAATCGCCCTATTGCAGATATAGTGTTTCGTATATTATCTCTAGGATATTCATGATAAACCCATTCATTTCCAACCGCATTATGTATAACCTTACTTTCACATTCAATCAGGTCAGAATAAAATTTAGCAGCTCTATCTGTTTGAAAAATCACTCCATCACACATTTTATAATGTCTTAATATACTCTTCAGCTCCCTTTTTGAATGAATTTCTGGTAATATTCTTTCTGAACTTATCAATTTGAAAGCGCAATTTTTTTTCAACCCAATTAAATATCGAATTTCGCCTGGCATAATACAAAAAATTAAATCTGGTCGTTCCTTCTTCACTGTTAATCTTACCATAATAAAGCGTAACATTATGTTTTTTACTCTATCAAAAATATTTTTAGGAACAGAGGGGATGTTTAGTTCTATTAATTTTGCATTTCTAGTTATATCATAAAATTTAATGTTACCAATATTTACGACAGTTACTACATCACCTTTACATGATAGATAATCTGCTAAATATTGAACCGTTCTTTCTGCTCCCCCACTGCCCAAATTAGATATTAAAAACATTACTTTCATAATTTATCTCCATATACTATACTTTTCCATATTTAATCTTAATCATTAGCTCAAAACAACCCATAATCTAAATCCTTTATTTCTATAAAAACTTACTACATATTAACAAATCCGATAACCAACAAGACACTAATAATATTTTTTCATTAATACATCTCTATGAGTCTTCCTGCAAAAAACTATTTTTTCTGAATCGTGCTCAAATCAATTAATCTTCCCCATTCCTTTTCCCAAGTATCTGGATACAATTTTAAGAAACCGGACATATCATAAAAAGTCAATTCGCCAAAATAAATCTTTCCATTTACTTCATAAAAATCAACTCTTACATGTGGTAATCCTGCCGATAATATTTTTGCAAGTTCAATCATCTTGTCATAATTTTTTGGTCTATGAGGCATCACTTGCGCATTAGGATGCCAAAAATTAACTAAATTTAAATGTTTGAATTCCATGTCGAAATAATCAAAACTTAGTTGATTATTTTCACTTTGTCGATTTGTTGCCAACAACAAATATCTAGGATGTCCACTAAAACAATAAAATTTATAGTCTCTCAATTCCCCATCGGAATTATCTTCCATATACCTTTCTGCGATAATTCTAGGTTGAACATTTTTATATGGCCATTCTCTTCCCATCCAGTAATAATTCCGTTTCATGCACTTATTAAGTTTCCTTTTTGCTTTCTTTATATCAAACTTTTCTTTATCTTTACAAATAATAACTCCACCACTATCATTGGTACATTTAAGCACAAACTGATTTGGCAGCTTTGATATATCTATATTTTCTACCTTATCCCATACATATAATGTTGGAATAACATACTCTTTACCTATCAAATTAGAAACATATTCTTTTACGGCTTCTTTATCGACCATAGTTGTATATATTGGATTTCTATCAAATAGCTTAAGCCATTGTAACTTTTCATCAAATGTAATCGGGGAATCTAAATTTAGCTTTTTTCCCATCATTATTTTATATTTTCTTTTTAAAAACACCTCGTCTTTCATATAGTTAAAAAAGCCAAGGGATGTAATATATTCAAATCTGCTTTCTTTATTAGTTATTATTTTAAACACGTTCTTTATTTTTCTAACCATCTTTTCTTTCATATCTTTTCTTATAGTTTTTTCATATCCATAAAGTGTGACATATAAGGTATTATATTTTCCTCAGCCCCATGGCTTTTCAAAAATAAAACTGACATTACCAAGATAACAACAACTAACATTACATTTTTTGTTTTTTTGTCTAGTTTATCCATAACATCTGGAATCAAAACAAATAAATATGACGTTGTATATTTCAACATTCTTGTAAAAATACTTAATGAAGTTGCTATTATTTGAACGTAAATGCTTGATATTGCTATATCATACTCATATAGTAGCTCATCTCTTTGCGAAATTCTTTGAATAAAAAAATAAACAATCAAAAAAATACCAATATAAAATAGTAACAAACTGTATCCATGTCCTTGATTCACATCCAAAGTATAATCATTTCTGTGATATAGTGTCGCTATTACTTTTCCACCGATAGCTACTATGCTTCCTGCTCCTATCAAATAAACAATTTTAATCCATTTTTTTAATTCCGTCACTCTCTTTGATAGTAGTGGATAAATCAACAACATGATTAAAGCCGTCTTATGAAAAAAAGCTGCAACTAAAACAATCAAAACAAATTTAAATGTTTTTCTTTCTATCAAATACTTGTAACTCCAAACAGACAAACTAACCGCAAGCGCTTGTCTTAAAATCGTAAAATCAAATCCTATAAACCCTAATGCAATAAAAATAAAATAACTAAGTGCAACATTTTTTGAATATTTCCATATCCAAACACTTATAATTGAAAATGTAATAGCAAACAAAATTGCTCTAAACACCCAAAAATCAGATGTAAACCTGGATATTCCCCAATTCATAAGCCCATATCCTACATCTGAATCATATTTTATAGCATTTAATAAATCCAGATTTTTGTAGACATCCCAATAGTTATTTTTGTAATTCAAAGCGTCAACTCCCAATACTTCTGAGCGCAAAACCCCTAACAATAATATATATGGGTATATAATAATTGTGGAAAAAACAGAAGTTGAAATTTTTCTAACTCCAATTGTTACATACTCTAAATTTGTTTCTATTATACATAATATAATTGTTACTAAATAAATAAGTAAATATACTTTCATTTTATCCTGCTATACTCTTAATATAATCAATCCACTCATTAAGCACAATATCTGATCGATATTGTCTTGCTCTGTTTTTGCTCGATTGAGAATACTTTTTCTTTTCCTCTTCATTATCTATAAGATATATTATAGCTTTTACCAAACTTTTTTTATCGCCCACCGGGACTAGTAATCCATTCTCTTTGTCCGTAAGAATCATTTTTACACCACCACACGGGCAGTCTGTTGCTATACAAGGGACTCCCACAACCGACGCTTCCAACAACGCGTTAGGCATTCCTTCATAATCAGATGTCATCAAGAATACATCCGCCTCAGCCAATGCTTCTGGTACATTATCCGTCTGCCCTTTTAATATTACTGAATTCTTCAATCCCATGTCTGTAATTTTTTTCTGTATTTCACTCATGCAAGAACCAGTCCCATATATATATAACATGGCATCAGGAAATCTTTTTGTAACTTCACCAAATGCATCTATCAGCAAAGGATAATTCTTTTGTTTTTCTAATCTTCCGCATGAAATCATTAAATGTTTTTGTGGATTTCGTTTTACATCATAAAATTCATCTTTTACCGCATTTACAATAATTGTACTTTTACTCTGTAACTTTTGGGGAAACCATTTTTTTGCATCATGCGTTTGAAATACGCATCCATCTGCTAATGGTAGAAGGATTTTCCCCATTAATTTAAACAATTTTCCTCTATACTCTACATTCGGATCATTGCGAACAGAAATGATAACTTTTGTTTTCAACCCCAAGGTTGCCAAAATGGATCTAAAATTCGGTTCTGCCATAAAAGAAATAAGTATATCAGGCTTCTCTTCTTTACATATTTTTCGCAATTTTAAAACACGTAAATAATTCCTCTTAATAAAAGACTGCTTCGCTTCTTTACTTTCCAAATTAAATCTATGAATAGATTTTTCTAATTTATACTCATTTAGCACCGAATATGATGTAACAAAAACGACTTCATAGCCTTCTGTAACACATTGATTGGCTAAATTAGTCATAACCCTTTCAGCCCCATTACGCACAATTGTATTAATATAAAATAATATCTTTCTGTTCAACTAATTTCTCCTTGCAAAATATATTTTTTCAAGAAATCTATCATACACTGACATCTTTCTTTCACTTTGTTTTATTGGAAACTTTATAAAATTATTATTATTTTGTTTTATAAACCTTTCCAACACAAAAAAATCTTGTTCTTTCATTACATTTGGATGATAGCAAAAAGTAATCAAATAAAATGGTAACTTTCTTACTCTCCCAGACTGTTGTGGTACAAATGTCATACCATATTTTTGATAAGTCCTATTCGCTATAGTATCAGAAATAAATCTAATATTACTCTCTTCTTTTAACGCTTTTATTGTATTTTCATCAAAAGTATGCGATGGTGCAAAAAAAACTTGTGGGTCATGTCCATTTTCCCGAAATATTTTTACCCCACTACGAATCTTTTCCTTTTGTTGTTCCAATGATATCCCCGCAAATTCAGATCTCTTATTCACTGGATTAATACCACCCTCATTCGTGCTATATACATGATTATAACCATGAAGTGCTATAATCCACCCCTTATTTTCCCATTTATTTACTTTATTCCAAAATGATGAATCAATTGGATATTCGTCCATCATAGCATCTTGACACTTTGGAATTACACCTACCAATGGTTTAATATTATACTTATCTAACAATACTTCCATTCTATTCCATTTTACAATATCCATTCTTTCTGCCGCATCGTCTAATCGTAATATATATTTACCCATTTATTTCCTCATAAAACTTTGTTAGCCATTCAACAGATTTCTTTATATCAAAACCCGCTTGAATAATTTTATCTATAACATTCTTTCTAGTCAAATCAGTTTCTTTAATTGCGTCAATCCACACCTGTGTTCCTTTGTCAATAGGAAGGAACTTCACCAGTTCTGATATTCCTACCTCTTTTGTAATTTTATCAGAAACAAAACAAGGAAGCCCCGATGCCTGTGCTTCAACAACTGTTACAGGAAGTCCTTCCCATTTTGACGGAAACAAGAAAACATCTGCCGCGTTCAATATGTCTGGGATGTCAGTTCTTGCCCCTAACATTTTAACATTTGATTTTAAATTTAATTGTTCAATTTGTTTTTCTATTTCCGATAATAACTCTCCATCCCCTACGAGCAATAACATGGAATTCGGTATTTCTTTTATCAGCATTGCAAACACATGCAACAAAAATATATGGTTCTTTGCTTCATGCAACCGCCCTACATGTATGAATACTGTTACATCTTCTTCAATCCTAAGTTGATTTCTTAATATGCTACGTTGTTTTCTATTAAAAAAATATTTTTGTGTATCTATAGCATTTTTAATTGTGAAATACCTATCACTTTGTACAATTTTTTTACCAAATAACCATTCTCCAGCTTTTAGAGAACAACCAAAGAAATAATCTGCTTCATATCTCAATGGATACTGTAATATAATTTTAACAATTGATTTTATCCCCGAACCATTGGAGGTACTATGACTATGCGCAATTGTTTTTATACCATGTTTCTTGGCAATCGGGAAATAAATAGATGAATAACTCCTTACATGAGAATGCAGCACATGATACTCTGGATGTGCATCAAAAAAACAATTCCAAGCTTTTTGAACTTGAAAAATATTTTTTCCAGTAAATCTCGGCATTACAAAAACTTTTCCGCCAAGTTTTTCAATTTCTTCCTTAAAATATAGCTGATCTGAATGATCTACTATAAAATCAAATTGAATCCTATTCCGGTCAATCGTTCTATATATATTCATAATCATGGTTTGTGAACCACCAATATCCAGTGACCCAATCATATGTATAATTCGCACTACCATTTATTCTTCTACCTGACGCAATTCTATTCTTCCTTTTTGTATATATATTGTTTTCGCCGGAACACTTCCTTTTACGACACTTCCAGCACCAATCACAACTCCATCTCCAATCGAAGATCCTCGAAGAATTACTGAATTCGCTCCTATCCAAACATTATTTCCTATACTAATCGGTGCGCACTTATACTTCATAGATTTAACGCCTCCATCAACACTATAATCGTGATCGTGATCATATACCATAACATTAGGAGAAAACTGTACATCATTTCCAATTGTAATATTTTCATGACTCACTATCATACAGCCATGATTCACCGAAACATTATTTCCGATTTTTAATTCAGCGCCTTCTCTGATTCTTATATGACTGCCACTTCGTTGCCGAAACTTTGAGCCTATAGACACTTTTGCCTTCCTGTCAACTGTAATCTCAGCACTTGGAGATATAGCACTTATAAGCGACAATTTTACACTTGTTCCATGGAATAGCTTTATCATGCTCATTTTTAGAATTCCGGTTGGAACTTCAATCATCATTCGGATATACTTATTCATAACTTCCAATCTCTTTCATATATGCATCAACAACAATCTGCCGATCAAACAGTTGCTCTACTTTATGTCTTCCTTCAACACCCATGCTTCTTTTTTCATCTTCTGAAAGATTTATAAATTTTTCAATTGCCTCTATTAAAGCATCACTGTCTTTTTGTGGAATCATATACCCATTTACATCATCGTCTACGACTTCCTTACACCCGGATCTGTCCGTTGTAATAATCGGTCTTCCGGAAGCACATGCCTCCAACAGTACATTACTTACCCCCTCCGGATAATAGGTTGGATGAACAACACAATGAATATTCTTCAAAAATTCCGACACATTTCGAATCATCCCATGATAAATTACCGTCCCATCCTTGTTTAATTCTTCAAGTTGTCCTTCATACTCTTTCTCACAAAAACCACATATATGAAATTCTGCGTTCGGATATTTCTTCTTTATGCTCTTAGCCGCTTCAAGATATTGATCAATCCCCTTTTCCTTCATAATTCGAGAGATAAAGGCAAATCGAACACAATCTTGATCATCTGGATAATCCAACACCGGGAACCTCTCTAAATTCACCCCAGATCCCGGAAGCATTCCATGTTTGTCTATCGCAATATTATGCTTCACAAAAAATTGCTTATTCTCTTCATTTTGGAAAAATACCCTTTGCACCTTTCTAAAAGCGCGCTTATAGAGCCGAACTAAAACTTTTTGCTTCACTCCTGCGTTTTCAACGGCTGTTCCTAAACCGGTTATATTTGCAACAAATGGAATATTATATTTTTGAGCTGCCAACGCACCATATATATTAGGTTTGATGGTATACCCTAATATAATATCCGGTTTAATATTCCGTATCAGCTCGTGATAGTCGCATAACAGTTTTATCTCTTTTAACGGATTCATCCCATGACGATCAATACAGATATCATAATAATGACACCCTAGTTTTGTTAAATCATCTATTCTTTCTCCATATGGGGATGAAATATAGACCTCATGGTTTTCTTCAATAAGTCTTTCTACCAATTCTAACCGAAAATTATAAATCACAACATCATGATTAACTAAAAATAAAACTTTCTTTTTCATTATTCTATGAATTTATCTCCATTACACTTTGCTTTACAGTTGTATTTTGGTATTTCAATCCACTATAGGATGATGCTTCAAACTCATAACAATTATTTCCAAACGCCTTATTCACCAGCCCACCTATCTTTCCCGGCATCTTACTGCCAATCCAGACTGCCGGTGCAAGACATTTTAGCTCTGTTATCTTTTTTCCACTAGCCTTTGCAATCATTTCTACCATATCCGATGTTTTTGTCCACTCTTCATTTTGTGGCAGCAATACAATCGAATTTCTATGATATGATTTAAGCAACATAATCTGGCATAAGAACTCACACAAATTCTCGATATAAAGCATGCTTCTTTCATTGTCCACATTTGGAAATATCGGTAATTTCTTTGCAAGCTTAGCTAATGTACGATAGTTTCCCTTGCTGCCTTTTCCATAGATCATTGGTGGACGTAAAACAATGACTTTATATGTATCGTTCGCCAATTCTCGCACAGTCACATCCGCCTGAAGCTTACTGTCACCGTAGAAGTTTGCCGGCTCAGGAACTGTCGTCTCATCAATTACTTTTCGTTGTCCGTATGGAGCAGAATCGCCATAAACAATCATAGAAGACATAAAGACAAACGTCTTTACCCCTTCTCGTTTTGCTTTTTCAGCCACTTCCACAGCCAAGCCGGTATTCACTTCGTAATACTTACTTTTTATTTCTCCGGATACCTTTCCCACATCCGCATGCGCAATGCCAGCCACATGATAGACCACGTCATACTCCGAAAAATCTTTATCCCGCCACGCAGCATCCGTCATATCCAATTCTTCAATTTCAAAATTGTCGGGATAGTGCTTCTTTGCATATTGGATAAAAGACTGTCCGATATAGGAGCCTGCACCTGTGATCAACACCTTTTTCTTCGCCTCTGGATCCACTTCGACCGGTTCTCCGAAGCCAATATTTCCAATCAGTTCTTTATCTGATTTTCCATCTGTATAATGATAGGATTTCTTCTTCATCTCTCCAGTTCCACCTTCTACCACGCTGTCATCATGTGAAACCTTGGATACCGTTCCCAGAAAACACTTCACATCAAACAAAAGTGATTGTTTCTGCACATACTCACCGTCCAGTTTTGCTTTCACCGGAATCTCCAATTCATCTCTTCCGTTAATCTGAGCCCATCCGGTCAATCCCGGCTTCACATCATTGGCACCATACTTGTCTCTTTCCGCAGTGAGCAGATCCTGATTCCACAAGCCCGGTCTCGGACCAATGACACTCATATTTCCTACAAAGATATCCCAGATCTGCGGAAGCTCATCTAAACTATGCGCACGGATAAATTTTCCCACCTTTGTTATGTACTGTTCCGGATTCTCCAGCTGATGCGTCGGCACATCATGTGGAGTAGATACCTTCATGCTTCTAAACTTATGTAATTTAAAATATTCTTTATTCTGTCCGACTCTCTTCTGCGTAAACAGAACCGGTCCCGGATCTTCGATTTTGATTGCGAGCGCAATCGCTGCATATACAGGAGATAAAGCAACTAATCCACCAAACGAAAGTACCACATCCAACATTCGCTTGCCATATTTACTATAAAGAGACTGCTGTTGTACGGAAACACTTACAGCTTCCAGATGTCCTCGCACTCCGTCCGCATTCTCATCATCATTATCATCTTGTACGAAAACAACCTTCTTGCCGGCAAACGGATTCTGTTCCGCCGGTTCATCCTTATATGTATAATCAGATTTTTTCTTTCTTGCCATAAGGTACATTCCAGCGAATGCGATTCCTGCCGCTCCTGCTACTATTTTAAGGGTTTTACAAAGCTTTTTATTTGCCACTGCAACGCTCCTTCAATTCGAATCGTATAATGAATAGATTTTACTTTTTGTCTCTAAACTAAGTAATTATACCATATATATACATTTATATCTACTTTCTTTGAAATTTCAACCTAGTTTGTCTTTGAAATTTCAACCTAGTTTGTCTATTTTCACAGAACACCAACAAAATCCGCCACAAAATGTTGTCCATTTTATAGCGGATTTACCCCAACTAGGTCAATTTGAGGCCTAAGCTGATACTCTTTAACCACTAACTTAGCATAAAAAGTCTGCTGTCAGGCTAGAACTTAACAAGTCACATTTTTTGAATTTGGCCTGTGAAATTTAGTCCAACACACAAAATATCCAGAGGATTGTTTGCCACGCCTGAAATTAAAATATTTTATGGACCACCAATGCAATTATACAGTTTTATGAGGCTTTAGCCTCCTAGATCAAAGAATTTTAAAGTATGGTGGAATTTATCTCTGCACTGGAATTTACTTTTTCATGTCAGTTTTATAAAAACTCTAACTTTATTCATTTTGGGAATCAAAAGATTCTATACTACGACTGCACTAATTTCTACTGTATGCACTATGAAAGACAAAAGAAACCGTCAAAATCCAATTGTTACCACGGAACTGTTTATGGATGTTAACAGTATTCATCTTACATTCAATATTGATTCATCTTTAATATTGAATTCTCTTTTATGATATTCATTATAATCCACTATTGTATCTGTTTGCATGATATAAATTCTGATCAATTCCACATTAAGAGCCTGATTCAAATAACAAATTTGACTTTCATCAATTATAGCACCTCCTACATTTGCATCTCTTAATTCCGCCCCCTTTAAATCTGCTCCTCTCAAATCTACGCCACCTAAATCAGCCCTTTCTAAATGTGAATTGCTCAAATCTGCTCCTTTCAAATCTATACCAACTAAACTCTGGCTTACCATTATCGCATTATTTAAATTAGCATATGCCAGCTTTGCTTCTTCAAACCTTGCTCCAACTATGGTTGCATGGCTCAAATCTGCTCTTCTTAAATCCGCTCTTTCCAAAATTGTAAATGACATTTTTGTGTTACTCATATTTGCCTCTCTTAAATCTGAATCACTTAAATCCAAGGCACTCAAATTTGCTCCACTTATATTTATTCTTTTTAAGTTCATATTACTTAAAATAAGGCCACGTAAATTTAACTTTCTATTGATATTCCAATATAAAAATTTTCTCATTTCTGTTTTATGTTGTAAACTTCCTCCATTTCCCAGATGTAATATTTCCAACATATTAGCAAATATATCAAGTTCAAATTCAATTATATTTTTATGTTGTTGATTTGAGTAAAAAGACATTCCATCTCTCAGCATAACATCAAATGTATTGTATACTATTTCAAATTCTTTTTTTAATGTGCTTTTCATAATTTTATATTTCAGGAATTCGAGGATTTCATATGACAAATTGTTTCCCTTAAACAAATCTCCAAATACTGCCGCTAAATTATTCTCTTTTATACCTTCTTTTTTTAATTCTGCTATAATCTTTTTAAATATATACTCTGATACAAAGTATTCATATATAGATTTATGTATAAATTCTATATTAGAGGACGAAGTTTCAAACAAATGTTTATTTCAAATTTTATATCTAATTTTTGATTATCCGCATAAACACTATACTTTCAAGTATTT
>ERZ837910.961-NODE-961-length-43296-cov-8.742513_pt1 | contig 43296 bp, 30 predicted proteins | sample MGYA00519940_ERZ837910 | MGnify/ENA primary metagenome ERZ837910 (study PRJEB31850, sample SAMEA3708825) | human gut metagenome | biome: human gut; feature: human-associated habitat; material: faeces | place: China | collected 2014 ... | reverse complement strand
GACCGATGTGATCGAGATCGACGCATTGATCGAGGATACGGAAAACTGGACGCCGTATTCCGGCAACAAGGAAGGCAAGCCCACCTTTGTCGGCGGCAAGCTCACGCTGAACGCGACGTCCGCCTATCAGACGTCGTGCTATACCGGCAGAACGTATACGAACAAGACCTTCCTCTTTGATTATCAGCAGACACTTCCAGAAGGAAACGACAGCTGGGGCGGCTTCTACTTCAACATGGGTGATGCCGCTGACCTGCCGTACAGCCAGAAGTGCATTCTTGTTGTCGCCAAAGCAGATCAGACAGAGCTTCAGATCTATGACGGCGCCAACCCGCTCGTCATGAAGGTCAGCAAGTTCGCGTTTGAAAGCGGCAAGACCTACCGTGTCGAGTTCGGCCTGTACGATGTCAACAGCACAGACGTGCGTGCGGTGCTGACCGTTGACGGCAAAGAGCTCCTCAGCTATGAGGCTGAAAACGAGTATCTGCATTCCGCAAAGGGACGCTTCGGCGTTGTTGCGGCTCCGAACGGCATGGACGTGACGCTGGGCAGTGTGGGCACGAAGCTCACGATTGACAGCCTGATCGACGACGAGACCAACTGGAAGACGATCACCAATACGTTCGCACCGAAGTTCATTGCCAGCAAGATGCTCCTCAACGGCAAATCGTATACCGGCTACGCGGGTGAGAAGTTCACCAACCGCGTGCTGCACTTCAAGTACCGGCTGACCTTCTCCGAGGATGCGGCTGCTGCGGGCGAGTGGGGCGGCCTGTACTTCAACGCTGGCGGCGCGGAGGTGTATCCGTGGACCGGAACGGGCATCCTTGCCTGCATCAAGTCGGATGTGATCGAGCTTCAGGTCTATGAGGACGGCACCCGCACAAAATTCCTGACGAACACAGAGAATCTGCTCGACAGCAGCAAGACCCATCGGATGACGTTCGGTATGTATGACGTGAATTCGACGGATGTACGCATCGTCATGACGGCAGATGACGTGACGCTGTTCGACGAGACGATCACGAGCACGAAGCTGCACAGCCTGTCCGGCTATTTTGGTGCGTCGGCCAGCGATGCAGGCGTCCGTGCAGAACTCGGAAGCCTCGGCAACAAGATCAACGTCTCGACGCTCGTCCGCAGCGAAGACAGCTGGAAGACCTACACGGGAAATGCTCCGGAATTCAAGGACGGGAGTCTTTCCATCACGAGCAGCGAAGCAAGCTATGAGCTGGCCGCTTTCGCCGACGAGAAGTTCTCCGGCAAGGTGTTCAACTTCAAGTACAAGCAGGTGATCCCGGAGGGTGCTGACACCTGGGGCGGCTTCTACTTCAACAAGAGCGACCCGGTCGCAATGCCGTGGGCGGATAAGGGCGTTCTGGTCGTCATCAAGCCCTATCAGGTTGAGCTTCAGCGCTACGGCGACGAGGGCGGCATTCTGAAGACCGTTACCGGCGAGATCTTCCGCTCTGACATGATCTATGACGTAAGCTTCGGCATTGTGGACGTGAACTCTACCGATGTGCGTATTTTCGTGGCCGTGGACGGCAAGACGCTGTTTGACGAGACAATCACCGACGCGACGCTCCATGGCGCAAGCGGCTACTTCGGCGCCATCGCGCCCGCAGGCGGCGTACAGGTCACGCTGAACGACCTGTCCGGCAACGACAAGCACTACAACAAGCTGACCGAGCTGCCTCTGGACGCGATGATCGCCGACAAGGCGAACTGGACGGACTTCTCGTGGGCGCACTACACGCCAAAGCCGGAATTTGGCGACGGTACGGTTTCCATTGCCTCTACAACCGAAACAAAATGGGCGCTTGCAGGCTACAAAAAGCAAAAGTTCCGCAATACGGAATTCCAGTTCAAGTATCGCCAGACAGCAGCTGAAAATGACAGCAAGACTGCCAACTACGGCGTCCTCAGCTGGAGCTTTGACAGCAGCGTCACCAACCTTTCATGGAACAAGGCCGGCGGCGTGATGGTTACCTTTGAGCCTGACAAGACGGTGCTCTATGCAAAGGGTGACGCGGACAACGGCGCAGTTCCCAAGAGCGATCTCACGCTGGAAAACGGCAAGACCTATGACATGACGTTCAGCTTCTGCCAGATTTCGGCCAACCAGCTGCGCGTGGTGCTCAAGGTAGACGGCAAGGAATGGTTCAATGAGGTCTATACCGATGCCATGCTGGCAAACTCCGCGGGCTACTTCAACTTTGGTACGCGCGATAACACATCCGCGACCATTGAAAAGACCGGCAAGGTCGTCGTTCCGGAGCCCGATCCCGAACCCACCTACAACGTGGTCGACGTGACGGATATGCTGGCGGATACGGCCAACTGGAAGTCGGCAAGCTGGGGCACGGCGCTGAGCTTTGCAGACGGCAGTGTCACAGCAGACGGCGGCGGTTATTCGCTCGGCGGCTACAACAAGGAAACGTTCAAGAACACGGTTTTCCGCTTCAAGTACACGCGGACGCGCAACGTCGCGGGCGGCTGGGACGGCTTCAATCTTGGCTTCGAGCCGGATAATGTGTATTGGAACGTCGGAGGCCTTTATGTGGACTTCAACAATGACAGCGCGGTTCTGCGCTGCATTGGCAAGGACAAGAGCGTCGTCTATCAGACGACAAAAGGCCCGAGCCTGACGGACGGCCAGACGTATGATATCGAGTTTGGTGTCATTGATGTGGATGAGAAAACCGTCAAGGTACTTCTGAAAATCGACGATACTGTCTATTTTGAAAAAGAGCTTACACACGAGGACTTCGTGGGCGGTGAGTTCTACTTCGGCATTGTTGCCAGCGGCTCAAAGGCCACCATCAGCAAGTCGGATGCAGCGGTTGATCCCGACCCCGAACCCACCTACGACGTGGTCGACGTGACGGATATGCTGGCGGATACGAGCAACTGGACGCTGGGCTACGACGCCCCGACGTTTGCAGAGGGCAGCATCACGGCAAAAACAGCGGACCGCTTCTCAATCGGCGGCTACAATACGCCGGTGGAGCTTGGTACGGTGTATCGCTTCAAGTACAAGAACGTGCGTGCGACCGGCTGGTATGACGGATTCTATCTTGGATTCAAACCGGCAAATATCTACTGGCTCGATGGCGGCGTTCAGGTGGACTTCAACGACGACAGCACGGCAATACACTTCTATAATGGCAATGAAATGGTGCATCAGAAAGCGCAGAGCCCCAGCATCGAATCCGGGAAGGAGTACGAGATCGAGTTTGGTCTGCTGAAGGCTGGCGATGATACGGTCAAGGTACACCTGACGATCAACGGTACGCCGTATTTTGCGGATGTTGAGGTCAAGAACTCCGTGTTTGTGAGCACGCCACTCTATTTTGGCATTTTCGCGAGAGGCTCGGAAGCTACGATCAGCACTCCGGACGCAAAGTAAGTCCAAATCACCAAGCGCAAAACGACCGGGGGCAAACGCCCCAATGTCACTTAGTTTGCAAGGAAGGAAGCTCACAAAGACAGCACACAGCAAAGCGAAAGCAAGCTGTGTGCTGTTTTTTGCGACATTAGGGCATGACAACAAAGCGGATCGGAAAATCCGCTTTAAAAAGAGTGTTCAAATCACAAGAATTATGCTACTCTATAGGTGAAGCTGGCAGAAGATTTCTGCGTTAGCTTACGAGTATCTTTTCGACCGGGACGAATGGGCGAAATATATCTCATAAGCATGGCTTCAAGAATGGGTGGAGGGACATCTCCAAGGAAGAATTGTCTGCAAATATGTACTGCATCAGAGAAATTAACCTTATAGGTATGCGTTTTCTGTGCCTGCCGGATGACTACGGACTGTGTAATCAATTCGCAGAAGTTGTACATGGTGAGCTTGGCAAAAATCTCCTGGAGAACGAACTCCACCTTTTTTGCGTGTAAATGAAGAAGTCCCAGAGTGTGTTTCAAGTTGCGGAAAGAGGTCTCAATACCCCAGCGCATCGCATAAGGCCTCTTAATATCATGTAAAGGGAAAGCGGATGCATCTAGATTCGTAATAATGGTTTCACACGCGGTATCTGAGATAGGAAAGCGAACGATTCTGAAATGCAGTTCAAAGAATACAGCAGGGTCGTACTTTCTTGATGTGCGTGGCAGATAATCAAATCGGATGGTATTTGTGATATGCCTATAGTGATTTTTGTCTTTAAGCAGTTCTTTTACTTCATTTGACTGCTTATTTGTCAGTTTCAAATGGAAAGGAACATCGAACTCATCTGTGGCTGGCAAAGCAAGGCCAGATGCAATACCGGCTGTGCCGTTCTTAATTCTGATCAAGAAATTCCAGCCCTTCTCCTGAATGTGAGCAAGATTGTTATTAGGATTCATAGCCTCTGTCCGCAAGGAGCAAAGCACTTTCAATAGCAGAGCGATCTACCATGGCAGTTCATGCAGCGGATTCGTCAGCCTTTCTGCTTTTCTGAACAAGAGCATCCACATAAATGTGCTGGTGCAAATCATACATAGCGTTGATATGCAGCAGGTTGTATGCTCTCTGCCCGTTTACCCCCGGATAGTAGGAATCCGGGTCTTTGGGATTGGCTGCAATCTGTAAATCGGAGCCGTCAACGGCAAGAAGACGGATGCCTCTGTACAGCTTGTTTTCGTCGACACTTCTGGAGAAGTCATGGAATAGGGATTCAAACGCCTCTGGAAGGATTGTAGATCGTCGTTGGATAAAAGCAGAAGAAGTTCCCGTAGAGGGATCCAAGCCAAAGAAATCCATAATTTCGTGGGTAAGCGTTCCGCCTCTAAAGGCCAGGATGAAGGGAATCACTTTTTGAAAGGGAAACTTCCTGTTCCTGGTATTGTCTTTGCCGGGTCTTGCGGAGAAGAGCCATTTGTAGTCTGTCATAGCTTGAATTGCATCTTTCAGTGCTTTTTTACGGTTTTTGGATTCATAAGTAAGCCTCCTCGTAGTTTGGCGTGTCGGGACACGCTTCTAACTACAAAGGCCATTTTGCTAACAGAAGTTAGCAAAATGGCCGCACGAAATGATGCTTTTGTCAAGCCCTGTTTTGAATTATTACGAAAAAAATCCTCCTACCCTCTCATTTCTGAGGGTAGGAGGATTTGTCAGCTTAACTTACTGACATTGGCCGGAATCGGCAGGGTAATTTTATACGCTGTTCGTTTTGGCGGTAGTAGTATTTTAATTGATCGCTGACTTTTTGATCCGGCTTGAACGCAGCGGAGGCAACTGCCGGTTTAGATATCAAAATGAATGGCTGGATGGTTACTCACGTGCCCGTTACTATCTGGGATCGCATCTGTAACATACAACGTGCAGCCCTTCTCCCGCACCATCTGAAGGACAGAGGCAGCGGGACAATCATCGGTACGGGTGTTGGAGACAGAGATCACAACCGTCTTCGGGGCCAGCATATCCAGCAGATGTGGGGTAATGGAATCCCGGTGGCCATGATGCGGCAGCTTGACAAGTGTACAGGGCGGGATCTCATGCTTCTCCCAGCAGCCGGCATACATATCGCCGGGCAGCTCCACGGCAGTTTCCTTGCAGATCAGCCGCAGGCGGATGCTGGTGTTGTTGATAAAGCCGTCCAACTCTTCCAGCTCTCTATTGTCGGCCCGGTCTTCCAGCACATTTTGCCAGATGGCAGCCTGACGCTCAAAAATAGGCTGCGCTTCCAAGAAGCATTCTGCTGTCAGTTCCGGCGTCAGCGGCCACGTGCCGGGGGACGCAAGAGAAATCTCTGTTCCCTGCCGTTCCATAATCGCAAGTGCGCTTAAGAATACATTCAGAGATTCCAGCAGGCATCTGGCTCCGGCGGAAAATTCTTCCGGTACCGGTACACGTTTCCCCCAGAAGATTCTGTCAGGAAGATAGTTGCACCGGAAGCTCCTGACCGCAACGCATTCCAGCAATTTCGCCAGACCGCCGCTGTGGTCTCTGTGAAGATGGGTCAGCACCAGCAGATCCAGAGTCTCTATTCCCTCCTGCCGCAGGAAGTCCGCGGCAGAGATTCGCTGAGAATCAGGCCCCCCATCGCCGACGGTCCAATCGCCGCAGTCCACCAGCATGGTGGAGCTGCCGCTACGAATCAAAATGGCATCCCCATAGCCCACATTGATAAAATCAAGTGTCATGGCTCCCTCCATCCTTCAGGATGTGGAGCTTTCGGGTATCCAGACAGAGCTGCACGGCTCCACTTCTGGCTCCGCTCAGGTCCACATTGGCATCGTCGATAATAAACTGTTCCTCACCGACCCGCACCCAGTAGCGGATCATGCGGCCCAGAAAGCTGTAATTTTCGATCTGACCTTCCAGACTCTTCCCTTCCGGCACAGACTCTCCGGGTTCCGCCAGACGGATGCACTCCGGCCGCACCACCAGCGTCACGGTCTCGCCGGGTTCCACAGGGACCTCCGTGGGAATCTGGAGGAGCATCCCGTTGTGGTCAGCGGCAACAGTGCCGCCTTCAGCAGACACAATTCTGGCGGTCAGGAAATTGACCGTGCCCACGAAATCTGCCACAAAGCGGTTGGCAGGCCGGAAATAGATCTCCCAAGGAGAGCCGATCTGCTCGATGTGTCCGCTGCGCATGACCGCAATGATGTCGGACATGGAGAGTGCCTCATCCTGGTCATGGGTAACATAGATAGTGGTGATGCCCAGCTTCTGCTGGATCTGCCGCAGTTCCGTGCGGACGTCCACACGCAGCTTGGCATCCAGGTTGGAAAGGGGTTCGTCCAGAAGCAGGATTTCCTGGCCCATCACCAGTGCCCGGGCAAAGGCCACCCGCTGCTGCTGACCGCCGGACATCTCCTTGGGGAATCGCTTCTCCAACCCTACCAGGTTAAACATCTTCAGCATTTCCTGAACCCGGCGATCCATCTCTTCCTTAGGGGTTTTATTCAGCTTCAGGCCATAGGAAATGTTCTCATAGACAGTCATATGGGGAAAAAGTGCGTACTCTTGGAACACCAGCGGGGTGTTGCGCTTAAAGGGCGGCAGTCCGTTCATCCGTTTGCCGTCTACCAACACATCACCCGATTCCGGCTCGGAAAAGCCGGCCAACTGGCGCATCAGGGTCGTTTTACCGCAGCCGGAGGGACCCAGAAGCGTCACAAAAGCACCCTTTGGGATCTCAAGAGACACATGATCCAGTGCCGTAAAGTTTCCAAACTGCTTAACAACATTTTTAAATTCAATGTAAGGTCTCATATCTCTTCGCCTCCTGTTTACAATTCCAGCTCAATGCCCTGCTTACCCAAAACCCACTGCGCCAACTTCAAAACGGTGAACGCAATGGTGATCAGTACGATGGTAAAGGCTGCCGCCTCACCGTACTGTCCACTCTGCACCAGCACCATAACCGAGATGGTGCCCACAGTAGTAGAGGGCGCATACAGGAAGATCACCACGCTCAGGCAGGTGACGGACCGCAGGAAGGACAACACAAAGCTGGACATAAAGGGCGCTTTCAGCAAGGGAATGATGACGTCCTTAAAGGAACGGAAGCTGTTGGCTCCCAGATTCAGCGCCGCATCCTCCACAGATGCGCCGATCTGCTGCAGCCCCGCCGTGGCAGAGCTGTAACAGGTAGGAATATTCCAGAACAGCAGGGCCAGAACCATAATCACGGAGGTTCCCGTCAGCTCAAGGGGCGGCGCATTAAAGGCCATCACGAAGCCGATGCCGAGGAACATACCGGGAATGGCGCCGGGCAGAATACCCAGGAAATCCAACAGGCGGTTAATGCCCACCTGCTTCTTCTGCACGATGTAGGCCAGGACCATCGCCAGGAACGAAGCTCCCAGAGAAGCCAGGAAGCCATAGCGGATCGAGTTCCAGATCTGCTTTCCCTTCAGGAACACATACTGGATATTCTTCATGGTCAGCGACCAGTCATAGCCCCAAGTCTTGGTAAACGCGCCGTAGAAAAGCGTACCGTAGACCAATAGGATAAAGAGGGAGATCAGCATCGTCAGGCTGAACAGCCCCCATTTGACCCACTTGGGAACCGGGAAGGGGTTCAAGGAGATCTCCTTGCCGGTGATTGTCACATAAGACCGTTTGCCCACCCAGAAGTTCTTCACCAGGAATAACACCACCGCAGGGACCAGCAGTGCCACCGCCAGCACAGAGGCGGTCTTCATATCGTACCAACCGGAGATCTGCATATAGGCCTCTGTGGGTAACAGGGCCAGATCTCCGCCAATCATCTGGGGATTGCCGAAGTCGGTAAGTACATTGATGGCAGCCACCAACGCACCGCCAGCCACGCCGGGGCGGCACAGCGGCCAAAAAACATCCTTGAATACACGCCAGCGGGGAGCGCCCATGTTATAGGCCGCATACTCCAAATTGGTAGAAATGGAGCGGATCACGCCATAAATGACAGAATATGCATACGGAAAAAACGTGACGGTCTGGACGATCCACAGGCCCAGCCGGCCATAAATATCAACATGCAGCCCCAGAAGCTGTTTGGTGACGATACCCTGTACGCCGAAAAGCAGAATATAACTCAGTGCCACGATGAAAGGCGGGGACACGATGGGCAACAGCGTCACAAATCTGAAAAGGCCTTTACAAGGAACATCCAGCCGGGCAATAACGTATGCAAAGAGGAATGCCACCGCCGTGCAGGACACCGTGGAAATCAGGGTCATGAACAGGCTGTTTTTCAGGGCTGTAAACCAACGGGCTTTCTGGAACAGCTGCATATAGTCCTGTCCGCTGGGGAACGTGATAACCCGGATCACCGGGTATACCACGAAGAATCCAACGAAAAGGATAATCGCGATAATGGCCAGCATTAAAAGCGGTTCGTTTTTCAGCCGCTTCATTTCTTTGACCGATTCCCGGAGCGCAACACCGGAGGCCATAAGGATCAGCTCCTTCCGATAAGGTGATAAAAGAGGTTCGTTGAAAGTATAGGGTGTCTAAAAATAGCATGGGCCGCCTGCCCACAACGCAGGCAGGCGGCCCAAGGGTAAATGAGAAATGAAATCAGGCGCGGTTGGAAATGATCTCAGCGTCGAACTTCTCCAGAACGGCTTCCTTCATAGAAGCGGCCTGATCACGGTCATAGTCAACAAGGTCTACTTCCTCCAGAGTGGGCAGACCGGCAGGGGCTGCCACATCGGCGCGGACAGGATAGCGGTAGGAAGTAGCAACGCTCAGTTCCTGCGCTTCCTTCGTCAGCAGCCAGTCGATGAACACCTTGGCGTTCTCGGTGTTGGGGCCACCCTTAATGATGGCGGAGCCGCCGATCTCATAAGCAGTCTGCTTGGGGATGATGAGCTTCAGCGGATAGCCCTGCTGCTGGATCTTGAAGCTATCATGAGCCCAGGCGATGGAGGCGATGAACTCACCGGTAGCCACAGGGCTGATGACATCGCCGGCACCCTTATAATAATGATGTACGTTCTGATCCAGAGCCTTCAGATAATCCCACGCAGCGTCCTCGCCCAAGCGGAAGATCTGGCAGGCAGTGGCGATGTAAGCGCCGCCGGCCGTGGTGGGGTTGGCCCACACGAACACGTCCTTATAGTTGGGATCCAGCAGATCATCCCAGGTTTCCGGCATCTTGACACCCTTGGGAGTCAATTCCTTCTCAAAGCGCTCCTCGTTGATGATGATGCTCAGAACGCCCATGTACCAGCCCTGCCAGAAATGATTGGGATCGTTAAAGCGGGCATCCAGGCTGTCATTATTGGGAGAGTCATATGCCTCAAAAGCACCTGCGGTGGCCAAAGAGCCATACAGGTCCACAGAGCCGCCTACCAGAATGTCTGCCTTTGGATTGGCCATCTCTGCCTGCACACGGGCCACGGCATCGCCGCCGCCCAAAGAGATGTACTCGATCTCAATGCCGGTATCCTTCTTGAACTGGTCTGCGATGGCGATGGTATTGTCCTCGTTCAGTGCGGAATAGACCACCAGCTTGCCGCCGGTCTGTCCTGCGGTGCTGCCGTCATTCGTGTCTGCGGGAGGGGTATCCGTTTTGCCGCCGCATGCGGCCAGAGTCAGCGCCATAGTCAGCGCCAGTGCTAAGCTCAAAAACTTCTTCATGGGACACAGCTCCTTTTCATCATATTGATTTTGAGGAAAACGCGGTGCGTTTCTGCATCTATACCGTACCAAATATTTTGGAACGTGTCAATTATTATTTTAGCATTTCATACATATTCTCATCGTTTTCGTTATTGTGCATATATAATATGAACAACAATCAGCGCATTGCACAGTGCGCTCTTGCGTCCATTGACTTGATGCAGCAGCAAAATCATAGTAAAATAAATGTATCACAAGCATAGGGGGAGGATGACGTATGCCCACCATCAAGGATATTGCCCGAGAGGCGGGTGTTTCCCACGGGACGGTCTCCAACGTTATCAACGGCCGGGGCAACGTCAGCGTGGAGAAGATACAACTGGTGTGGCAGGCTGCGGAGAAGCTGGGCTACAAGGTCAACAGCAAGGCGCAAAGCCTCCGGCAAGGTCAGGACCGCAGCATCGCGGTGCTTCTGCCGAGCATTGAGGACCGCCGCTGGGCGGCCATGTATGAGGTATTCCAGAACGAGTTTATCCGGCACGGCTACTCAGTTCAGCTATATTCCACCCGCTCTATGGAGACCACTGAGAAAGAACTGCTGGCCTCTGCTCTGGCTGAGCGGGTCAGCGCGGTCATCAGCCGTTCGTGTCTGTTGGATGCCGCGGCGTATTATCGGGCAGAGGCCCCGGAGCTTCCAATTGTACTCCTTTCTCGGGAAAGCCGTGCACTCGAAAATGTTATGTATGCCGCGTTCGATCCCGAGCGAATGGGAACAGACATCGCCTGGCATCTGCGGCGGAAAGGACTGCGGCGGATCGGTATTTTTACAGAGCCTGCCGCGTTTCCGGATACCGCGCTGTTTCTAAACGGATTCCGGACAGTCTGTGCGGATGAGACAAGTGTTCTGGATTGCCCAAATCATCAGGTGGATCTGCGGGCCTTTGAGCTTTTTGAAGAGGACGAACCGTTTGATGCCATCGTATGCACGGATCAGCGCCGGGAATCGGCTGTCCGGGCGGCCTGTGCTTATGCCAGCCGCCGGCCGCTGCCGCTGATCGTGTCTGCTGCCCCCCGGTCTGCTGTGACCGATCCGTTGGCGTTGGCATATGAGCTGGATTACAAGCGTCTGGCGCACCGGATTGTTAAGACTCTGTTGGCGCACCTGAAAACGCGATCCCCCCTGCCGCCGACCCTTTTTATGGAGAACAATGGTTTTCGAAACCAGGTGCCGGTGCCGCAGTTGACAGAATCAAACCTGCGGATGCTCACGATGGCGTCCCCTTCCACCACAGCGTTGAAACGCCTGCTGCCGCATCTGGAAAAAAGCACAGGGATCCATTTGGAACTGACGGTGCTCCCTTCCCTGAGAGATGTCTACGAGGTGATCCAATCCTCCGGCAGCGGACGGTATGATCTGATCCGGATGGATGTGGCCTGGATGGACGAGCTTGCTAAAAAGCTGTTTCGGCCGCTCCATCAAATTCCCTTTGACTGGGACCGTCTGCTGGCGCAGACGCTGCCGGAGTTCGGAGACAGCTATACCTCCGTCAACGGAGAGCGCATCTGCGTCCCCTACGATCCCAGCACACAGCTTATGTTTTACCGGCGGGATTTGTTTTGCGACCCCACCTACAAGCGAATGTATTTTGAAGCCTACCGGCGGGAACTGGAGGTTCCAAAGAGCTTTGAAGACTACAATCGGATCGCAGGCTTTTTCACCCGCAGCCTCAATCCGGCTTCCCCTGTGCAGTATGGTACGACGGTAGCCATCGGCAACGTGGTGGTAAGCCCCAGTGAATTTCTGCCCCGTTTGTTTGAGCAGGGTGGAAAGCTGTTCAACGCCAAAGGCCAGATCACTGTCGACACCCCGGAAGCCTTGGCAGCCCTGAAAAACTACCGGGAAACGTATGCCTGCTCCGACAGGACCGTGCATGACATCTGGAAAAACGTGCTGGAAGGCTTTGCGGATGGCTCCGCCGCCATGACAGTGGTGTTTATCAACTATGCCTCCCACATTTTAAACTCCAAGATGTCCAGCATCGCCGGCAAGCTTGGCTTTGCGCCGGTACCAGGCGGCAAGCCCCTGTCAGGCGGCGGCGTGGTGGGAATCACCCGAAGCTGCGCGCACCCGGAAACGGCTTGTGCGTTTTTGTCCTGGCTGTATTCCAACCAGACCGCACCGGCGTTCACCTTACTGGGCGGGTTGTCACCCTGCCGTTCGGCATACAGCAACCGGGACATCAAGGAGCGGTATCCTTGGCTGTCTGCGGCCCGCCGCAGCTTTCCCAGCGCCCAGCGCCGGAGTGGAAGTGCCTATTACAGCAACTTCAGCGAGCTGCAAATGGAGAATATCCTGGCAGCCTATGTGCAGCGGGCAGTCCTCGGCGTCTGTACGCCGGAGGAGGCCCTTGCGCAGGCGCAAGCGGAAATGGACGCACATTTTACCGCAAATTCGGAATTTCTCTGATAATGGCGCGGCTTAGAGTGAAAAAGCGCAAAGAAAAACACGGCAAGCATGCCGTGTTTTTCTTTTATGCCCCTTGTGCTTATACCGTTTTCATTCCCCAAAAACGTGCAGATACACCGAAATAAGGACCGAGAGGACCTCGCAATTACATCTAATCAGTTCAATGCTCCAGCTGGTCCACGAACTGCCGGGCCGTCCGTCCGGAACGGCTGCCGCTGCGGACCTGCCAGGTGGCGGCTGCGGCCCGGAGCTGTTCCGGCGAGAGGTACGTCCCCGCCTTTTCCGAAAGTGCGGAGACGATCTGCTGGTATTCCTCGAAGGTGGGAGCCGGGTAGAAGATCTGCAAGCCGAAGCGGCTGGCCAGAGATAGCTTTTCCTCCACGGTGTCGGAGCGGTGAATGTCGCCGTTGTGCTCCACATCGCTGCGGTCGCTCCACACCTCCCGCACCAGATGGCGGCGGTTGGAGGTGGCGCAAATCCGCACGTTTTCCGGCGGCGCCTCCGCACCGCCCTCCATGACGGCCTTCAGATATTTATAGGAGGTCTCGTTTTCCTCAAAGGACAGATCATCCAGAAACAGAAGAAAGCGATAATTGCGGCCCTTCACCTGCCGCAGAATGTCGGGGATCAGGTCATACTGCTCCTTGTAAAGCTCAATGAGCCGCAATCCCTGATCGGCGTACTCGTTGACGAGGGCCTGAATACTGGTGGATTTTCCGGTACCGGCATCGCCGTAGAGCAGCACGTTGTTGCTGCCCTTCCCCCGCAGAAAGGCTTCCGTATTGCGGATCAGCAGATCCTTTTGCTGCCGGTAGCCCACCAGATCCGCCAGACGCACCGGGGGACGGTCCTCCACGGGGACCAGCTCCGCGCCGTCCCCTGTCCTTCTGGCCCGGAACACCTGCCCCATGCCCAGCAGTCCGACGCCATGGGTCTGGTAGAACGCCGTCAGGCGGTCCAGCAGCCCCTCCGAGGAACCGGCGGCGGCCAGTTCCCCGCTGAACGCCAGAAATGAGGCGCAATCTGCGGTACGGCGGCTCTCATGGTGGAAGTCCCGCAGCAGCGGCCACGCCCCGCCCTCCGGCGGCGCGTTCAACAGCTCAAAAAAGAGCTTCATATCTGCCAGTGCCAGCGCTTCCAGTGTGTCCTGTCCGCCGGAATGCCGCTCCCATGCGAGGGAAAAAGGGTTTTCGCTTGACACAAGCTCCCAGGCGATACAGCAGCGCCACAGGTCGCCCTGCCAGCCGTTTTCCACGGCCAGCGCCACCAGCTCCCCCTGAGCGGCCACGCGGACGGCTTCCTCCGTCGCCATGAGCCGCCGGAGAAGGCTGTCCGGCTTCTGCCGGAACAAAATCAGGCTGTCTAATGCCTCAACTGTGTGCATAGGCCCTGCCCTCATTGCAGAATAGCGCCCTTGTCGGCAGAGGACACCAGCTTGGCGTAGCGGGTCAGATAGCCGCTCTTGATCTTCGGCTCCGGGCAGACCCAGGTTTTCCGGCGCTCCGCCAGCTCCGCGTCCTCCACGCACAGGTGGATGGACCGGCCGGGAATGTCGATCTCAATGAGATCCCCCTCCTGCACCAGACCGATCACGCCGCCGGAGGCGGCCTCCGGGCTGACGTGGCCGATGGAGGCTCCCCGGGTCGCGCCGGAGAACCGGCCGTCGGTGATGAGGGCCACGTCCTTGTCCAGTCCCATACCGGCGATGGCGGAGGTGGGGTTCAGCATCTCCCTCATACCGGGGCCGCCCTTGGGACCCTCGTAGCGGATCACCACCACGTCGCCGGGACGGATGCCCCCGGCGTAAATGACGGCGATGGCCTCCTCCTCGCTGTTGAATACCCGGGCGGGGCCCTTGTGCCGCAGCATTTCCGGGGCCACGGCGCTCTGTTTCACCACGCAGCCGTCCGGGGCCAGATTGCCGAACAGGGCGGCGATGCCGCCGGTCTTGGAATAAGGCTCCTCCAGCGGGCGGATGAGACTGGTGTCCAAATTCTCCGCCGTTTCCAGATTTTCCCCTACGGTCTTACCCGTCACGGTGGGCAGCGAGGTATCCAGCAGACCGGCCTTGGTCAGTTCCTTCATCACGGCCCAGACGCCGCCGGCCCGGTCCAGATCCTCGATATAGGTATCACCGGCAGGAGCCAGATGGCAGAGGTTGGGAGTCTTGTCGCTGATACCGTTGACCATGCGCAGATCCAGCTCCACCCCGGCCTCGTGAGCGATGGCGGGCAGGTGCAGCATGGTGTTGGTGGAGCAGCCCAGCGCCATGTCCACGGTCTCGGCGTTGTGGAAGGCGGCTTCCGTCATAATATCCCGGGGCCGGACGTTTTTCTCCACCAGCTCCATGATCTTCATGCCGGTCTGCTTGGCCAGCCGCAGCCGGGCGGAGTACACGGCGGGAATGGTGCCGTTGCCCCGGAGGGCCATGCCGATGGCCTCCGTCAGGCAGTTCATGGAGTTGGCGGTATACATCCCGGAGCAGGAGCCGCAGGTGGGACAGGCGTTTTCCGTATAATCCGCCACCCCGGCCTCGTCCAGCTTTCCGGCGTGATACGCCCCCACCGCCTCAAACATATGGCTCAGGCAGGTGCGGCGGCCGTCATTCATAGTGCCCGCCATCATGGGGCCGCCGGAGACGAAGATGGTGGGGATGTTCACCCGGGCAGCCGCCATGAGCAGGCCGGGCACGTTCTTGTCGCAGTTGGGGATCATCACAAGACCGTCAAACTGGTGGGCCATGACCATGGCCTCCGTGGAATCCGCGATGAGGTCCCGGGTCACCAGAGAATACTTCATACCCACATGGCCCATGGCGATGCCGTCGCACACGGCGATGGCCGGAAACATCACCGGCGTGCCGCCTGCGGCCCGGATACCGGCCTTTACAGCCTCGGCGATCTTGTCCAGCCCCATGTGGCCGGGGACGATCTCGTTATAGGAGCTGACCACGCCGATGAGGGGCCGGGCAAGCTCCTCATCGGTATAGCCCAGCGCGTAAAGCAGGCTGCGGTTAGGCGTCCGCTCCACGCCGGTCTTGATCTGTTCAGAACGCATACGCTTCTCCTCCCCTCGGTCAGTTGGAGGCGGTGTCCAGATCCTTGTCGCCGCCCCAGATCATGTTGCGGCGCAGCTCCTCGCCCACTTGTTCCATGGGGTGCTTGGCCAGCTGGTCCCGCTTGGAGTTGAAGAAGGTACGGCCCCGGCTCTTGTTCTCCGCGATCCAGCGGCCGGCAAAGGTGCCGTCCTGAATGTCCGCCAGCACCGCCCGCATCCGGGCCTTGGTCTCCTCGTGAGGCAGTACACGGGGGCCGGAGACGTACTCGCCGAACTCGGCGGTATCGGAGATGGAGTAATTCATGGCGGCCACGCCGCCCTTGTTGATGAGGTCGATGATGAGCTTCATCTCGTGGATGCACTCGAAATAGGCGTTCTCCGGGGCGTAACCGGCTTCCACCAGCGTCTCGAAGCCGCACTGCATCAGATCTACCACACCGCCGCACAGAACGGTCTGCTCGCCGAAGAGGTCGGTCTCGGTCTCATCGTGGAAGGTGGTCTCCATGATGCCTGCCCGGGCGCCGCCGATGCCGGCGATGTAGGCCAGCGCGATCTCGTAGGCCCGGCCGGTGGCGTTCTGCTCCACGGCCACCAGGCAGGGCACGCCCTTGCCGGAGACATAGGTGGAGCGGACGGTGTGGCCGGGGCCCTTGGGCGCCGCCATGAACACATCCACACCGGCGGGCGGCACGATCTGCTTGTAGCGGATGTTGAAGCCGTGGGCAAAGGCCAGGGCGTTGCCTTCCTCCAGATAGGGAGCGATATCCTTCTTGTAAACGTCGGCCTGTACCTCGTCGTTAATGAGCATCATCACGATGTCGCCCCACTTGGCGGCCTCGGCAACGGTCTTGACGGTAAGCCCCGCGGCCTCCGCCTGGGCCCAGTTCTTGGAGCCTTCCCGCAGGCCCACGCAGACCTCGCAGCCGGAGTCCTTCAGGTTCAGGGCATGGGCATGGCCCTGAGAGCCGTAGCCGATCACGGCGATCTTCTTGCCGTTGAGATAGTTCAGGTCGCAATCCTTTTCATAATACATCTTAGCCATGGTAGATTTCTCCTTTTTATAATGGTTTTGTGTTGAAATAAATGATAAATGCCCGGTTTACAGCATTTTTCCAAGATTGAATTCCAGTGTTTCCTTCCGCTCGTCCTGAATGGTATACCGGCCCCGCTCCAGCGCCACCATGCCGGTGCGGACCATTTCCAGAATACCGAACTCCCGGAGCAGGTCCGTCAGCGCCTCGTTTTTGGATTCCTCCCCGATGACCGCCAGGGTCATGGAGGTGGAGGAAACGTCCAGAATGGAGGCCCGGAACACGTTGGCCAGCTGGATCAGCTCGCTGCGGACGCTCCGCTCCTCTGCCCGGACCTTGCAGAGCACCATCTCCCGGCGGATGGAGTGTTCCTCCGCCAGCAGCCGGACGGAATGTACCGGCACCATTTTGGACAGCTGGTTGCACAAAAGTTCCGTCTGCTGGTCGTCCGTCAGGACCTCCAGCGTCAGGCGGGACAGGCCGCGTTCCTCCGTGGGGCCGACGGCCAGAGACTCGATGTTGAACCCCTTGCGGGAAAACAGCCGGGAGATCTGGGAGAGCACGCCGGGTTCGTCATCCACCAGAACGGAAAAGGTGCGTAATGTCGTTTCCATGATGTTGTCCTCCTCTCCTCAGCTCAGCAGGAATTCCGTGATGTGATGACCGCCGTTGACCATGGGGTGCACCATCTCGTCGGCGTTGATGGCGCAGTCGATGACGTAGCCCCGGCCCTGAGCGCTTTCCGCCAGCGCCTCCGTGATGGCCTCCTCCAGCTCGCTGGGCTGGGTGACCCGGCGGCCCTTCAGACCGAAGGCGTCCGCGAACTTCACGAAGTCCGGGCTGCGGTTTTCCAGAGACGTCTGGGAATACCGGTGGTCATAGATCAGGCTCTGCCACTGCCGGACCATGCCCAGATTCCGGTTGTTGAAGATCACGGTGATGACCGGCAGCCCGTAATAGGCCTCGGTAGCCAGCTCGTTGCCGTTCATGCGGAAGCAGCCGTCGCCGGTGATGTGGATCACCGTTTTGTCCGGGTTCCCCTGTTTGGCGCCGATGGCGGCCCCCAGACCGAATCCCATGGTGCCGAAGCCGCCGGAGGTCAGGAGCTGGCCGGGATAGTCGAAATGCAGGTGCTGGATGGCCCACATCTGGTGCTGGCCCACATCCGTGGCCACGATGGAATCCTGCGGGCATTTCCGGGCGATGGCGGAAAGCACCTGCTTCGGCGTCAGGACGCTCTCGCTTTCGCCGTACTCCGTTTCCCGGGGGAAGGAGAGCACGAAGTCCTTCCACTCCTTATGCTCGTACTGGGGCAGGCGCTCCAGCAGCAGGTTCAGGACCTGCTTGGCGTCACCGATGATGTGGTGGTCCGTCTGGACATTCTTGTTGATCTCCGCCCGGTCGATGTCGATATGGACGATCTTGGCCTGATGCGCAAAGGTCTCCGGCTTCAACGCCACCCGGTCGGAGAACCGGCAGCCCACGGCGATCAGCAGATCGCAGTTGTCGCAGGCCATGTTGGAGGCCACGGAGCCGTGCATCCCGATCATGCCGGTGGTCATCACGTCCCGGCCGGAAACACCGCCGCCACCCATCACGGTAATGGCCACCGGCGCGTCGATCCGGCGGACAAACTGCCGGAATTCCTCGTGGGCACGGCTGCGGACCACGCCGCCGCCGCAGATCAGCATGGGCTTTTTGGATTCCGCGATCATCTCCACCAGCTTTTCCACGTCGTCCAGATCCGCCTCCGGCATTTTCAGGCTGCTGGTGTAGGCCCGCCGGATCAGAGATGCCAGATGCCCGGAGGCAGCGTGCTGCTCCAGAGGCAGCGGCTCGTAGTCGCACTCGGCGCTGGTCACGTCCCGGGTGATGTCGATGACCACCGGACCGGGGCGGCCGCTGCGGGCCAGGGCGAAGGCCTCCCGCACCGTGTCCGCCAGCTTTGTCACATCCCGCACCAGATAGGTGGATTTCGTAATGGGCATCGTAATGCCGGTGATGTCCACCTCCTGAAACGCGTCCCGGCCGATGAGGTTCTGGGGCACGTTGCAGGAGATAAAGACCACCGAGGAGGAATCCATGTACGCGGTGGCGATGCCGGTGGTCAGGTTCGTTGCACCGGGGCCGGAGGTGGCGAAGCACACGCCCACCTTGCCGGTGCTGCGGGCGTAGCCGTCCGCCGCGTGAGCGGCCCCCTGCTCATGGGAGGTCAGAATATGGGTGATCTCCTTGCAGTCATATAAAGCGTCATACACGTTCAAAATCGTGCCGCCGGGATACCCGAAAATGGTATCCACCTTCTGTTCCCGCAGACATTCCATCAAGATCCGCGCGCCTGTGAGTTTCATGTCGATTTCCTCCCCGTACAAGTAGCAAAAAAAGCGGCCCCGCTGACCAGCGGGACCGCTTTCGGCTCGTTTTTCTTACAAGCTCAACCGTTCTGTACCCCACGCCAGCCATATGGAATTGTGCCAATAATGGAAATAATGGCAACAAAAATGGACGCCATAATGGCGTCCATAATAATGGCGATCATAGAGCGAGAGCTTGCGGCGCAAGAGGATACGGCGTCTGCCTTGGCAGCCGCTGCGACAGTATGATCGAACATCTTCCTCATCCTGTCCACACCCCTCTCGTAAGATGTGGTTACAGTACCACTCATGAAGCGCTTTGTCAATCCGGTTTTGATAGATCGACCTATCTTTCGTAGCATTTCCAAAAATTTGCGAAATCCCGGCAAATTGGAATTGTAAATTTTGCCATAAAAAGCCGATCCCGGATCAGTTCTGCGGAAGGGCCGCAGACTTATACAGCACCCAAAACGGTGCCCTCTGCCGGAGATTCTTCTCCGACAGGGAACGCCGTTTCCGCTTTTCTGCTCCGGAGATCCATTCAGGAAATCCCGCCGCTTTTCCGGGAACGGCCCTCAGTCCTCCACCTCCGCAAGCACATTGGAACCTTTTGATGATCGGCCGCACATTTTCTGTTCGTAGCTGTCGCTTTGTGTCAAACTTTATATTTTATCAGTTATAACTTATAAACTCGCAATTTCTCAATTGAATTTCAACCGTAAGTGTGCTATACTATAGTCAGCCACGGAAAGGAGGCTAAGACTTATGATCAAACGCGAACTGTATATGAGCCGTATCCGTCCTTTTATCGGAACAGAGCTGATTAAAGTCATGACCGGTATTCGCCGCTGCGGGAAGTCGGTCATGTTGGAGCTGATCAAGCAGGAACTCACGGAGTCCGGTGTCAGCCCGACGCAGTTTGTCTCCATAAATTTTGAAGATATGAGCTATTCCCACCTGCAAACCGCACAGGCGCTGCATGATGAGATCACCAAACGCGCCAAGGAGATCGGTGGCAAGGTCTACCTCTTTTTCGATGAGATCCAGGAGGTCAAGGACTGGGAGAAGTGCATCAACTCTTTCCGCGTCTCATTGGACTGTGACATCTACATCACCGGCTCCAATGCAAAGCTGCTGTCCGGTGAGCTTGCGACCTATTTAGGTGGACGCTATGTGGAGTTTGTGATCTATCCGTTCTCATTTGGGGAGTTCATGGAGCTGTACCGTTCGATTGCGCCTGATGCGTCCATTCAGCAGTGTTTCCAAAAGTACCTGCTTGCCGGAGGGATGCCCTATCTTGCAAATCTCCGATATGCGGATGCGCCGTCCAAGCAATATCTTCACGATCTGTTCAACTCTGTCCAGCTCAAGGACATCGTGAAGCGGAATAAAATCCGGGATGTAGATTTGCTGGAACGGATCATTGCCTATGTGATCGCCAATGTGGGAACGACCTTCTCGGCGACCTCTCTTGCAAAGTTCCTGAAAAACGAGCAGCGCACCGTTGCCCCGGAAACAATTCTGAACTATATCAAATACTGCTGCGAGGCGTACCTTTTCTATCAGGTGAAGCGGGAGGACTTGCAGGGCAAACAGATCCTTGCCTCCAACGAGAAGTACTATATTGCCGATCACGGCATCCGCGAAGCGGTCTTCGGCGGCAATATGCGGGACATCAATCTCATTTTGGAAAATATCGTGTATCTGGAATTGCTGCGCCGGGGCTATGAGGTGACCGTTGGCAGGACGGGCGATAAGGAAATTGATTTTGTATGCGACAAGCGCGGCGAAAAGCTGTACGTTCAGGTGTGCTATCTGCTCGCCTCCGACGAAACGGTCAACCGCGAGTTCGGCGCGTATGACGCTATCCGCGACAACTTCCCGAAGTACGTTGTTTCTCTCGATGAGTTCGATATGAGCCGAAATGGGATCAAGCACCGGAATATCCGCGATTTCCTCTTGGCGGAGGAATGGAACTAAGTTCAAAGCCCAGCATCACGTCAAATGGCGCGATGCTGGGCTTCTTTTTTGTCATGCTTCGGGGCTTTTTTGAGGATAAAACCGCCTGTGTGCCGTTTGCTTTTCTTTGCCATATTGACACGCTGCCCTCGGTTCATCACGACAACTGTACGTTTTCTGGATAGAAATGGACACTTTTCTTCGTATAGGGAGAAAGCCAGAGAGGAAAAAGAGGGTGAGCGCAGGCTGTGGGAACGGTGCGTAAACCGCTTGCGGTTTTCCACGGTTTCCATAGCCGCAGCGATGGCAAGGCGATTTTCTCACTTAGGCAGGAGCAGTAAAGCTGTCTATCTTCCCACCAATCATTTTCTCCGGGAGGAAGTGATGGACACACAGAAATACCTTTCCTATTTCTTCCCCTTCGAGAAGCCGGACTTTTTCAAGAACGGAAAAGACTCCCTCTGGAATATCAATGGAGACCGCACCATGATTGCTCTGGCAATGACATTCCGCAAAGAGCCAGAGGCACAGGTCATGTGCTTTATGCGGGGCTATGCGGAGCGCTACGACTGGCTGGAGCAGACCTTTCAGGACTGGTCATTCACTTTCCTGAGCAGCTTCCTGTTCTATGAAGAGGACGAGGAAATGGACGAAGATACCAGAGATATTTACCGGCAGGGTATGGCGGCGTTTGGAGGAATCGCTCCGAACTACCACATAGAGTTATGGGAGCGCCCCACCATTGTGTGGGATTTTCATTCCCTGCTGCTGGCGATCCAGATGATGTTCAGCTTCATGCTGGCGGATGAGCCTTCCAGCCTGCGGCTGTGCAGGCACTGCATGAAAGCATTCTTTGCAAAGAGCGATGACGAGGATTTCTGCAGCCCTGCGTGTGAAGCAAGCTACGAAAAGGAAAACGAGAAGTAACGTCGCTGCGGCGGGCTTGATATACCTCTGGCTCCCCCGGTGATGCTGCTGCGTTCCAAGTATTTCTGCCAAAATTCTCTCCGCTCCGCCACATTACCTACACCCGAACAGGCGGATTTTGCAAGGGGCAAATCCTGATTTTCAGCGCGTGGCGCGCCAAAATCCGCCTGTTCTGTGGCTGACGGAAAGTGCTTGTTCCCGCCCCGAACAACCCCTTTCCGCCACCCACGGTCGCCAAAGGTATAACACACTAGACTTTGCGCGCAAAGTCGTGTGCCACGAAACCGCGGGTTTCATTGGATGCTTCCCGCCATGGAGGGTGCTGCCCTCCATTGGATGCTTCCCGCCAAGGGAACGCTGTCCCCTTTGGATTCCCCAGCCAACAGGGTGCTCTCGCCCCTATTGGAAACTCCGAGCCAAAGGAATTTGCCATCCTTTTGGAATCCCGGCTCGTTTTGAAATGAGAACCCACAAATAGGAAAAAGAATGTGGGTACTCATTCCAAAATGAAAAATCCCCGGGATACAATCTGCTCAAGAAGATGATATCCCGGAGATTCCCTGGTTCACATTTTCAATTTCAGCGCCCATGCAGTGCAGAATGCAGGTACTGCTTCCCTCTGAATTCTATACGCAGAGCTATTGTGCCTCTCTTTTTATATCATATATCGCACAGCCAACACTTATGGCAATGGCGGCCACGTCCGCTGCCACATGGGCAATGGCCGGACCATCCAAATGAAACAAGGCATCCATCAGGTAGAGCAAGGGGATGAGCAGCACACCCTGCCGCAGGGCAGATACCACTGTGGCCAGCAGTGCCTTTCCGGATGCCTGTAAATAGTTCATCCCCAGGTAAAAGAACCCCATGAAGGGGGCTGAGCAAATCGTAATCGTGACAACGTGACATCCCAATGCCCGCAGTTCACCGTCGCTGATAAACAGGCTGATGATTTGTTCCCGGGCCAGGAAAGCAAATGTACCCAGCGACAGTCCAAGCACGCAGGTTACCAGAGCCAGCTTTCTCAGTGCCTCCCGCAACCGGGCATGATCCTTCGCGCCATGGCAGTAAGCCATCAGTGGCTGGGTACCCATGCACACACCCATCTGCACCATTGTGATCATCATAGTCACTTTGCCGGCCGCGCCCATTGCGGCTACAGCTCCGATGCTATAGCCGGCAAGCAACCGGTTACTGAAAGTAGACGCAAATCCGGACAGAGAGCTGCTTACCGCGTTTGGCAAACCCAATCCCAAAAGGCCTCCAAGAAGACGCAGATTCTGTTTCGCATATTGGAGCTGCATGTTCAGTATGGACGTATGTCGCCGTTTATACGCCAGGAAATAGGCACACCCTGCCAGGTTTCCCAGCACCGTAGCCACCGCGGCTCCGCCTACGCCAAGACCGAACACGCTGATGAATATCGGGTCCAGCATAATGTTTGTCGCAGTCGATACCATCCCGCCGGTCATTCCCTGACGTGGGGCACCCTCCCCGCGAAGGATGCTTCCTAAGCTGTGATTGAGAAGGATAATCGGTGCGCCCGCTGCAAGAACCAGCAGATACGTTTTCGTGTAGGCCCACACATTCTCATTGACGCCCAGGAAAGTCAGCAGCTGCCCGGAAAACAGGAAGCATAACACAAGAAACACCCCGCCGAAGCCGATGCAGCCCCAGATACACAGACTGGAGTATACTCTGGCCATCTGTTCTTCTTTGCGGCCCAATGCCTGGGCGATAAGCGTGCAGGCACCGTTGCCAAGCATGGTACTGACCGCCATCAGGAAGGTAAAAACCGGCATTACCAGGGACACCGCCGCTACCTGGTCATCGTCCCCTGTTCGGGCAACGAAATACATATCCGTCATGTTGTAAAGAAGCATCACCAGGATGGATACCAGCGCGGGAATGCTCATTTGCGCGATGAGGCTCCAGACAGACTTGGTGCGGAATAAATCCGATCTATTCATAGCACGCTCCTTCCCTTTTTAGGGAATTCCGTAGAAATCGAATATGGGTAATCCCTTGATTCCTTCATCCCAGTTTTCGGAACAAATCCGTATACCCATCCCAGCCCTTCCGGGCATTGATCAACAAATTGTGGATTTGCGAGGCTCTGGGGGTAATGAGCTGCACCATCATCCCCAGGTCCCGGCGCATATCCACAACCATAAAGCTGGGCTTGTCCGCGCTTTCCAGAATCAGTTCCGGATCGGTGCCGGTTGCTTTGGCCTTCTCCAGGGCGTTTTTCCTATCCGGATAACCAATGGTTACAACCGGAATATCCAACACTTCGCAGGCATGCCGCGCTTCCGCCAAGTCTTCCACAAACATGTGAATATGGTTGATTCCGGCACAGGTCAAATCGTTCCCATCCGTGAACATCGTTGGTGTATCCAGCGGTTCCTGCTGTACCACCTCCACCGTATGGGAACCCCAGGCTCCGTAGGCGGCATGAAACTTTAGCGAGCCGGCATCCACTTCCTGGCCGCGATAAATCAGGCGGCCAAAGGTATTCGTCATATAATAGAACGGCCCTGAGCCAAACAGTTCATGGTGCTTGAGGGCAAAATGCTTCCAATCCGGGGCATAAAATCCAATTTGGTGGACAAAGTCCCGATTTTTGAAATAATCCTTCCAATCGCCAATATAACTCATATGATATCTCCTATCCGCATAACTCTCCGCCGTCAATGACCAGGCAGTGTCCGGTTACCCAACTTGCCGCATCCGAAGCCAAATACAGGATTCCCGCTGCCATATCCCCAGTGGTTCCCAGCCGCCCAAGGGGGATGTGGGCAGCGTTTGGCGCAATGTGCTGCTGAAACATGGTATCCATGCCAACCGGGTGAATCATTTCGGAATCCGTGAGTCCCGGAACGATGGAATTCACGCGAATCTGATAGGGAGCCAGTTTCTTGGCGAACAGCTTTGTCCATGCGCGAATTGCCCCCTTACTTGCGGTATAGGGCACATGTCCGGCTGCTTTGAATCCTGCCAGAGAATCCACCATAATGATGGAGCCGACTCCGTTTTTCGCGCATTCCTGCCAACTGTACTTTACCATAAAAAAGGTTCCGTCCAAATTGATTCCCAGCACCTGACGGTAAACTTCGGTATCAAACATCTCCTGGGTTGTTTTGGGAGATTTTCCCGAAATGCCGGCAGCCAGCACCAGAATATCCAGTCTACCAAACTCGGCAACACACCGATCTACCGCCGATTTGCAGGCTTCTTCACTGGATACGTCGCAGGCATGGTAAGCTGCCTCGCCGCCGAAGCTTCGAATCGTCTCGGCAATTTCCTTCAGTCGATCTTCCCGGCGAGCAACAAGGAACACCTTTGCATGGTTTTCTGCCAAGAATTTCGCTGCTTCACTGCCGATGCCCTGGGTGCTGGCACCGGTAATCAGTGCTACACGACCACATAAATCAAATAGATTCCGCGCCTGCATAACTTCACCTTATTTTTTAATCTGTTGTAGCTTCTCATTGATCTGCTTCGCCCCATCCGGAGGAAGGGAATCACCCGCTTTCTTCAGGATGGCTTCAAAGCTCATTCCTGCCAGCATATTTTGCAGATTTGCGTTGTTGGAGGCGGACTGTGCCACCTCTCCCCGTTTTGCCCGAAGGGCTTTCATAACAGACCCAGCAATTTTTCCGGCTTCGGGGTGTGCCATCAGCGTGCCAAAGCTATCCCGGATAGAGAAGGAATCGGTTTTGAAATTCGCTTCATCGAACCAGTTCGTCACAGGGACCTTATTGCCCATGTAGTAATCCAGATTCGGCGTATCCACTTTGCGAATGACAATTGCATCACAAAGCTCGCCGCTCCTTGCCTCGATGGTATGCGCCCCTGTGATGGGTACACGGAAGACAAAGACACGCTTTCCCTGCTTCGTCTCCAGAAGTTTCCCGTCCATATACAGGGAAACCGCATCACAGTTGGAATAAACAGTTACCTCCGTAATTTCCTCCGGCCGGTAAACATAGCGGCCTCCACACAGATGGACAAAGGGCTGCGTTTTGTTCCATGCAGCTTTGTACAGGTAGAACGCGTCTTTTTTTGTCTTGCGGTCGAAGGATACGATGCCCTTTTGATTCAAGCCATGGGCACCGCCCTCGTCTCTTCCGTCTGCCGCGAAGTCGAAGGTATTCCACAGATGGGTTGCCCACATCCAGGGATGCCTGTCAATACACTCCAGAATATATTCGTGATACTTACATTGGAACTGCTCCGAGTAATCTCCCTGCTCCGGATGCGCGGTTTGGAATCGGATGTTGGCGTCCGCGCCATATTCGCTGAAGCCCATAACACGCTGGGGATATTTTGCGTGATAGTCATCGAAGAAACTGTCATTTTGTTCCAGATTCCCAAGATACCAACCAAAATAGAGGTTGTAGCTGCCAATATCCGGGATCCGAATCAGCGGACTGTCATGCTCCAGCATAAAGGCATGGGCCATAGTTGTGGGTCTTGTTTTGTCCATTGCGTGACACAGGTCATTGAGCAGCACATGGTTTTCCATCAGGTCTTCGGTCACGCCATGAACCGCCACCTCATTGCTCAGGCCCCAGCATACAATGGAGGGATGGTTATAGCACTGGGTAATGAGCTCCCGCATCTGGTCCAGCGTATTCTGCCGACCGTTGGGCATATGCTCGGTGATGTAGGGAATCTCCGCCCAGACCACCATGCCGTATTCGTCACAGAGATCATAGAATTCCTGGGCATGCTGATAGTGGGCAAGACGAATGGTGTTGGCACCCATTTCCCGAATAATGTCCATATCCTCCCGATGTTCCCGAATGGAAATGGCATTGCCCAGCCCCTGCCGATCCTGATGGCGGCTGACACCCCGCAGCGGATAGGTGCGTCCGTTGAGCTGAAAGCCCCTCTCCGGGTTAAATTCAATGCTTCGACAGCCGAATCGGGTGGAAATGCAATCCACCTCCACGCCGCCGCTGTAGAGCCGAGCAGTGGCTGTATAGAGAAACGGATCGTTCAGGCCATCCCACAGGTGTACCTGATCCAGGGTAAAAAGGGTTTCTGCATGATTATCTGCGATTTCCTGTTCCTGAGACTGCTGATCTACGGTAATTACCACAGCATCGCCGCCCTGCTGCCAAGTCTCAACCAGAATGTCAGCGGATTTTTTCACAAGATTCACACAGGGTGTTACTCGAATACCCGGAGTTCCGTCCTTTTCCAGTTCAAAATGAGCTCCACCGGTTGTGATGAGGTTTACATTCCTGTATAATCCACCGTAGAAGGTGAAGTCTGCTTTCTGGGGATAAACATAGTCATTCACTCCATTATCCACGGAAATGCAAAGAAGGTTTTCTTCCGCCAAGCTGCTTGTAATATCCAGGCGGAACGTGGAATACCCACCCTCGTGGTGTCCCAGTTTCGTGCCATTTACGTACACATCCGCGATATTGGATGCGCCGTTGATTTCCAAAAAAGCCTTTCCCCCCGCTTCCAGCTCCGGCTTGGGGAAAGCCTTGCAGTACATCGCCGTACCCCGCCAATAATCATTTCCCCCGTCCTGTCCATCCACAGCGTTCCAGGTATGGGGCAAGTCAACAGCCTCCCAGTCCGTTGGAAGCGTTTTCGGAGGTTCTGTTGTCTTGGCGAAGAGCCAGCCCTGATTCATAGAGATTTCTTTTCTCATGGAGCATTTCACCTTTCTGTATCATTTTGCCTGTTTTTGTTACAAGATTATGCCACAAGAATCAGCGTAATAATATTCTAAAATTAGATTTAATAAATAAAAATTAGGCTCTTTGAAAAATTCTGTCGAATTCAAAGAGCCTATCACTAATTTAGAAATACTCCTACAGTTTTTGGTACTTTCGCCGGTAAGACGCAGGGGGCACACCGGTGGTTTTCCGGAAGGTTGTGGAGAAATAATTTCTGTTCCCGAAGCCCAGAGCGTCCGAAATGTCCTGAATGCTGTCCTGCGTGGAGGTGAGCAACAGTTTTGCTCGTTCCATTTTTGCGTTTCGGGCATATTCATCAATGGAGAACCCGGTCTCTTTCTTAAAGAGCCTTGACAAATAGTATTCGGAATATCCAACTCGGTTTGCCAATGATGCAACGGCCAGGTTTTGATCCAGATGGCTCTCAATATAGTCACAGGTGCTCTGGATTGCCTTGCTGTACAATGGATTCTTCCGCTGCCTGTGTACCAGTGTGACATAGTCCTCGTACATGGTTTTCCCAATTTCCGTTATTTCAGTAATGCTTTTGGCGTTGTCAACATCCTGAATATAGGCATCCTTTCGATTATATGCAACCTCGGCAGACAAGCCGCCGTCCAGCGCCGCGATACAGCACAGAGCAATAAACTGCACCTGCCCCAGTTTCGCGTGCTGGAGGGCATCTGTTGAGAATTGCTGCTTTCCGGTGTAAAACAGAGAGGCTCTGTGCATAACCTCCTGGAAATTCATATCTCCGTTCCGAATGAGCTGGAGCATTGACTGCTCCGCCATGTAGACCTGGATCCTGTCAGCATACACGCCGATATCCTGTTGGTTTTTGGCCCTTTGGTTCTCTTGATCCGGCTTTTTCCGCTGCATTTCGATGTCGCTGGTTTTTAGCTTTTCACCGGAAATACAGTACTGCATCATGAGAATCCTGTGTACAAAAGTCGTCGTGCTCAGCACAGGCAGCTTCTTCATAATCTCCAGATATACGGGCTTCCATGCCGGAGAAATCTTACCCCATACCTGTTTTTCCAGCTCCGCCTGGGTAACAGTATGTGTAAAGACAGGGCCGAGAACATGGATACGGCTGAGCTGTCCTTCTGTCTGCTCAAATGCAGCGGCCCAGACCATGCTCATGGCATTGCTCATCAGCAACGGCATCATGCTTTTTTCTGTGTGGGCAATCAGGTAATCAAAGTAGCCGCTCACCTTCAAAAATTTCTCCAGAACCAAGTCCTGGCAGTTTGTATGCATCAGGGTTCCATCTGACGCGTAGGTCCACAGATAAAAATTCGAGTTGATAGAAAGCAATTCCAGAAAAAAGTGAAGTCTGCTGTCAATGTCATCGGGATTCAAAGGCACCAGAAACACCCCCATACATCCAATTTTCTTTCATATTATCACAAAAATTTGCTTTTTTATATATAAATTTGCTTGCAAACAAACAATAGCGAATAAATGATTATAATGGCGAATATTGAGATATACAAATCAGAAACAAAGCAATATATTCATATACACGGAGAGTGCACAGCCCCGAAATGAGCGGAAAAACAATTCCGCCGCTGATTCTGCCATCCGTTCCTTATATACGCCGGCTGTAAGGAATTGGCATTCAGAATCGGGAGAGGTTTCCGTGGGATGTGAATCTCATGTAAAAAGCATAAGGGAGGAATCTACAAAATGAGTGAAACCACAGGAAAGATAAAGCAATGGCAATTGATTCTGGCGCCTGCATCCGCTTGTATCCCCACCATGTTCATTATTCTGCTGACCTTTGCCAGCTATGTTGCCACGGGTGTTTATGGTGTTTCAACCGTACTCGCCGGCTATATCATCACCGGCACCCGTGTATTTGACGCAATCACAGACCCGCTGATTGGTCTGTGGTGTGATCGGTTTGAAAGCAAATGGGGCAGAGCCCGTCCCCTGACCATCATCGGCTGGGCGATCATGTCCGTCAGCGTCTTTGCCATGTTCAAGCTTGGCCTCGGCGCAGGCCTGGGCAAGCTGAGCGTATTGATTTTTATTCTGATCTACTTGGTCTACATTCTGGGCTATACCATCTTCAATATCGGTTCGGGCCTGGTGCAGCCCATTATGGGCAAGAATCTCAAGGATCGGGCCATCCTGGCCCGGGGTCAGACCGTTTATACCACGGTGCTCTCCTCCACCATCAGCATGATCCTGGCCGCAACCCTCATGCCCAAGCACAACTATAAGATGGGCCTGCCGCTGTTTGCCGATCTGTGTGTCATGGTGATTCTGGCTTCCGCCGTGCTCATTGCCATTACCTACATCGCCGTCACCACCTCCGGAACCGACGTGATGGCATCCTACAAGGGCATGAGCAAGGATCCCATCAAGATGAAGGATGCCCTGGATCTGGTTCTGCACAACCGGGATATGCAGATGTATACCATTGCCGCTGCGTCCGACAAGCTGGCGCTGCAGACTGCCTCCAATTCAGCCATCACGGTGATGATCTTCGGCATCATCATCGGCAATTACAAGTTCAATGCCAGCCTGAATCTGGTAAATATGTTTGTTACACTGGCGCTGCTGTTCTTCTTTGTCAGCCGGCTTGCCGGCAAATCCGGTTTGAAGAAGGCGAATATCCTGTGGACCAGCACCTCTATTGCCATGTACGCGTTGATGTGGGTCTTCCTGCTCTGCGTGGACACCTTGCAGATTACCGTGAATCCGGTTCTCAAAGTGGTTTTCATTGTACTGTACTGTGCAATGGGTGCTTCCAAAATGGCAACCAGCTGTGTATCGAATCCGCTGCGCTATGATATCATCGACTACGAGTTCTCTCGGTCCGGCCGCTATATGCCCGCCCTGGTCAACACAGTCTACTCCTTCATTGACAAGCTGATTTCCTCCCTGGCCAGCACCATTGTGGCGCTCTCCGTTGCCATGATCGGCTATACAGAGGGAATGCCCCAGGCGACTGACGAGCTGACCAGCGGTGTCTTCTGGGTTGGAACCTTCCTGTGGTTGGGTGTGCCCATCATCGGCTATGTTTGCACGCTGGTGGCAATGCGTTGGTACAAGCTGGACAAGAAAACCATGGATGAGGTGCAGCGCAAGAACGCGGAGCTCCGGGCAGCGCAGAAGGATGCGAAATAATACTGTACGGATGACCTTCTCGTGCTGATCTGATAATTGGGATCGGGTATTTGTGCTACAGATACCCGATCATCCCATATCCGGGGGCTTTTTTCATGTCCTTGTGGGAAAAAGCGAAAAAGTATGATATTATTCCAATAAAGAGGAGTCAAGCAATATGATCTATGATGTGAATATGAAGCTGGGGCATTTATTCGAAAATCCCCGGGCTACAGAGATTTTTGACCGATATCTTCCCCATGTTCGCGCCAACGTGGCGGGCAATAACCGGGCCACGCAGCTCTCCGTTGCCCAGCTGGTGCGCTATACCCACATTCCCCAGGGGGAAGCGCTGCTGGCCAAACTGGATGAAGCTTTGCGGCAGCTGAATACGCCGGAAAACGCCATCACTCCCAGGGAGGTAGCGCTTATCCAGCGGTTTCACCAGCTGATGCAGCAGCCGAAGCCGGAGGCAGCCGCGCCCGGTGTGCAGGATGCCTTTTACCCGGGAAAGCCCTGGCTGGATACCGCCGGACACCGCATTCAGGCCCACGGCGGTGCCATTTACTATGAGGACGGCGTGTATTACTGGTATGGGGAAAACAAGGAGCATACCGACGGAAAAAACGGCATTTGGACCTGGGGCATTCGGGTCTATGCATCCACGGACCTTTACAACTGGGAGGATCGGGGCCTGCTGATCCCCCCCGAGCTGGATGACCCCAATTCCTCTCTCTTTCCCACCAAGCGGGTGGATCGCCCCCATCTGCTCCATTGCAAACGCACCGGAAAGTACGTCTGCTGGATCAAGCTGTCCGGGCCGGAGGCCGCCTTTACCATCTGGCAGGCGGATCAGCTCCTGGGGCCCTACACCATGGTTGAAAATCTCTACCAGCCCGGCGGGCACAAGGTGGGGGATTTCGATCTGATCGCGGATGAGAGCACCGGAGCGGGGTGGCTGTATTTTGACGCGGATCACACCTCCATGCTCTGTATGCGCCTTTCCGACGACTACCTGCGGGCGGAAACGGAGGCGGCAAAGAGCTACCCCGATCTGCACCCGCCCTTTACCCGGGAAGGGCCCGCGCTGTTTACGGTCCAGGGAAAGCGGTATATGATTACCAGCGGCATGACGGGGTATGTTCCTAACCGCAGTGACAGCGCGATTGCGGATGCCTGGGATGTGCCCTTTGTTTCTCTGGGAGACCCCCATGAGAACGACCCCAGCTGTGCATCCTTCAACAGCCAAATCTCGAAGATTTTCAAGGTGGAGGGAAAGCAGAATCTGTACATCGCAATGGCCGACAGATGGCTGCCGGAGCATCCGGTGGATGCCCGCCTTGCCGATCTGTTCACCCGGGTGGTGGGCAGCAGGTATGAGCCGGAAGTATACCGGGCAACCGAGGCCGAATGCCAGGAGATGTACGAAACCAGTCTGCTGGAAACAGCCAATACCTCCCTTTCGGAATACGTCTGGCTGCCCGTGGTCGTGGAAAACGGGAAGCCGGTTATCCGCTGGTACGATAGCTGGCGCCTGGCGGATTTTGACTGACCGGCGTTGGGCGCCTTTCATTTTCAGGGCCTTGGCATAATCCTGCGCCGCAGGTTGGGCGGGGCACGGAAACACACAATCCACAACGGAGGGATGCACCATGAATCAGATTGGAATCAATGTTTTTGGCTTGAAGGAGCTGCTGCACACAGATTTTGAAGGGATGTTTCATACCCTCCGGGAGATTGGGTTTTCCGCCATCGAACCCATGGTCGTTTTCCCGGAGGCAAACGGAATGGAGCCAGACCGGATGGAGGAAAGTCTGCGGACTGCCGGACAGGATGGGGCCTTTTGGGTGAGCCGGATGGCCAGGCAGCGCATCCGGTGGCTGCGGGAGGAAGGCTTTGCGGTGCATGGCGCACAGCTGGGGCTTGTGGGGATGGTTCCCGGGGGCCTGGATGCGGTGCTGCCCGAGGCGCTGCGGTTTTCGCAGGCGTGTGGACTGTCCTATCTGGTGTACAGCCCCCAGAAGAAGACGATTGCCCAGATGCATCCGGATGCGCAGGCCCTTCGCAGAGGTCTGGAGCTGTCCCGGGAGCGGGGAGTTGAATTGCTGTTCCACTGCCACTACCACGAATTTTCGGAGGATCAGGGCGATACGCCCTTTTCCTACCTGCTGCGGGAGGTGCCCCAGCTACGCATTGAGCTGGATGTGGGCTGGGTGCAGTTCGCAAAGCAGGATGTCATTGCCCTTATGGAGCAATATCGGGAGCGCATTGCCATCGTACACCTGAAAGACATCACACCGGATGCCTCAGTGGACAACATTCATCACTGCTTCACAGCCATTGGAGAGGGCAGCCTTCCCCTGGAGGGAATCCTCCGGAAAGCAAAGGAGCTGCCCCTGATCCATCCGGGCCTGATCGTTGACCAGGATGCCAGTCGGCAGGATATGCTCACGGATCTGAGAAACGGGTTTTGTAATATTCAAAAATACGTCTAGCATAGGAGGAGCCTTATGGAATACAGAAGCATCCCGGGGATTGAGAAACCGGTGTCCCGTCTGGTGTTCGGCACCGCCTCTGCCGCCTTTTCAAGCGGCGGCGGTAACAACGCCCTTTTGGATTATGGGCTGGATGCGGGAATCAATCTGATTGACACCGCGAGAAATTACGGTCTGGCAGAGCGTTCCATCGGCCAGTGGCTGCGGGAACGCAGCTGCCGGGATCGGGTTGTGCTGCTGTCCAAATGTGCCCATCCCAATATCCTGGGGAGAAAACGGGTGACGGAGGCGGACATTCGGAAGGATTTTGCCAAATCCGCAGCGCTGCTGGGCACGGACTTCATCGACATTTACCTGCTGCACAGAGACGACCCGGAGGTGGATGTGAGCGTTCCCATCGGGGTGCTCAACGCCATGCACAAAGAGGGGAAAATCGGCATCTTCGGTGTTTCCAACTGGAGCCACAAACGCATTCAGGAGGCCAACGACTACGCTGCACGCAGCGGCCTGCAGGGCTTTTCGGTATCCAGCCCCCATTTCAGCCTGGCTCGGCAGCAGGCCGATCCCTGGGGCGGCGGATGCGTTTCCATCACCGGGGAGGAAAACGAGGAGGCCCGGAACTGGTACAGGGAAAATCAAATGCCGATTCTGGCCTATTCCAGCCTAGGGCGGGGCCTTCTGTCCGGAAAGCTGAAAAGCACCCAGGAGGACAATGCCCGTAAGATTCTGGATGCCGCCGCCATGAAGGGGTACGGCTGCCCGGATAATTTTCTGCGTCTGGCACGGTGTGAGGAATTGGCGGCGAGAAAAAACTGTACCGTCGCCCAGATTGCCATGGCCTGGCTCTACAGCCAGCAGCTAAATACCTTTGCGGTTGCAACCATGTCATCTCCGAAGCGGATCGAAGAAAACATTGGCGCTTTTTCCGTTTCCCTTACCCCGGAAGAATGCCGGTATCTCAACCTGGAGGAGGAATCGCTGTGACCTGTTCCGTCATGACGCTGTCCATGTTCATACGAATTCTCTACAACTATCTGCGAAGCCAGGATATGGAGGAATGCCGGGAGCTCTATGAGGAGATGCTGCAAACCACCCGGGAAGAGGGATGGGAAACGGTGGAGCTGACCAGCCGGGAAACCCGCCTGCTGGGGACGGAGTATGTACGCACCACACTCCGGGAGCATGGGCTGAAGGTGGGCGGCTATATGCACATGGACAGCTTGGATGACGATCCCCAGGAACTGCTCAAAGCGGTGGATACTGCCCAGGCGGTTGAAGCCGACCTGATGATGCTGATTCCCTCCTGGCACGCCTCCCTGGAGCAGCTGTCCCGGGATGAGATTCATCAGCGCTATGCTAGCCGCTGGATGGAGGCGGCGCAGAAGGCATCTCAAAAGGGAATCCGGATCGTGATCGAGGATACACCCGATCAGCGGCTGCATCTGTGCAAAGCGGAGGACGTGGGGCATTTTCTTTCCCTGCTCCCCAGCGCGGGCCTGGTCTACGACACCGGGAACATGATTCTGGCGGGAGAGGATCCCCTTGCCTATGCGTCGTCTTTTGAAGGCAGAATCGGCTGTGTCCATCTCAAGGACATGGCAGAAGTACCCGAAGAGACGCGGGGAGCAGATTGTGCACTGGATGGGCGGAAAATGGCATCCGTGCGGCAGGGCCAGGGGGTAATCCCCTTGAAGCCGATTATCGATCTGCTGAAAAAACAGGGTTACACTGGCCGATGGGTTCTGGAGCTTTCCATGGCTGGCATGGAAAGCTATGGGCAGGCTGTCCGTTTGGCGTGGTCAGACACCGAAAAGCTGCTGGGGCACACAAATGATGCGGAGGAGAGAAGCGGATGCAGATTGAACATTGTCGTGTGAATCATTTGGCAAATCCGTTGGGGTTTGCCATGGAAAAACAGGTGTTCTCCTGGGTGGTGGAGGATGCCAAAGGAAAATACCAGAAAGAAGCCCGGATTCTTGTGAAGGTTGGCGGCAGCATCGCTGCGGATACCGGCTGGAAGAATCTGGACAGCGTCGCTGCCACGGTGGAACTGACGCTGAAACCCTGCACCCGATATGCCTGGACGGTGGCCGTCCGTACCGATGCGGAGGAAGAGGCGGTCAGCGAGGAAAACTGGTTTGAAACCGGGCTGGATACATGGCAGGCCAAATGGATTGGCTGTGACGACAGCGAGCCCCGGCACCCGGTATTCACAAAGCGGATCGAGCCGGGGAGGGAAGTGTCCTCAGCCCGGCTATACATCTGCGGTCTGGGCCTGTATGAAGCCCGCTGGAACGGGGAGAAGATCGGAAACGAATACCTGGCACCTTTCTGCAACAACTACAACGATTGGATTCAGTACCAGACCTATGATGTGACGCAGCAGCTGAACGCTGCGGGGGCATTGTCCGTGGAGCTGGGCAATGGCTGGTACAAGGGCCGCTTCGGGCCGGATCGGAAGCAGAAGCCCCACTACGGCGACAGCTGGAAGCTGCTGGCCCAGGTGCACATTGCCTATACGGACGGCAGTGAGGAGATCATCGGAACCGACGAAAGCTGGGAAGTGACCCGCTCCTCCATTTTCTTTTCCAACATCTACGACGGCGAGTGCCGGGACGATACCCTGCCGGAGGCGGCACCTGTGAAAGCCATCCCGGTGGAGGCCCCCAAGGGGACGCTGTCGGAACGATACAGCACCCCGGTTACGGTGCGGCAGGCCCTTCCCGTAAAAGAGATTCTCCATACCCCCGCTGGGGAGACGGTCATTGACGTGGGGCAGAATATGACGGGAATCTTCCGCTTGCGGGTGAAGGAACCGAAGGAAACGCAGATTCATCTGCAATTCGGCGAAATTCTCCAGGACGGCAATTTCTACCGGGACAATCTGCGCACCGCCAAAGCGGAGTATATCTACATTTCCGATGGAGCCCCCCATGTGCTGGAGCCGAAGTTTACCTTCTATGGCTTCCGGTATGTGAAGGTGCAGGGCATTTCCCATTTGAACGCAGAGGATTTTACCGCCCTGGTGCTTCACTCGGAGCTCCCCCGGGCAGGATTTCTGGAAACCGGGAATCCCCTGGTCAATCAACTCCTGTCCAACATCCAGTGGGGGCAGATTGCGAATTTCCTGGATGTCCCCACGGACTGCCCCCAGCGGGATGAGCGCATGGGATGGACGGGGGATGCCCAGGTGTTCGCCCCCGCCGCCTGCTATCAGCGGGACTGTTATGCCTTCTATCAAAAATACCTACACGATCTCTGGACGGAGCAGCAGGGCAATGCCGGGGCGGTGCCGGATGTGGTGCCCAGCTTCGGAAAGACCGGCTGCTCCGCCGCCTGCATCATCCCCTGGACGCTGTATGAATTTTACGGGGACAAGGCCATTTTGGAGCAGCAGTACGCCTCCATGGCCGCATGGGTGGATTACATCACCTCCGTGGACGGCAATGACAATGGCTGGCGGAGGCATTTCCACTATGGGGATTGGCTGGCACTTGATGGGCCAAAGCCGGAGGAGCAGCGGGGCGGCACGGATGTGGGGATGATTGCCAGCACCCAGTACCGCTATTGCGCCCAGCTGACGGCCAAGGCCGCGGGGGTTCTGGGAAAAACAGCGGACGCGGCCCAGTACGAAGCCCTGGCGGAGCAAATTCTGACCGGAATCCGGGAAGAATACTTCACGCCCAAAGGACGCTGCGCGGTTCCCACCCAGACGGGGCTGCTGCTGTCCGTCAAATATGGCCTGAGTCCGGATGCCGGACGAATCGGGGACGATCTTGCGAATCGGTTGAAATTGGATGGCGGGATGCTGAAAACCGGCTTTGTGGGTACGCCGCTGCTGTGCCCGGTGCTCACCGCCGCAGGTCACGGGGACTGTGCTTTCAACCTGCTGCTGAACGAAGACTACCCCGGCTGGCTGTACGCCGTGAAGCTGGGCGCCACCACGGTGTGGGAGCGCTGGAACAGTGTGGGCGAAAACGGCAAAATCGCGGAAAACGGTATGAACAGCTTAAACCACTACGCCTACGGTTCCATTGCCCAGTGGTTGTATCAGGATGTGGTAGGTATAGCCCCAGCCCTTCCCGGCTTCCGCAGGGCGAGATTGGCGCCCCTCATGAACTGGAAGCTGGGAATGGCAGAAGCGAAGTACCACAGTGCTGCTGGATGCTGGAAGGCAGGATGGGAAGTGCAGCAAAACGGAGATATTTCCTATCACTGCACCGTCCCCTTCGGCTGCACGGCGGAGCTGAATCTTCCCTATGGCGGCGGGAATTACGAGCTGGAACCGGGACAGTTCCAGATAACGTATACCCCCAACATCCCTCTGTGTACCGTATACAATACGAAGATCTCCCTGGGCGAACTGCTTGCGGTGCCGAAGGTGAAAGCGGCTCTCAGCCGGATCATGCTCCAGATTGTCCAGGTACCTGCCAGTATGCAGGGAATGAGCATGCGTGCTCTGGCAGCCAGGACGGGCAATGGTATTCAGGAGGAACTGTTTGATCGGATTGACGATATGCTCGCCAAGTTGTAAGTCGTATGGGTTTTCGTTGTTAATTGGTCTGACTTCTTTACTTTGGCACTGCCATTGTATCAGAGAGCTACGCCAATGTCGATTGCGCCACAAAGTATAAATTGAAGCCATATGTTCCAAAAATGCAAGACAGCCCCGAGAAAATCCAACTTCTCAGGGCTGTTAATATGCGGCGCTCCTCTGCCCGCGTCCACATGGGCCAATAGAGCAATACTACATGGCGCTTTTTTTCGATTGTTCACGCATACAAATGGCCCCCTCCCATGGATAATTAGGGTTTACTCCACAACCTAAAATTCATTGAAATTACTGCGTTTTCCGGCAAAATGTGCTATAATAACTGCACGGGAATAATGCCAAAAGACGGGAAAAGGCGTGCAGTTTTGGAGGATGCGGGTATGTATCGGATGAACAGACAGATGCGGATTGAGGACTTTGCGTTCCCTTATGGCCAGCTGGACAAGAACAACGAGTGGGTTGGTGCCCAGGGATGAAGCGGAGGAGGCCTATGCCAAGCAGTTTGTGAACAACGGCAATCCGGCACATCCTGCCCGGATCGCATTGGGTGCGCTTATCATCAAACAAGAACTCCAGTGCAGCGACGAGTGGACGGTGCGGCATGTCAGCGAGAATCCGTATTTGCAATACTGCCTTGGCCTGAAGGAATACACCAGCAAATGCCCCTTTGGTGCGTCCACTACGGTTGAATTACGGAAGCGCTTCCCATTTCTGCTCTGCTGGCAGCTTCCGCCCCTAGCAGATGTAATAAGTCTGGTAATTGCAATCCCGATTGCCATTCAAATGAAGCAAAAAATACGCTATGCCGAAATAGGTCAAGCCGTTACTTCCAAATAGAAATGATCCGCTGCGTCCCCCCTGATACAGTAGAAGTCTTGCTACAAGCGGCATGGGGGTAGCCTTGCGTGTGGCAGACCTTAGCAGTAGGAGGTTTTTGCCTACTTATACTTCTCTCTCTTAGAATTCCCGACTTTTTACTCGGAAAATCGAAAATTCGATATAAAACGTACAGACCCAATGTATGGTAAAGTGTAATCGCTACACAACACCAAACACGTACAAGGGGTCTGAATTATGGACAGTACAGCATTTATGCTGAAAATGAAAAGCGTTTTCTTCCAGAAGCCAGAATTTTTTCAGGCAGTATCAGATCAGCGGCATGTTGAAGAAGCGCAAGAAGCATTGTATTCCGCAGGCTCAATATTGCCGTACCAGAAATCTTCCAGAATGCTCATGCCATATCCTCACCATAGATCAGCTCCTCTCGGATGATCTCCCCGGCTCTGGCGCAGATGTTGTTCATGCTCTGTGCCCATGCCATAGGATCAGAAGCTTTCAATTCTTCTGTCACTCCCTCGGAAACCTTCAACTGGTCGCTTATCCGTTCCAGCCTGTCCCGCGCCTGTTGATTCAGGTCAGCGAGGTATGTCCACAGCTTGCCGGACAGTAACAGGCGGTAGTACTGAATCGGCTTGTGCTCCCTCAGATACTCCCGGTGCATCCGTCCCCACTTGCCGATGGAGCGGGTTTCCTCCGGCAGCGTCAGGTCTGGAATGTAGTAGTCACCTGAACGGATATAGTGGATGTTCATGGATCGTCCCCCATGTCTTGTGATACTGCTATTGTAGCGGTGGAGGGCAGAGAAATCGAATGTGCCGTAGAGCCGATCTCTATGAACGCAAAAATCCCCAACCGCCAAATGCGGTTGGGGATCTGTGCTAGATATAGAGATTTACCCGAATGTCACGGAACCGATGCACCCTTCGCAGGGGAGAGAGCGCATATAGGTACGCTTTTGCATCCTCCTGGGTGATGGTGAAGGTTCCGAACATCTGAAAATCACTTAATTCCTGCCATCCTTGATAGCAGCCTGTGCAGCGGCCAGACGTGCGATGGGCACGCGGAAGGGGCTGCAAGAAACATAGTCCAGGCCAATCTGGTGGCAGAACTCCACGGAGCTGGGGTCGCCGCCATGCTCACCGCAGATACCGCAGTGCAGGTCGGGACGGACGGACTTGCCCAGCTTGACGGCAGTCTTCATCAGGGAGCCGACACCCACCTGGTCCAGCTTGACAAAGGGATCGCTCTCGTAAATCTTGGCATCGTAGTAGGAACCCAGGAACTTACCGGCATCATCGCGGGAGAAACCGAAGGTCATCTGGGTCAGGTCGTTGGTGCCGAAGCAGAAGAACTCTGCCTCCTTGGCAATTTCGTCGGCGGTCAGGGCAGCGCGGGGAATCTCAATCATGGTGCCCACTTCATAGCGCATCTCGATACCGGCGGCGGCAATCTCCTCGTCGGCAACCTTCACCACGTTCTTCTTGACGTAAGCCAGCTCTTTCACTTCGCCCACCAGGGGAATCATGATTTCGGGTACAATGTTCCAGTCAGGGTGCTTCTTCTTCACATTGATGGCAGCCCGGATGACGGCCTTGGTCTGCATGGCGGCAATCTCGGGGTAGGTGACGGCCAGACGGCAGCCACGGTGACCCATCATGGGGTTGAACTCATGCAGGGAAGCGATGATGGCGCGGATGCTTGCAACGGACTTGTTCTGGGTCTGTGCCAGCATCTCAATTTCATAGTCGCTGGTGGGAACAAACTCGTGCAGCGGGGGATCCAGGAAGCGGATGCAAACGGGCATTCCCTCCAGTGCCTCATACAGCTTCTCGAAGTCACCCTGCTGATAGGGCAGAATCTTCTCCAGGGCAGCTTCCCGCTCCTGGACGGTGTCGGAGCAAATCATCTCTCGGAAAGCGGCAATGCGCTCCGGCTCAAAGAACATATGCTCGGTGCGGCACAGACCGATGCCCTCGGCACCCAGTTCCTTTGCCTTTCTGGCATCGGCGGGGGTGTCGGCATTGGTGCGCACGCTCAGGCGGCGGTACTTGTCAGCCAGCGCCATGATGCGGCCAAACTCACCGGCAATTTCGGCATCTACGGTGGGGATGATGCCGTCATAGATGTTGCCGGTGCTGCCGTCGATGGAGATGAAGTCGCCCTCGTGGTAGGTCTTGCCGCCCAGGGTGAACTGCTTGTTCTCCTCGTCCATCTGAATGTCGCCGCAGCCGGAAACACAGCAGGAGCCCATGCCGCGTGCCACAACGGCTGCGTGGGAGGTCATACCGCCGCGAACGGTCAGAATGCCCTGGGCAACCTTCATGCCGGTGATGTCCTCGGGAGAGGTTTCCAGACGCACCAGAACCACCTTTTCCTTGCGGGCAGCCCAGTTTTCAGCGTCCTCTGCGCTGAACACAATCTTGCCGCAGGCAGCTCCGGGAGAAGCGCCCAGACCCTTGCCGATGGGGGTGGCAGCCTTCAGCACCTTGGCATCAAACTGGGGATGCAGCAGGGTGTCCAGGTTGCGGGGGTCAATCATGGCAACAGCCTTTTTCTCGTCAATCATGCCCTCGTCCAGCAGGTCGCAGGCAATCTTCAGAGCGGCCTTGGCGGTGCGCTTGCCGTTACGGGTCTGGAGCATATAGAGCTTGCCGTTTTCAACGGTGAACTCCATGTCCTGCATATCCCGGTAGTGGTCTTCCAGCAGGGCGCAGACCTTGGTGAACTGCTCGTAGGCCGCGGGGAACTTTTCGGCCATCTGGGCAATGGGCATGGGGGTGCGGACACCGGCAACCACGTCCTCGCCCTGGGCGTTGGTCAGGAATTCGCCCATCAGGTGCTTCTCGCCGGTGGCGGGGTCACGGGTAAAGGCAACGCCGGTGCCGGAGTTATCGTTCAGGTTGCCGAACACCATGGGCATCACGTTGACGGCAGTGCCCCAAGAATAGGGAATGTCGTTGTCACGACGGTAAACATTGGCACGGGGGTTGTCCCAGGAACGGAACACGGCACGAATGGCCTCGTACAGCTGAACCTTGGGATCGCTGGGGAAGTCAACGCCCAGCTTGGCCTTGTATTCCGCCTTAAACTGACCGGCCAGCTCCTTCAGGTCATCGGCAGTCAGCTCCACGTCGAACTGAACGCCCTTCTTCTCCTTCATCTGGTCAATGAGCTGCTCGAAATACTTCTTGCCCACTTCCATAACCACATCGGAGAACATCTGGATGAAGCGGCGGTAGGAGTCCCACACAAAGCGGGCAAACTTGGGGTCGGGGTTGCCCTGAATCATGGCTTCCACCACGTCGTCGTTCAGACCCAGGTTCAGGATGGTGTCCATCATGCCGGGCATGGAGGCGCGGGCACCGGAACGGACGGAGACCAGCAGGGGATTGGTGAGGTCGCCGAACTTCTTGCCATTGATTTTTTCCATCTTGTCCACATATTCCATAATCTGGGACATGATTTCATCGTTAATCTTCTGGCCGTCCTCGTAATATTTGGTGCAGGCTTCGGTGGAAATAGTAAAGCCCTGGGGAACAGGCAGGCCAATGTTGGTCATTTCGGCCAGATTGGCACCCTTACCACCCAGGAGCTCGCGCATTTTTCCGTTGCCCTCGGTAAACAGGTAAACGTACTTATGTGACATGAACAATACCCCTTTCAGATTTTGAAACGATTCATTTTCGCTTCTTTTCTTGCATTTTTGAATTATATTATCCAACGCCCAGATAGTATAGCATGTCATCCATCAAAATGCAAATGTTTTTGAGAAAAAATAAGAGAAATTTCAACAAACTGTAGGATTGCACAAGTATGTTCTTTGTTGATTATGACAATTAACCAGAAAAAATCGTCATCCATGAATGGAAAAAGATGCTAAAGAAGTGCTCTTGGAGACGCTGCACTGATACATCGATTCGTTGACTTTGCCCGGCGCGAAGCTGAGGGGGTACTCCCAATAGCGTACAATTTTCCCATTACTGTTGGCGCATATGCGCCCACGGTATCGGTGTTTCAATACAGCAGCATGGAAATCCACGTTACCACATTCTGGCCATACTGAAACGTAAGCCCGTTTTCCTCCAAAACCGGAACCACGTTGATGCCCTGGCTTTCCACGCAGGGGTGCATCCGCTCCGGGTGGCGGCAGGGCTGACCGTCCAAAATGGCGCACCGGGGGCAAATGGCGCAGGACTCGGTGGACAGCACAAAGGGCGCAGCCCCCAGCTGCCGCAAAATCTCTGCCGCCTGGTCGGTGATTTCCTCATGCCCCCGCCGGGTGGACAGGGTTTCTTCCAGATTGGCAATATCCGTCACCTCGGTGATGGTGGCAATCACCAGGCAGGTCTGATAGCGCATACAGTGGGCTTGACATTCTTCCACCGTGCCCACCCCCGGAGGACACGCCCAGCTCTGCCCATACTGCCCGCACTCATGCTCGCAAATCCAGCGCACCCGGGGGGAAAATTCCAGCCGGCCGGGGGATGTAAAGAAATAGGAGTACAGCGGAAGCTCTGCCAGCCGCTGCTCCAAAAGCGCCTGATTCATGCAAATTCCTCCATGATTTTCTGGCACCCCTCCACCAAATCCTCCCAGGTTTTCGTGAAGTCCCCGGTGTACCAGGGGTCAGCCACGTCCCGGGGGAGCAGGGGGCGGATTTTTTCGGTATCCTCCGGCAGCATCCGGCTCAGATACCGCCGGTTGCTGGCATCCATATAGTAAATCCGGTTATAGCGGCGGTAGTCTTCCA
>ERZ837910.930-NODE-930-length-43876-cov-7.168070_pt1 | contig 43876 bp, 31 predicted proteins | sample MGYA00519940_ERZ837910 | MGnify/ENA primary metagenome ERZ837910 (study PRJEB31850, sample SAMEA3708825) | human gut metagenome | biome: human gut; feature: human-associated habitat; material: faeces | place: China | collected 2014 ... | reverse complement strand
GCGCCACCGACCGCGCGGAACTGGCGAAGCTGCTGAACATCTCGGATAACCAGCTGGGCTATGTCACCAATGTCCCCGCTGGATGCGGGTTGATTCGGTGTGCGGGCAATATCGTGCCTTTCACGAATTCGTTTCCCAAGGACACAAAGCTCTACGGCTTGATGACGACCACGCCGGACGAGCAGAAAAGGGAGTAGACTATTGACATATAAAAACAAAGGACCTCCGAATAGTGTGATAAACAGAGATTTGTCTTACAGTTTACAACCTATCATTAGGGGTTAACAAATACTTCTCCAGCCAGTCATATTTACTTTTTATTGATTCTTGTATCTTCTTTTCTTCTCTTTCTTTGTTCCTTTCCTTATTGCATAATTGGAGCGCAGTTTCTATAACTTCCTTATACTCCAATTGATTTATGCCTAATTTCCCACTATTTAAGTAATTCAAATATATGAAGCCATCCAAATTAACCACGGCGGTGGGCTGGAAACATTATACGCACACTGTTCCAGTATCTGCGTCACCACCGGCCAGCAAGTGCAGGCCGGACAGATCATCGGCTATGTCGGTCACACTGGGCGAGCCACAGGCAGCCATCTGCACTTGGAGGTACATGTAAACGGAAGCAGGGCAGACGCAATGAGTTATTTCGGAACGTAAATTGTAAAGAAAAGCATACGCTGAGTTGCGCAATAGCGAAAAGATTAGCACGAAGCACACAAGCCCGGTGGTAATTGTGACAAAAGCAAAACCATCTTTTTGGCTTTTTATCCAAAATTAATTTTCTATATTGACAATTTATAGAGTGAGTGCTATTCTTTAGCTAATGCAAGCGGTTGCATTAAATATTGTAACGTGGTTCCAATGTGTACTGATATACACTGCAAAAGATGTCTGTTTTTAACAAAATAGACTTGAAAATCATCTGCTTTCGGAAATTGAATAAGTAAACCGATTGCACGGGAGGAAGGACATGGCAGCAACCATCCGGGATGTAGCGCATCGCGCGGGGGTATCGCCCTCAACTGTATCGCGCGTACTAAATAATAAAGGTGTAATCTCAGACGAAACTGCACAACGCATACAAAAAGCAATGCAGGAACTGCATTATGTTCCCAACGATTTTGCAAGAAGTTTTGCGACAGGCAGCGCACATACGATTGCGATTGTTATCGATGTAGAAAACACCGAAGCGTATTCGAACAATTTCTTCAACGATACCGTTTTTGGAATCGAGACCACCGCCCATAAAAACGATTATAACCTGCTCATTACAAATGGCGCAGAGGCATTTGGGGGGATTGATTCCGTAGAAAGGTTGGTTTTGGGGAAAAAAATCGATGGAGTAATTATTCCTGAATCAATCGCAAACGAGCCATTCCTCAAACGCCTTAATGAGCAGAAATTCCCCTGTGTGATTTTAGGACGCCACGAGCATACCGAAAATGAAATCAGTTGGGTAGATATAAATAATATGCAAGCTGGTTCGCTGGCGGTACGGCATTTGTTCCAAAAAGGCTATCGTAAGATTGCGCTTATCACAAATGGTGATAAGGAACTCTTTAATAAGGATCGTGTTATTGGGTACTGCCGTGAATTGCAAGATTGTGATCTCCCGTTTGATCAAGGAATGATCATTCATCAGATTTCTTCAATTGATGAATGCAAAAAAAAGGTTGTTGAATTACTCAAATCGGAGAATCCACCTGATGCGGTTATTTGTAGCAATGATTTGCTTGCGTTGGGAGCAATGCGAGCAGCAAAAGCACTGGGGATTGACGTTCCCAATGAATTTGGCATCGTTTGCTTCGATAATACGACAATCACAGAAGTGATGGAGCCTTCGATTTCGAGCTTGGATGTAAACACTTACGAATTAGGAGTCCAGGCCGCTGACATATTGATTAACCAAATTGAGAATCCTACGTCAAGCTTGCGCCAGATTTTACTGTCAACAAGAATGATTGAACGTAGGTCAACACAAAGAGAACAAGGAGGTTATCCCTATGAATCTGCCAGCGGTTAATCACCGACCAACGCAAGAGTTTATTTACCCCGCATCGAGGAACGAACTTATCTTGCAGCTATTTACAGCTGCAAAAGACATCGATGAAGTTACATTACTATACTGGGAAAGATATGAACAAGATCCCAGTAAAATCCATCGAAAGAAACTTTCCGTATCATTAAGAGATGATCAACGAGATTGCTATCGAACATCTATCAGGATGAAAAGCATTGCCGCATATATCCGCTATTGCTTTGAACTGAAAAAAGGTACAGAAACTATCTGGTATGGCAGAAACGGATTTGATGAAAGTTTTCGAGGCATGAACGAAAGCTTCTTTGAATTTCTTTGGCCGAATCCGACGGATGGCTTTCGGGCTCCTAAATGGGCCGCATCGCAAATTTATTATCAGATTTTCCCTGAACGCTTTTGTAATGGCGATAATGCACTGTCTCCCAAGCAGGCCGTTGTTTGGGGGAGCACCCCCACTCGTGAAAACTATATGGGTGGCGATATTCCCGGAATCATCAAACAACTTCCGTACCTTTCGGATTTAGGAATTACTTGCCTTTACCTGACGCCGATTTTTGAAGGAAGTTCGAATCACAAATATGATACGGTCGATTACTATAAAATCGATCCTCAGTTCGGAACGGAAAAAGAATTGCATGCACTTATTACTGAAGCGCATGCATTGAACATCCGAATTTTACTGGATGGCGTATTTAATCATTGTGGTTTTTACTTTCCCTATTTTCAGGATGTTGTTGAGAAAGGCCAAGCGTCACAATACGCCCAATGGTTTTTTGCACAATCTTATCCTATCAAAGCGGATCCTTGCAATTATGACTGCGTAGGACACTATAAATGGATGCCCAAGTTAAACTTGGCAAACGAGGCGGTCCAGAACTATTTCACAGAAGTTGGACTATATTGGATACGAGAATTTGGAATTGATGGATGGCGATTAGATGTGGCAGATGAAATGCCAACAAAATTCCTTGAACATTTTGCTGCTACAGTAAAAGAAAAATATCCCGATGCTCTTCTCCTCGGTGAAACATGGGGGGATGCAGATAGGCTTGTAAGCGGGAACCGCCTGGATTGTGCGATGAATTATCTGTTCAAGGATGCCGTAACAGATTGGATCGCAAAAGATAAAATATCTGTATCCACATTTGATCAGCGCATCAATCGGATGCTCTCCCTTTATCCGCAAGAGACGAATTTGCGGATGTACAATCCTCTGGATAGTCACGATACGGCCCGGTTCCTATTCTCTTGTGGCAATGACATTGCACGGCTGCGCTTAGGAGTTGCGCTTCAAATGACATTGCCTGGTTGCCCGGCAATATTCTACGGTGACGAAATTGGCATAACCGGGGATAATGACCCGCTATGTCGCCAGGCAATGCAATGGGATGAGTCAAAACAGGATCTCCACACAAAAGAATGGTATAAAAAGCTAATCAAGAGCAGAAGAAACAGCAAAGTTCTTCAAGAGGGAAATTTCCACACATTATATGTTGACGATGAAAATGGTGTTTACGCATTTTCACGTAGCGTCGATAATGATGTGGCAATTATCATTCTTAACACCGGCACCAAGGAAATCCAAATACCACCTCAAAAAGAACCAACTGACAAAACACTGACGGTTTTATTTAACGAAAGTGCAGCATTCTCTGCACTGCAAAACGAACTTTGTTCCGAAACGAAATGCGCTGATGAAGAAATGTGGACAACATCAGGGTGTTCCGTAAAAATATTAACAACAGAAAGCGAAGGTGTAACACAATGAAAAAGCAATCCACAAAAAAAGTGCTGGCACTTGCTACTTCCGCTGCAATGATGTTGACGGCATTCACGGCATGCGGATCTTCACAAGCACCAAGCACTACCCCAACTCAGCAAACTTCCGAGGCACAAAGTGAAGAAGCAAAAGATGATTCCAGCAACGGTGATACGGTTACGATCAACTTTTGGCATCACTACAGTGCGCAGTCCGCAGAGAATGAGACCTTGATGAATGTTCTCATTCCTAAATTTGAAGAAGAGAATCCCGGCTATAAGGTCAATGCAGTTTCTCATGACTGGAGTGACCTTCATGACAAGATTCTGATCAGTGCAAGCTCTCAGACGCTGCCGGATGTGGCCCGCCTGGACATTGCATGGGTACCGGAATTCCAGAAGATGAATATTCTGGTGCCCCTGGATCAGGAAATGAGCGATTTTGAGGAGGTTAGCAGCGAACTGCTTCCCAGTGCAATGAGCACTGCACAAATCAAAGGAAGCTATTATGCGCTGGCCTTGAACACGAACACGAAAATCATGTTCTATAACGAGGAAGCGTTTAACGATGCAGGCTTGTCCGCCCCGAAGACAATGGACGATATGCTTGCAGCTGCCCAGAAGCTTTCTGGAACGAACGCGAACGGTCAGCAAGTCTGGGGCCTGGATGAGCCGGCTCTGGCGGGCTGGAATGTTCTGCCCTACATTTGGAGCAACGGCGGCGAAATCACCGATGAAAACTACACGAAAGCAACGGGCTATCTGAACAGCGAAGCAACTGTGAACGCTGTGAAAATGCTGGCCGATATGTACAAGAACAGCGAATTCACTGGCTTTAACAGTGGTGATATTCCGATGACGGATGGTTTCGGCACTGGTCGTTACATGATGCTGCTGGAAGGTCCGTGGAAGACTTCCGAGCTGGCGGGCGCATATCCTGACTTCAAGTACGCCACTTGTGAGGTTCCCGCAGGATCGGCTGGTTCCATTTCCGTTCTGGGCGGCGAAGACATCGCTATGTTTAACACCGCCAATAAAGAAGGCGCATGGAAATTCATGAAGTTTATGACCAGCGATTTTGCCGAAGAAGAAATGGCAAAGTGCGGGCAGATTCCGGTAAACAAAGAAGCGCTGGATAGCGATGTTGTTGCCAATGCTGATTATGCACCGTTCCTGGATGCCATTACCACTGCAAAGGCTCGCCCGCCAGTAGCCTCTTGGAGCGAAATTGATAACGAGCTCACTACTGCAATGACTTCCATTATTAGTGAGGGTGCCGATGTCCAGGAAACTCTGGATGCTTTGGCAACGAAGGTAGATGCACTATTGGCGGAGTAAATGTATTATAACATTTTTCCCGCAGTTAGACAACTGTTTTCGGCGGTTGCTCTATATAAAGTGAGGATATAGCGATGGGAATCAAATCAAAGCGTGACAAATTCCAAATCGGAGCGCTTCTGCTGCCGGGAGTAATGGTCTTCGCATTGTTTACGATTTATCCTATTACGAAGCTGTTTTACATGAGTTTCTTCGAATGGAACTTTGGAACAATGCTTGAACACCCGTTCTGTGGGATCAAGAATTACATTGATGTTTTGTCGGATGAAACCTTTAGAACTGCGTTTGTCAATACAATCATTTATACGATAACCACAGTTCCTGGACAGATGATTCTTGGACTTCTGGTCGCGGCATTTATTAATTCCATTCCCCGGTTTCGTATCACGTTTCGCATTGTGTATTACATCCCTGTAATTACATCGTGGGTTATTGTTTCACTGGTATTCCGCTACATTTTCAATACAGAAGGTATGTTGAACTACTTTATTACGAATGTGATTCACATATCAACTGCCAACATTCCTTGGCTGGATACAAGAGCAGGCGGCATGTTCGTCCTGATTCTGCTTGGTATCTGGAAAGGTGTAGGCTGGAACATGGTTGTGTTTTTGGCCGCATTGCAAAGTGTTCCGCAAGAGCTGTATGAATCGGCTGAGATGGACGGATGCGGAAGTATTGCCAAGTTCTTTTATATTACGATTCCGTGCATCAAATCAACGATCCTGTTTGCGCTTGTAATGCTGACAATTGGCGGCTTCAATGCGTTCACATCCATTAAGATGATTACGGGCGGAAAACCAATGCACAAGACTGAAACGGTCTTGACTTGGATGTACTATAAGGCATTTAATGCCGGTGAGTTCGGATACGCAGCAGCGCTTTCGTTCATTGTCGCGGTAACATTGATTCTGCTGGCAATCCTTCAGTTCAAGGCTATGCAGCAAAGTGACTCTGTAGAGTGAGGTGAGCATATATGCATACCATAAATAAGCAAAAAACGATTCAAAATGTGATTCTTTATGGTCTTCTGCTCATTGGCGGTGTGTTTTCTGTCCTGCCTATGATCTATATGATCAGCACTTCGCTGAAGCCCAATGGAGCACTTTATGAGTATCCGCCGCACTTTTTCCCGAAGCTTAGCCAGATAACGCTGGAGAACTACGTCTACATATTCAACCAGGAAAAGTTCTATTTGAACTTCCTGAACAGCCTTGTGGTAGCCATTCTGACTATCGTATTTGCAGCAATTATTGCGAGCGCACTGGCCTTTTGTATTGCACGATTCCGCTTCCCAGGAAGAAAGGTTCTGTTTGCCTTGGTTATCGGGACAATGATTATTCCAGGTACTACTCTGATAATTACGCAATATCAACTCGCAACCTACTTTAAGCTGACAAATAAGCTGCTGGGATTGGTTCCGTTTTATGTGGCGTGGGTTATTCCCTTCTCCACGTTTATGATCAAAAACTACATTGAAAGCATCCCTAGGGACTTCGATGAAGCTGTATACGTTGACGGTGGTAGCATTTTTACGGTGTTCTTTAGAATCGTAATGCCTCTGGCAAGTCCTGCAATTGCGTCTGTAAGCATTTTCAACTTTCTTACTGCCTGGGATGAATATCAGTGGGCCTTGACGGTTATCAACGATAATGCTAAAAGAACTCTGCCGATTGCTATTTCTGGATTCTTTGGACAGCATCAATTCACACAGTGGGGCTATGTTTTCGCAATGTCTATGGCAAGCTTACTTCCGGTTCTGATTATATTTATCTGCTGCCAGAAATATTTCGTTTCCGGGTTACAAACAGGAGGCATCAAAGGCTAATGACAGTTATCCTAATTTCTAAGTAAACATAGGGTTAATAAAGGCAGGCGTATCGTTTAGCGTTACGCCTGCCTTTTTATTTTGGAGGTTATTTATATGAGCCGAAAAGCTGGTATTCTTTTGCCGATTTTTAGTTTGCCATCAGAATATGGCATCGGAACACTTGGTCGTGCAGCCTATAGATGGGTAGATTTTTTGAATGATGCGCATCAAAAATTGTGGCAAGTATTACCTGTGGGGCCCACAAGCTACGGAGACAGTCCGTATCAGAGTCTTTCTGCGTTTGCCGGGAACCCTTATTTTATCGATTTGGAATTGCTATGCGACCAGAAGCTTCTTGCAAAGGACGAATGCACGGCAATTCAATGGGAATATACATCGGGAAAAATAGAATATAAAATTCTTTATGATAATAGATTCGCTCTCTTGCGAAAGGCTTACCAGCGCTATCCAATGAAGCAATCTTTGCATGAGTTCATTAAGAAGAACGCATGGGCGTATGACTATGCACTCTTTATGGCAATCAAAGTCAGCCAAAAGGGAAACTCCTGGCAGGAATGGCCAGACCCCCTGCGCAATCGCAATTTCGAGGCTCTTGCAAAGGCGGACAGAGACTACCACGATGACATTTTATTCTATGTCTTTTTGCAGAAAATGTTTTTTGAGCAGTGGGAGAAGCTAAAGCAGTATGCAAATGCAAAAGATGTGCAGATTGTCGGAGATATTCCAATTTATGTGGCTTTGGATTCTGCGGATGTATGGGCACATCAGGAATATTTCAATCTTGATACGGATGGACATCCAACCGAGGTGGCAGGATGCCCTCCTGATGCCTTTGCGGCCACAGGACAATTGTGGGGAAACCCGACCTACCGATGGAACATCTTAGCTGATCAGGGCTATTCTTGGTGGCTGGAACGTCTTTCGATGTCTTTTGATCTGTTCGATTATGTTCGAATCGATCATTTTAGAGGCTTCGAAAGCTACTATGCCATTCCCGCCAAAGATAAAACCGCAGAAAATGGTTGCTGGCGTCAAGGCCCCGGAAAAGACTTTATAAATGCCATAAAAGACAGATTTGGTGATCCACACATTATTGCAGAGGATCTGGGCTTTTTAACAAAGGAAGTAAAAGAACTTTTGCAGATGAGTGGTTTCCCCGGCATGAAGGTCCTTCAATTTGCCTTTGATGCCAGAGAAAGCAACAACTATTTGCCATACACTTATGTAAAAAACTGTGTGGTGTACACAGGAACACATGATAACGATACCCTACACGGATGGACAATGTCCGCCGCTCCGGAGGATGTGCGATATGCCAAAGAGTATATAGACTATTCGACAGATAGAGGGTCGCTCGAACGGCAGCTCATTCGCGTAGCGATGGCCAGTGTGGGCGATACAGTTATTATTCCAATTCAAGATTGGCTTGAGTTGGGAAGCGAAGCGAAAATAAACCAGCCCTCTACGCTTGGGTGCAACTGGCTATGGCGAATGAATTCTGGTGCTTGCACTTCTGCACTTGCAAATGAAATTGCACAAATGACGGAATTATATGGAAGATGACAGGTATAATATTGCATCAAGGTACGCGTAATTGCAATACTTATTAATAAGCCAATATAGGAAAAACAATCCAGTGCTTGGTCGGTGACAACGAAGCACTGGATTGCTTTCATGATTAATATGATATAATCAGTGAAAAAAATCCATTATAATTTTTAAGCCAGCCATAGGCAATGTAAAATCGATCATAGATTTTATTCATCCCAGTTTGTAGTCCTTTAAAATTGGGACAATAATATTTAAATACAAGATCCCACTCATATTAATTTCAGTTTCGTTTAACCACCCATGCATCAACCTATTTGCAGCGATAAAATGAACGGATGGAATAAATCTTAAAAAGACTTCATTGTCAACCGTCTCTTCAAAATCGGTAGCATACATCTCGCAAATAGAGCGAAGGCCCCAGTAATTATAAAGAACCCCCAGCGCCGATTTTAGAGTCTCGATACTAGCAGGAAAATCTGTTCTAGTAAAAAGCTCTATAGCCAAACGATACCGCTCTTGTACATATTGTAAGACTGTACACTTCTTTTCAAATGGAAACACTTCCTTATTCATAGAAAAAGACTGGATTGTATGAATGGTTTTGGCTCCCAACATCTGCGCAAACTCAACTTGCGCCGCATGGTACTCTGTATAAGCAGAAAGTCCTATATAACGTATTTTATCACCATGCACATGCAACTCCGAATCCAGCATATGGGTGAATTCGTGAAATGCCACATATTTGGTCAGTTTTAGATTTGTACTGATAAATATAGTGTGCTGCCCCGTTGAAACCTGGTATGACGTAATTGCTGCACTTTCATATCCCTGTGACTCTGCTCTAACTTGAGAAGCTGTTCGAGTTTGTAAAAAAAATGCAGGGAATTGGGAAATTTCCATAAATTCTTTATACTCACTTACATAACCACTAAGTTGGCGCTCCAGAACATCCATAACTATATCTCCGGATATTAAACGTGATACTCAAATCTATTTATTTCACCAAGGAATTTCCTTCTGAATAATGCCCTTTATATCTTGCGATGATAATATTTGCTGCATTCTCTTGTCATATATCATGTCACTCTCTTTCTGATTCTTTACCAGTTGGATCCCATACTCACTGAGATTCCCATTCTGCTCAAGCTTTTCTTCTAATGCATAGCTTTTTTCTCTTACCTGTTTTAGTATTCGTATAACAGTTTCCAGCCGGTAACTATCAATTAGTTTAGAGGAATCCACACCGCTATTAAAAATCACTTTTGCACTAGGCTGCATAACGTGCAGCCTATCAATTGTCTTGTTTACATAAAAGTTTGCCTCTTGGAAAATGAATGGAATATTTTCATCCGGCTCTCCGCTTGACAGTTCAGTGATTTTGCCAGATAAGGCATCGCAGAATGAGCTTGCTGTCATCACCCAATAACAAACCCTATTATCAAAATCATCCACAAATTTGCTTTTGGAACGGCTCAAAGTTTTGTATTCTATTGTTCGTTTCCTTCGTAGATTTAACATCAAAATAACTATTATTACTAACGGAGAAAACGCTGCAATAATTAAAAGCGCTGCGCTAATCGGAAATGCACTTATAAAATTAGTGTGATCTAGCACCATTGCCAAAAGCGCAAAAAAGGCTTCCCATAGCACTGATGTTTCAAGTGTTCTCTTTTGACTTAGAATACTTACTATCTTTTCAACATCTTTTTTTAGGCTCATTTCTTGCCATTCGTTGAATTTAATATTATATCCCATAAAACTGTCCTCCTTTCAAATTTATATGTAAGTTCTCTTTAGAATGCCACTACAATTTCATCAATTTTTTTATCTAGGGATGCTGCCGGATTAGGCGTATGTACTCCTTTAGTTCTTACGGTTTCATCATTTAACCATTTTAAACTGTCTCGCTGAATAGCATAAAGGCTATCAATGTATTTGCTCCCTTGCACATGATTATTTGCGCCGAACAATCTATCCAAGTCGGCATCAGATGCATTAACTTTCAAGTACTCCACAATTTCCCTCAAAATTTTAGCGGTGGATTCGTCACTGTATTTTACCACATTAAAGCTATAAAACTCAGCAAATTCGGAATTTCGTTTATAATATACAAGGTAAGTCATTTTAACTTCAACGCCACTGCATCCACACCGATTCCGAAGATACCGCTTTCCACGTGCAAGGCGACTTCCAAAGCCACTTTGCCTTTCTCCGATAAACTCAATACATGCCCTAACGGGGCACATTCTTAGTTCTTGACATTTACATACACGATCTATAAGCTCCGGTGCGGGAATTACTTCATGGCCATCATGGTCATCCGTTCGCACAACAACGGGTGCATAAAAATGTTTTGCCATAGATACTACCTCCTATTTTATCACATTGGTCATCAATATATTGTATATGTGATGTACTTTTTACTTCGAAATTTATCAACTCACAAATCTAGTCTAAGGAAACATCCGCTTTTTCGTAAACTGTTATTATGAATTTGCATCTTGTTCAGCTTGAGTTTCCGCCGATAGTTCAGCAGAATACTTATTTATAGCCGCTCGATAGAGACCGATTTTCTCGTCTTGAAAGCTTACGCGGCGAGCTTTCAAATCATCAAACTTTTGATAAATGTTTTTGTAAATAATTTGGTGCGCCGCATTATGTAGTGTTTCTTGTGTATATGGATCCATTTCAAAAGACTCATCAGAAACAACAAGTCTTAAAAGAGATATCAAATCCTCTTTACTAATTTTATCAATAGCTTTTTTATTGGCCAAACTTCCATCCAACGAATAATAAGCTTGTCCATGGTCAATGATTAAGTATTTCATAAGAACCTCTTCGATCAATATATGCAATTTCACCGGCTTCTAAGCAATCTAATAAAACATCTTTTCTTGATATGTGGTTTCCCTCCAAATCGATGAGATCAGAACTTGAAGGATATCCAGAATACAAATGATATTTTACGCCTCCATCTGGTAGCACCTCTTTTTGCGTGTAAATAATATAGTCTGGATGAATAGAGACGCCAATCGTATTATTGTGTGTGGCGACAACGACCGGTATTGACTTTGATATGTCTTTCAGTAGACTGTCAACACCATCCTTAAGGAAAATATTATCAAATGAAGATTCCGGCTCATCGAGAATTAGTATGCTCTTTTTCCCCCCATCGGAAAGTTCCTGGAGCAAATTATACTCCGAGCGCTCGCCGCCAGAGGCAGGGCAGCCATATTGATTAAGAACTTTATAGGTAATGTTAGCAAAATACTTGTAGTATTCCGTGTTTGGTAATTCAGGTTTTTCTTTTAATGCGTTTAGAAACTCATAGGGTTTATCGTATAACTTAAATGCATCTGCAAACGCCATTTTTCTACGACTGGCATGCACTAGTTCGCTGGCTTTATTATAGGGGCAACATGTCGCAACAATACGATATGAATACAAATTCTGTGTTTCGATTGTTCGTTCCTTTCGAACATCCTTTGCAAGAGAATTGAACAACTCCACCTTATATGCATTCATGAGAAGAGAGTAAAAATCAATATCTGGAACAGGTGTTGCTGCTGAGCGAACTTGGAGTTCTTTCTTAACACTTACAATCAGGCTGTTGATATATTCGCGATACAAAAGTTCCTCTTTTTCATGAATATATTGGGCTCTTAGATCAATAGCCAAAGACAGTAAGTTCTTCCGCCCCACATGTTTTTCAAGAAGTTCCTTATACTCTAACGTAGTAATCAACACATCAACAGCATCAATTAAGGACTCTAAGGTAGTCAAGCTTCTAATACTAAAGAGGGTTTCTTGGTAAAGTGCAGCCTTAGAAAATACATCTTGCCGCTGTGCTTCTTCTGCTGATTTTTTTAAAGCCGACAAATAGGCGTCAATATCGTGTTCATCACGATTCAAATCTATGGGAATTACATCGTTGACAACATCCTTAAACGGTGCCAAATAAGACTCCGAAACGGAATCGCCTTTAGCTTTTAATAATTCCTCAAACTTCTTTTCATCTTGATCTTCATCTGTAGACAGTAATGAAAATTGTTTGATATACTTTCCGCCCGGAAATTGTTCACTTATTTGCGAGAGTGTGAAAGTTTTTCCGGATGACCGTTTACCGAGAACAACAGTAAGTCCTGTAGAAATTTGCAAGCCGTTATCCAAAATAGGAAAGATAGTATTTCCATCCTCGGGTTTTAAGGAAACTTTCGCGCTATCAGTAAGAGCATATTTTATAGATGTTAAAGTCACTTCGTCTATATCAAAATATGTTTGCCGTCCAATGGGAGCGTCTGCTCCTATTTCAGCGCGCCAGTCACTAAAAAGAACAGGAATTTTTTCATTGTCTATGCTTTGAAGAGTTAAAAACTTTTTAGCGCTGGACACCTCCCCACATTTTATATACTTGCTGATTTGGGGAACTCTCTCAAGCGAAAGGATTGGCGATTTATCATAGTGAGGAATCATAAGGTATCGGGATAAATCTGAAAAAATCGAAACAAATTGTGCTTCTGAAATAAATGCACCTGCGCAACTGCCGTTACATCGAAATACCTGTGCACATTTTTTCGAGAAATCTTCAATATCAGTTGGGTCTGTAATGACAAGAAGATGGCCCCCTTCTATGTCTACTTCAATCCCTGGAAAGACAGGAATTCCCAAAGCAGATACGATCTCTCCGAACTGGCTTTCGTCAAACACATTATGATTCGTTATGGCTATAGCATCTAAAGCCAAGTCGTTAACATACTTTTTCAGACTTTCCATTGAGAAGTCGAACGGACGATCACTAACGGTGGGAATTGTATGTATGTGTAAATCAAGTTTTTTCATTTTTTTACACTCTTTCTACTTTTCATGCAAATCAAGCGAAAGCGCATTAAGCCTCGCTCTTCATGTTACAAGTATACAATTTTTATTACACAAATTCAACAAAAATTATATTTTTTATCATGATATGGAATGCTGTACACAACCTTTTCTACTGTAAAGTAGACAAATAAGCATCACTAATGTAAGCAACACTATAATAATTTGTAGATCGAATCAGTTTTATCATTAAAACATTTCCGCCATTCACGCTAACGCTAATAGGCCGCACATGTTCATCGCGAATAATATCATCGACACGTCCTACAAGAACATCATCCACATATACCTCAACGCTCATATTCGAATCGCGGTTTGTGTCATCGGCAGTAACAATAGATGCTGTAAATGTATCATATTTTCCATCAAGCTTAAACTTCGCCCAGGCCGCATCTGATGATGCCTCAAAACGATAGGAGACGCTATGCGTTGTACCGTAAAGATCTTTAACAGAAGCAACTCTCAGCAATTTAAGAACGACTTATTCTAGACATATTGCTTCTGTAAGGACAAAACAGATTCGTAACCGTTTTGTATACAAAAGTGCCGTTTTTGCTATAGATAAAGAGCCTTAACTGTGGTATACTGACGATATACCGTTGTTAAGGCTCTTTTTTATGTGAAAGAAAGGAGCACAAAAATGAGTACAAAAAGACGCGATAATAAGAATCGCATCTTAAGAAACGGAGAGAGCCAACGCAAAGACGGGCGGTATTCATTCAAGTATATTGATGGTTCTGGAACGGCACGATTCGTATATAGTTGGAAGTTGGAGAAGAACGATAAAGTTCCTGCCGGGAAACGAGATGGACTTTCGCTCAGAGAAAAAGAGAAATCCATTCAGCGAGACATTGATGATATGATTAATCCACGCGGTGGAGAAATGACCGTAGAAGCCCTTGTAAAAAAGTATCTTCTCCAAAAAACAGGCGTGCGTCATAACACAGAAGCTAACTATAATTTTGTTCTTAACATTATAAAGAATGAAGAATTTGGCAAGCGGCACATTGACCAGGTCAAACTTTCCGATGCAAAGTGCTGGCTTATCAAATTGCAAAAAGATGGACGCGGGTATAGTAGCATACATTCTATCCGTGGTGTGGTACGCCCTGCATTCCAGATGGCTGTCGATGATGACTTGATAAGAAAAAATCCGTTTGATTTTCAACTGGCTACTGTCGTTGTAAACGACAGTGTTACAAGAAAAGCTATAACGAGAAAGCAAGAAAGAGCATTTTTGGAATTTGTCAAGAACGATAAATATTACTGCAAATACTACGAGGGCATTTATATTCTTTTCAAAACTGGATTACGAATTTCTGAATTTGTCGGTCTTACAGTTAATGATATCGACTTACAAAACCGAAAATTAACTATAAGCCATCAGCTTCAGCGCACACGCAAGATGGACTATATTATCGAAAATCCAAAGACTGAATGTGGTGTACGGACAATTCCCTTAAGCGATGATGTGTATGAATGCTTCGTAAAAATCATTCACCAACGGCCCAAGTTGGAACGGGAGCCTAACATTGGCGGGTATTGCGGATTTTTATATCTTGACAAAAACGGAAAGCCAATGGTGGCAATGCATTGGGAACATTTCTTTAAGCATATTTGGCAAAAGTATAATTCCATTTATAGGGAGCAATTACCGTTGATTACGCCACATGTCTGCAGGCACACTTACTGCTCCAATATGGCTAAAAGTGGTATGAATCCTAAAACTCTACAGTATCTAATGGGGCACTCTGATATTGGTGTTACACTAAATACTTATACACATTTGGGCTATGAGGATGCAAAAGACGAACTGCAACGGCTGGTAAAGGCTGGGTAGTAAAATCCCAATATGACCCCGAATTTACTACTTTTCGTACTACTTTTGCAGGAAAAAGTATGCGATTTTAGGCAATGTTATGCCACTAATCAAGCAAGAAACAAACTCCAGAATGCAAGAAAACGGTAAAAAATGACGTTTTAAGGAGATTTTAATAGATGGTGAAAATTCTTTTTGTGTGCCACGGCAATATCTGCCGTAGCCCGATGGCAGAGTATGTGATGAAAGACTTGGTGCGACAGTCGGGGCGGGAAGATGAGTTCGTGATTGCTTCCGCAGCAACCAGCCGGGAAGAACTGGGCAACCCGGTGTATCCACCGGTCCGACGCAAACTGGCGGAGCATGGCATCCGCTGCGATGGACATGCGGCCCGGCAGATGACCCGCAAGGATTATGAGGAGTTTGGTTACCTGATCGGAATGGACCGGATGAACCTGAGCAACATGGCCCGCATTTGCGGCGGCGACCCGGAAGGAAAGTGCTCGCTGCTGCTGGCGCACGCCGGGCAAAGCGGCGATGTGGCTGACCCGTGGTATACCGGTGATTTTGAAGCCACCTGGCAGGATGTCAACATTGGGTGCCGGGCATTGTTGAAAGAGTTAACGGAAAAAAGTAAAATGAAAATAGCAAGCGCTTTATGTTGCACATGGATCCCCTGAGAAGAGGAAAAACAGCGATGATGCGCTTGCTATTTTATTACTTTATAGAGCGAATGTTTCGATAATTTACCCGTTTTGGCGCTTCCACTCATTGGGGGTCAGACCGGTATATTTTTTGAACTGGGTGGAAAAGTACGAAAAATTATCAAAGCCCACCTGGGCAGCTACTTCGCTGATGGTGTTAGCTTCATCACGCAGCAGCAGCTGAGCTTTCTGCATTCGCAGGTCGGTCAAGTAGTCCTTGATAGACAGACCATAAGCGTCTTTGAATACGCGGTTGGCGTAATCCGGCGTCAGGTAAACGGCATCAGCAATTTCGCGGTTGGAAATCTTTTCAGCAAAGTGTTCCTGGCAGTATTGGCGGATCTTGCCCGCAATGCTGTTGACCTGGTGTGTTTCCCGGATGGTACGCACTGCACGGTCGGCGGCAACGCTGACCCACTTGATCATGTTCATAATGGAGCTTTCTGCGGTTTGGTTTAACCGTACACAGGCATCATCGCGGAACAGTTCGTGTGCTTGTATCTCGTTGGCGCTGAGCACGCTGTACAAAACCTGTTGAAAATCCTGGTGAATCTGCTGCATCAGCGCGGGAGAAAGCATTTTCTCCTCCGCAAGGGTGGAAAGATCCTTACGAATCAGGTTGGTAATGGCGGGTACGCTGCCCTGAGCGAACAGCTGTTCCAGTTTGGCAACATCCAAAGAATACTGCGCTGCGTTGTGGGGACCGAGCTGGTCAGTTTCCAAAATCAATTCGCCGCGGCGGGTAATGTTCTGGCGGTCGCGCTGCTCCATGGCTTCGCGCTGGGCGGCTGCGGTGTGCCAGGAAACGCTGTGGGTCACATAGCAGGTTACTTCGCACCGCAGGCAGCTGCCGCCAAGCTCGATCAGGCTGCGGCAGCGCTGGGCTACAATATCCGGCGTCAGGCTGCCGTCCAGCCAGGCCAGGCAGAAGTGCATATCCTGCCGCAGAAAGTGGAATACATGGGCGGGGGCATTCTCACACAGAAGTTCCGTGGCAAGGTTACGGAACGCATAGCCGAACAGTTCCGGTTTCCAGCTGGTATCGTCAGCAGGTTGAGGAGCGGCGGCCAGTACCATGTGGATGGGCTGGAGGGCATTCACCGCAAGGCCCAGGTCCTGGAAGCGCTTGTTTAGTTCAATTTCGGTCATCAGGGTTCCATCCATGAACAATCCGCGCAGGAAGGATGCCTGGGCCAGGCTGTGGGCTTCCTCCCACTGCTGGCCGGCGCGGCTTTTTTGCAAAAGCTCCTGGTGGTAGCGCACCTGGGAAGCAACTTTACTTAACGTTGCTTCAGTTTGGGTAATGTTGAATGGCTTAGTGATGTAATCGGCAGCACCGTATTGCAGCGCGGTTTTGGCATAGTCAAAATTGGCATGGCAGGTCAGGAACACAAACTCGCAGTCACGTTTTTCTTCCCGCAGCCAGCGCAGCAGGTCCAGACCGCTGCCGCGGGGCATCTCGATATCACACAGGATGATATCCGGCTGGCTGGCGCAGATCTTATTTTGGGCTTCGGTATAATCATAAGCGGTTTCTACACGGTCAATGCCCAGCAGATCCCAGTGCAGGGAAGTGCGGATGACCTCAACAGTGGGGATGTCATCATCCACAACTAGGATGTGCATGGTTTTCCTCCTCTGGCAAAAAGATGGTAACGCGAGCACCATTCGGTTCGGCGTTGCTGATGTGCAGGCTGGCGGCGGGGCCATAAATCAGCTGCAAGGTGTGGTAGAGGTTGCTTAACCCCACATGGCCGTTGTCTTCTTTCACAGGGAAGCTGGCCAGCATTTCTGGGGAAAATCCGCAGCCGTTATCCTCCACCGTCATGCGCAGGCCGCGCACGCCGTTTTGTTCTTCCAGTGCTGATTCCAAAAAGATGCTCAGGAACTGCTCCGGGCTGAACCCGTGCTTGAAGATATTTTCCACCACGGTTTGCAGCAAAAATTTGGGGATGCGGATATTCTCGGTGCCGGAGGCAAGCTCAAACATATAAAAAATCGTATCGGGGTATTTGATCTGCTGTAACTGGATAAAGGATTTGCAGTGCTTGGTTTCCTGCTGCAGGGTAACCTGGGTATCGCTACCACTGAACAGGTAGCGCAGATAATCGCTCAAAAAGTCGATGAAGGAGCGGGCGTCCTGTTTGCGGTCCTGGTAGATCAGGCTGGAAATGGTGGTAATGGCGTTGAGATAAAAATGCGGGCGAATCTGTAGTTGCAGGTAGCGCAGCTCATTGCGGTGGCGTTCCAGCTCGGCTTCATAGGCGGAGATTTTTAAGTCATGTACTTCCAGAATCATGTGGTTGAAACCGCGGAAGAGCTGCTGGAAATCCTCAATTTGAGAGGAAGTTTCCAGCTGGTAATCCCAGTTGCCGCGTTCCACCTCGCGCGCACCCTCGGTCAGCTGCTGGATGGGGACGGTAATGTGGCGGTTGGTGTTGAGCAGCATGGTGGTGATAAGGGCAAGAGCAAGCAAATTGAGCAGCAACAGCCACCCGAACGATCCGCTGAGCTGGTGCAGAAGATCCGAGGACGGACGAAACAGCAGCAAAGTGCCGACTTCAGGAACTGTGTGGCTTTCCACAATCAGGCTGGCAGGAATGTGACCGGCCAGGCTGGTGCCGCAGGCCATAAGGTCCGGCTGGCTGGAATAAACGATGGTGCCATCCAGCCCGGCCAGGGCAAAGCCACTGTCCTGCACAAGGCCGGTATCGGCATACAGGCTTTGCAGCAACGTTTTGGCACGCACGGCTGCGCCGACCCGAACCTGGGATACATTATAATAGTACATCAGCCAGGTTTCGCCGTTGCAGGTAACAGAAAACCAGGTATTAGCGGGCTGGGTAGGTGGCAACATCAGGTATTGATTCCAGAAATAGCTGCTGCCGGTGGATGGGCGGTTGCTCAGCGCGGTCAGCAGTTCGTCACTGTCCGTGCGGTAAAAGAAATAGAGATCACTGGATTCTACATAGCGAATGCGGTCCTGCAGGTGGGTCAGGATATCCTGCTGGGTCAGGTAGCGGCCCAGCGGGCTGCTGGTATAGTAATTCTGGGAGCTGGCGGCCAGCGAGACCAATTCCAGCGAGCCAGAGTTGATTTTGTCCACCTTGCCGCTGATCTGTTCCGTATAGATCTGCGCTGTGCTGGAAAGGCTCTGCCGAAAATTGCGCAGCATTAAATTAAAGCTGTAAGCGTTGGTGATGACCGTAATGGCTACCAGTGCCGCTGCAATAACTACCAAATTGACCCCGCTGCGCCAGCGGAGGGAATTGTGATGTGAAGACATAAGGCACCCCGGAAGAAAGTTAGGAGTTAATTAGAAATTAGGAATTGAAGAGCAGAGGAGGTTTTGCCACGAGCCGAAAAAGATCGTTCCCTAAAGGGTGATTTATAAGGGGAGATGGCTTGTTAAGTGCAACACGGCCTTACCCCTACGAGAGAACCTTGACACAAGCGACGGATCACCAATTCTCATTGCTCACTCCTGATTTCTAATTCTAAAATTGCTGTTCTATGGTTAGCATAGCATCTTATGCGGGCGGGTGCAAGGGGGGGAAGGTGTGAGGATTTTTGAAAATCCTGTTTGGATTTTCAAAAGACGGCATGGGATGTGGCTGATATAATAAAGACAACGAAGCGGGAAGGCGCAGACAAAAGGATGCCGACCCCAAGAGAAAGAAAAAACACAGAATAAAAGGAGAAAAACACCATGAAAAAGCTGATCTCTCTGGTCACGGCGGGCATGCTGGCAATGAGCCTGGCAGCCTATGGCTCAAGCGGTTCCGGCAGCGCAGCTGCCGGCGGCAGTTCTGCTTCGTCAGAGCCGACCACCGTTACGGTCTACTGCATGTCTTTCAATAACATCCCGGAAGACAGTGAAGTGACCCGCATTGAGAACCTGATGAATGATTACCTGGCAAAGACCTACCCGGACGATAACATCGCCATTGACATCAAGCTGTTTGGACCGGCAGAGTACACCCAGAAAGTTCAGCTGGCCATGCAGAGCGGCGATAAGATCGATGCATTCTTTGAGCGCGCGCTGGCAAATGACGTGGCTTCCGACATGCTGGCTCCGATGAACGACCTGCTGGAAAAATACGGTCAGGAAGTGACCGCCAAGCTGAAAGAGGATTTTGACGAAAACCCGTACACCGCTACCACCATTAACGGCACGATTTACGCGGTGCCTGCTAACAAGGGCATGGCCCTGAACGGCAACCTGATCTGGGATGATGACATTGCCCAGGCCGCCGGTGTGGATATGAGCACGGTGAACAGTATTGAAGATCTGGAAGCAGTATTTGAACAGGTCCGCGCATATGACCCCAACATCGTCTGCTATGCACCCAATAATCAGGGCGACACCAGCCTGATCCGTCCCATCCTGCGCTCCGAAGAAAAAATTGACTGCCTGAATGACACCGACTATTACGCTGGTGTTACCATGAACGGTGATTCCACCGTGACCAACCTGTATGCATCCGATGCCTTTATGGAAAAGTGCAAACTGATGCGGGAATGGAACCAGAAGGGTTACCTGCAGGCAGATGCCGCAACTACTACCAGCACCGCTCCTGAGCTCTTCAGCGCGGGCCGCTGCTTCTCCACCATTGACGCTTACGGCGGCGATTCTGCCGGTGCAGTGCTGAGCCGGTCCTCCGGTCACAACCTGAAGAGCAAAATTCTGTACAATTTCTACTTTGATTCCGCTTCCGTTTACGTTGACTTTGGCATTGCCAGCACCAGCAAGGTGCCTGAAGCAGCCATGAAGATGATTAACCGCCTGTGGACGGATGAATACCTCATCAATACCTTCCTGTATGGCGAAGAGGGCGTTGACTATGTAAAGCCTGACGCTGACCACTGGGCATACCCCGATGGAAAGGATGCTACTACCGTTGGTTACACCGCAGCACTCTGCACCGGCGTTATCGGCTCCGAAAGTTTGCAGTACCAGCCGGTTGGCACAGATATTGCCGATATCCAGCTGAAGCTGAAGCACAACAAAGAATCTGAGCGCAGCCCGTTCTTTGGCTTTATGTTTGACGCTTCCGGCGTTACCACTGAGATGAGCGCCATTGCCAATGTTTACAACCAGTATGTTCCGGGCCTGATCTGTGGTACGGTCGATCCCGAAACCACCATGCCGGAATTCCTGAATGCACTGGATGCAGCCGGTATCAACACCGTAATCCAGGCAAAGCAGGAACAGCTTGATGCATGGATCGCCGCCCAGAAGTAAACAAAACCTTATGCGGGCCCTGCGCAAGCAGGGCCCAATTTTATCAGACAATCCACACTATGTTTTACCGGAAAGGATGGTCCCCATGGCGACACAGGCTGTAAAACCAACAGCAGCAAAGAAAAAGCGCGCGCTGCGCCAGAACACAAAGCCGTTGCTGCTGATCGCACTGCCCGGCATTTTGTATCTGCTCATCAATAACTATCTGCCCATGATCGGCATTTTTCTTGCGTTCAAGGATTACAGCTATATCAAAGGCCCGTTCAAGAGCAACTGGTGCGGTTTTAAGAACTTTGAGTTTTTGTTCCGTTCGGATGCCGCATTCACAATGATCCGCAATACTTTGGCATACAACGTTGTGTTCATTATTACCACCACGGTGCTTGCCATTACGCTGGCCATCATGATGAATGAGCTGAACAAGCTGACAATCTCCAAGTTTTTTCAGGGTAGCCTGCTCTTGCCCAACCTGGTTTCCATGGTTATTGTTTCTTACCTGGTTTACGCTTTCTTGAACCCGGAAAGCGGTTTGCTGAACAATACCCTGGAACTGCTGCACCTGCCCACTGTCAACTGGTACTCGGAACCTAAATATTGGCCGTTGATTCTGGTTATCGTCAACGCCTGGAAAAACGCCGGTTACGCTTCTATTGTGTACATTGGCAGCATTGCCGGTATTGACCCCAGTTTGTATGAAGCAGCCCGTATTGACGGTGCAGGCAAGTGGAAGCAGATTGTGCGTGTTACGTTGCCGCAGCTCAAATCCACGATTATCCTGATGACGTTGCTGAGCGTAGGCCGCATTTTTGCTTCGGACTTTGGCCTGTTCTATCAGGTGCCTATGGATTCTGGCGCACTGTACAATGTGACCCAGACCGTAGATACCTATGTGTACCGCGCATTGATTAAAAACGGCGATGTGGGCATGTCGGCCGCAGCCAGCCTGATTCAGTCCATTGTCGGCTTTGTGACCGTTGTAACCGCAAACTGGTTGGTCAAAAAAGCAGACAGCGACAGTGCACTGTTCTGATAGGAGGACAAACAAATGGGAAGCAAACTTTATACCCGCGGCGAACGCATTTTCAAATGGGTATCGCTTGTGCTGCTGCTTGTGATCTGCGTGGCAACGCTGGCCCCCTTTGTGCTGATTCTGGCAAGCTCCCTGACGGATGAAACCACGTTGATTACCTATGGCTACAGCTTCTGGCCCCAAAAGTTCAGCATGGACAGTTACCTGTACATGTGGAACCAGCGCAAACAGATTGGTCGCTCCTATTTGACCTCCCTGGGCATTACGGCGGTGGGTACCGTGGTTAGTCTGTTATTTACCACCATGCTGGCTTATCCCATGTCCCGCAAGGATTTCAAGTACAGCAATCAGCTTTCGTTCTTTGTGTTCTTTACCATGCTGTTCAATGGCGGTATTGTTTCCAGCTACATTATGTGGACCCAGATTTTTCACATCAAGAACACCTACTTTGCCCTGCTGCTGCCCAACCTGCTGATGAACGCCATGAACATCATGCTGGTACGCAACTACTACAAAAACAGCATCCCCTTTGAGCTGGTCGAAGCTGCCGAGATCGACGGAGCCAGTGAGCTGAAAACCTTCTGGAAAATCATGGTACCGCTGAGCGTACCGGTCAATGTGACGGTTGGCCTGTTCACCGGCCTGGCTTACTGGAATGACTGGATCAATGCCCTTTACTATGTGGATGACCCGGTATATTACGGTATTCAGAACTTTTTGGTACGCATGATGAACAACATCCAGTTCCTTTCCAGTGGCAACGCTGCGGCGATGGTGGGCAGCGGCATGGCTTCCCTGCCCAGCACCGGTATCCGTATGGCGCTGGCTGTTGTAGGTGTACTGCCCATTGTGGTCATCTACCCGTTCCTGCAAAAGTACCTGACCAAGGGCGTTATTATGGGCGCAGTCAAAGGCTAAAGGAGACAAAATCATGAAAATTCAGGAAGTAATTGATCGTGTCCTGACGGATTCCACCGGCGAAACTCGTATTGCCCCTACCTGCGACCAGCTGATGACGGGCGACCCCCAGCAGGAAGTTAAGGGAATTGCCGTTACATTTATGGCAACGGTAGAGGTGATCCGCGAAGCTGCTGCCAAAGGTGTGAACTTTATCATTACGCACGAACCCACCTGGTTCACCGGCCGCGATGTACCGGACTGGTGTGCGGAAGATTCGACCTACCTTGCCAAACGCCGCCTGATCGATGAGACGGGTATGACGATCTGGCGTTACCATGACCATATGCACGCCGCGGCAGGGGACCGCATTTATTGGGGCGTAGCGGACAAGCTGGGCTGGAACCAATACCTGGTGCCCGGCCAGAAAGCCCCTTGGCTGTACGAAATCCCCCAAACCACGCTGGTAGACCTGGCCGCAGACTTAAAGCGCAAGCTGGATATGACCACCCTGCAAACCATAGGTGATCCGGAAATGCCGGTAAACAAAGTGTTGATTTTGGTGGGCGGCGGCAGCCTGGGCCTTGGCGTGGAAGAGATGCCGATGCAGGCCATGGAGCAAACCCACGCCGATGTGATGCTGTGTGGGGATGTGACAGAATGGACCACCTGTGCGTACATCCGGGATGCCATGCAGCTGGGGCAGAACAAGGCCATGATCAAACTTGGCCATGAGCGCAGCGAGGAAGCCGGAATGGAATATATGGCAACCTGGCTGCCGGATCTGATTGATCACTGCTGCCCGGTAATCTTTATTGATGCAAAAGAACCGTTTGTTTATCTGTAAAAGGGGGCTGGACTGGAATGGCGATTTTCCATGCGGAGTTTTTTTCCAAATGTTTGATGCGGCTGGTGGATGTGGACATCTGCCTGCCGATTGAGGATCTGGTGGAACCCCAGCCGCAGGAGGGACCGTTCCCCACGTTGTACCTGCTGCACGGCTATACAGGCCGCAGCGAGGACTGGCTGCACGGCAGCTGTATTGCCGAGCTTTCCCGCCAGTACGGCATTGCCGTGGTAATGCCCAGTGGGGAAAACAGCTTTTATGAGGATGATACCGAAGCTGGATTTTTATACAGCACCTTTGTTGGTCAGGAACTGGTGGAGCTGACCCGTGCCGCGTTCCCGCTGTGCCGGGATAGGGAGCACACCTGGATGGCTGGGCTTTCGATGGGAGGGTTCGGTACCTTGCTGAACGCCTGCAAGTTCAGTGAAACGTTCAGCGCTGCGGCGTGTTTTTCCTCCGCTTTTATCATTCAGGACATTGCAGGAATGAAGCCGGGGGCTGTGATCCCCAGCGGGGTGGGCAACTATGGCTATTACCGCCGTGTGTTCGGTGACCTGGATGCCTTGGCAGGCGGTCCGCGAGACCCGCTATATTGGGCCCAAAAGGCCAAACAGACGGGCACATTGCCCCGGCTGTACCTTGCCTGTGGAACGGAGGATTCGCTTTTCCCCAATAACACTGTTATGCGCAAGGAACTGGAAAGACTTGGTGCGGACGTGACCTGGTTCCAGGGGCCGGGCGCACATAGCTGGCAGTTCTGGGACCAGGAAATCAAAAAGGCAGTGCCCTGGATGTTGAATGCCGAAAAACAGGAGGTTGACGATGAAACGCAGAGAGTTTGAGCGCACCACCCCCGAAGCAGTGGGGCTACGCAGCGAAGATATTGAATGGCTGCTGGACGAGCTGGAAAGCGGCTTTACTGAGATGCACGGCTTGATGATTATGCGGCATGGCAAAGTATGTGCCGAAGGGTGGTGGGCCCCTTATGGCCCCGGTGTGCGGCACGGGCTGCAATCCTTAAGCAAGACCTATGCGGCCACAGCGGTTGGCATTGCCTGCACCGAAGGGCTGTTGCACCTTGATGATAAAGTGATTGATATTTTCCCAGATGAAGCGCCAGAAAAACCCAGCGAGAACCTGAAAAAAATGACGGTACGGGATGTGCTCTGCATGGGTTGCGGTATGGATACCATGTCCCCGGCGGATGAACACTGGATCCGCAGCTTTTTGGCAACGCCTGTGCTGCATGAACCGGGCACGACTTACATGTATAACTCCATGGGTTCTACGCTGCTGGGGGCTATGGTTCGCAAAGTGACAGGGCTGGGTCTGCAGGATTATCTGACCCCGCGCCTGTTTGATAAAATTGGCATTGATGCCGCTAACCTGCGCTGGATGACGATGCCGGATGGCATGGAAGTGGGCGGCGGTGGCCTGTTTGCTACTACTGAGGATAACCTGCGCCTGATGAAGCTGTATGCCGATGGCGGTATGTGGAACGGAGAACGCATTCTTTCGGAGGATTACGCGCATAAAGCAGTCAGCTTACAAAATGAATCGGCCACGGAGGCTATCGGCAACCCTGAAGCGAGCGATAACTTTTTGGGGTACGGGTTCCAGATATGGCTGTGCCAGCCTAAAGGTGTTTACCGTGCAGACGGTGCCATGGGGCAGTTCAGTGTGGTGATTCCCGACTTGGATATGCAGATATCTTTGAATGAGACCGCTACCGGCGCCCACTGGGCACAAAAAACACTGGATACATTGTGGGCCTACCTGGACCGCGTAAAAGCAGTGCAGCATGTGGAAGAAAACCCCGAGCAAGCGGCCCGCTTGGCAACGCGGATGCGTCATTTGGCAATCGCGGCACCGGTATTTGCCCCGTTTAGCCCATTGCGTAGTGCCATAAATGGCAAGATGTTTGCTGTAACCAAGGGGCGTCTGCGCCTTTGGAGTGAGGGCATGAGCCGCCTGAGCGGTGCGGCCGGAGAACAGGCGATCGAAACCGCAGAATTTACTTTTGCGGATGACCATGCGGTGCTGCATTTTACACAGGGTGGGACCCAAAAGCAGCTGATCATTGGTACTGATGGCACCCGCCGCCAGAACATTCTGCCGCTGCAGAGCAGCCCCACCAGCCGGGTAGAACTAGCCGGTTGGTGGGAGCAGAAAAATACGTTCGCCGTGGCAGCGCGCTGGGTGGAAACCTGTTTTGAAGTGACGGTGCATTTTACGTTTGACCGTACAGGTGTGGCCATTACCCACGAAAACACTGTGGGCGGCTTTGACGCCATGCGGCCAGAAGAAACCGCCGCCCGCGCAGAATTTTTGCCGCAGACATAAAAGGAAAAAACGACCATGACAGAACAAAGCAAACAGGTGTGCAGCTTGTTGCAGGCTGCGCAAAAGGACTGGAACCCCCCAACGCTGCCCCAAAAGGCAGCAGATATGCCTCAGGGTGATATGCCCGGCGATGCAGTGCATATCAGTGAAGCACACCGCACCAAGGCGGATGCAATTTTCCCGCTGCTGCTGCCGCAGCTGGCAGAGATCTGTGCTCGCAACCCCTATGGCCGTGCAGTGATTACCGTGTGCGGTGGGTCTGGTTCCGGTAAAACAGGTGCGGCGGCATTGCTGGGCTATTATTTTAAGCAGATCGGTATCGGCAGTTATGTACTCAGTGGGGATAACTATCCCCGCCGCTATCCGGCGCTGAACGATGCCGAGCGGCTGCGGATTTTCCGTCAGGGAGGCATGCACGGCCTGACAAGTGGGGCACTGCTGAACCCGGATGTGTGGCAGCAACTGCACACCTGGCAAATCGAACAGCGGGATGCAGATCCCACTTTGTGCGCTGATGTACCTTGGCTGGCTGTGTACCAGGCCGAGGGGCGCAAAGCACTGGCTGGATATCTGGGGACCCCCAGCGAGCAGGACTTTGACGAACTGGGGCAGACCCTGGCTCGGTTTAAAAATGGTATAGATGCCATCTGGCTCAAGCGCATGGGGCGCGATGATGCCGCTCTGTGGTATGATAAAGTGGATTTCAGCCAGGTGAAAGTCTTGATTGTGGAATGGACCCATGGCAACAGTGATTTTTACTGCGGAGTGGACTTGCCGGTGTTTTTGTACAGCACCCCGCAAGAAACTATGACCTACCGGGTCAGCCGTGCGAGGGATGGTGCAGCTGACAGCCCGTTTGTTACTATGGTGCTGCAAATTGAGCAGCGGCTGCTGGAATCTCAGGCGCACAAGGCAAAAATTATCCTTTCACGCGAGGGTAAAGTGTTGAGCTGGTCGGAATACTGCAAGCTGGCTGTGAGCTGAACAGATTGGAGGAATCCGGAAATGAAACTTGATATTTCCCCCATGCTGAATGCCTACCCGGACAGTATGGGCGGCACCCTGCATGACATTGTGCAACTGCTGGCCCGGCCGGAATTTGAGAATGTGTTCGGTTCGTTCTACATCTTGCCCAGCGTGTTCAACACCGATCTGGACCGTGGTTTTTCAGTTATTGACTATACCCTGAACCGGGAACTTGCTGGCCCGCAGGATATGGAGGGGCTAAAGGCGCTGGGGTTAAAGCTTAAACTGGATTTTATCCTGAACCATGCTTCGGTGCTTTCGCCACAGTTCCAGGATCTGTTAAAAAATGGAAAAAACTCTGTCTACCGAGACTTTTTTATTAACTGGAATGATTTCTGGCAAGGGTGTGGCTCCATGACGGAGCAAGGATATATCCAACCGGAAGCAAAATACCTGGAAAAAATGTTCTTCCGCAAGCCGGGTCTACCCATCCTGATGGCACGCATGCCGGACGGCACCGAGGAGCCGTATTGGAATACATTCTACCAGCAGGTGGATTATCTGCGCCCCACGGTGCAGCAACTGATGCAGATTTCCGGCTTACAGTATTCAGCTGCTGTGCGGTTGCATTCAATGCTGACTGCAGCATTGAATGCGGGCCAAAAGCCGGATGAAATCAACTTTGGTAAATATGCAGCCTGCAAATCTGTTGTGATCAATTGGCTGGAGGAACACCGTGAATACCTGGGGCAGATGGACTTGAACATAAAAAGCCCCATAGTGTGGGAGTTCTACCGCAATACCCTGCAGACATTGGCTGGATATGGAGCATCCATTGTGCGGCTGGATGCCTTTGCCTATGCCCCCAAGGAACCGGGAGAGAAAAACTTTTTGAACGACCCGGCTACTTGGGAGCTGCTGGACAAAGTAAAGGTACTGGCGGATGAATATGGTTTGCAGCTGCTGCCGGAAATTCATGCATCTTACAGCGAAAAAATTTACCAGACAGTGGCAGATAAAGGCTACATGACCTATGATTTCTTCCTGCCGGGGCTGGTGTTGGATGCCATTGAAAATAAGGATGGCAGTTACCTGGCCGCTTGGGCTGATGAATTGCGCGATCATCAGATCCACACCGTAAATATGCTGGGCTGCCATGATGGCATTCCGCTGCTGGATTTGAAAGGACTGCTGCCGGAGGAGCGCATTCAGAGCCTGATCGGAACTATTGTAGCGCGCGGCGGTATGGTGAAAGATCTGCACGGACAGAAAAATATTTACTACCAGGTCAACGCTACTTATTACAGCGCCCTTGGTGCTGATGATGACAAGATGCTGCTGGCCCGTGCGATTCAACTCTTCATGCCCGGCAAACCACAGGTGTGGTATCTTGATCTGTTTGCTGGAAAGAACGATGTGGAGGCCGTGCGCCATGCCGGTACGGGCGGCCACAAGGAGATTAACCGAACCAACCTGAATGCGGAACAGATCAACACAGCATTGCAGCGTGATGTAGTCCAGCGCCAGCTGGATCTACTGCGTCTGCGCAAAACGCACCCGGCATTCCACTCGGATGCTGAGATCACGACTACGTGGAGTGCACCGGTGCTGAGCATCTGCTGGAAACATGGTGCGGATATGATTGCGTTGAGGGCAGATTTGGTAAAGGATAAGTTTGAAATTCAATAAATTAGGGGGTATCTGAAAAGTCGAAAATATCGTCTATTTCTACAAACGCAGCGGGATTATGCGTTAAAAAGCCTTGGAATCCACAAAGGATTCCTGCGGCTCTTTGCCTTAAATTCTGCTTGTGTTTGCGAAATATCCGTCATTTTCTTTGCTTTCAAATACACCTTAGAAAACATATAGAATAAAAAATAACTGCTATGCGGGAATTTTAGGCCTGCATGGCAGTTGTTGCTTCAATAGGTTCCCGGAAATAATAACGTTTCTTCTGCTGTGTAGGATGCACTGGGATGTATGATGCAAAAGCAGACGTGCCATCGGTACAGACTGTAAAGAAGTGGGAAGTCTGATACTGAAAATCGATTCTCTCCCAGCCGATAAAGGAGCAACGTTCTCCATAGAAGAAATTAGCCTTATGCGAATCACCATAAATCGGCTGAGAAACGAACGGCTGGCAAAAGGTCAGTACACGGATGCGGCAGATGATATGCGGCTAAAATGATTCTAAAACCAGAATAACATTAAAGAAAAAACCTCATTGCAAAAAACACATTGCAATGAGGTTCTCTGGTGCGACCAAAGGGATTCGCCAAGCCGCGCCCTAGAAACGCCCCACTGGGGCGTTTCTGCCCCGCGGGATGCAAAGCGAGGGGCACGGGCTGTTTGAATCCCTTCTTTTACTGCCCCATAAAATCCGTGCAAAACAAAAAGAGCAGCACCCCATAAGGTGCTGCTCTTGGTGCGACCGGGAGGATTCGAACCTCTGGCCTTCCGGGTCGGAGAACTACGACGCGGCACGCAATTCGATGATACACTGCGATTTTTTGTTGGTTCCGCACAGCTCTGCCACACCTGTCGAAGCCGATATAAAACAATGCGTCAACGATAAAAACTGACCGCCGGCAGCAAAAATCACTGCCGGTGATCAGTTGGTGGTCAATCTACAATCAATTTTCTTACAGAGATGCGGTATTGCTTGCAATAGAATGGCTTGCGGTACAGTGTTATTTCAGATGAACAATATCAGATTCTGCCTGAAATACACCGGAAAAGGCATCGTCCAGATGATGCTTCATTCGCTTCAAATCCTGTGTGGCTTCAGGGAAAAAGGGAATAATCATCCATGTGTGCATCATACCGTCCCGCAGATAAAGATTGCAGGGGTGCGAGGCCTTTTTTAACTTCTCATACAGCTTTACGCTGTCGTCCAAAAGAATTTCGGAAGTTGAGGCCCAGAGATAAATTGGCGCACAGCCGTTAAAATCTCCATAGTACGGTGCCAGCATTGGATTCTTGAGCTTACTTGCGTCATGGCTGTTCAGGTATACGTCAATAACTTCCTCGGAAAGATTCGCTACAATATTATCAACCGGTGCATTTTTTGTGTAACTCGGGAATATGGTATCAAACTGCACACAAGGGGAAATACAGATCGCTGCAGCAGGCTGCGGAAGTCCGGCCTGACGGATTTGCAGCAGCAATGCTAACACAAGATTACCACCGGCGCTTTCCCCCAGCACGACAATATCTTTGGAAGCATATTTTTGAACCAGCTCTTTATATACGGTAAAACAGTCCTCCGGTGCGGCAGGAAAGGGATGCTCCGGCGCCAGGCGATATTCAACTGCCAGTATATTATACTTGAGTTTGTCTGCAACGTAACCTGTAAAGGAGCGCCTTGTTTTCACACTGCCAACCACAAAGCCACCACCGTGAATATAGAGTATTATTTTGTCAGCCGGATTTTCCGGCTTTGCCAGCCACTCAACGGATACACCATTCACGGTGTCTGCCGTAATCCGTACGGACCTTGGTGCTTGTGCAAACTTATTCTGCTGCAGCTCCGTTGCTCTTGCTGCGGGGTAATCTGCCGGATGCTGTGGGTCATATGTACGTTTTCCATGCTTGAGAGAAAGGTTTACCATACTGTGCATCAAGCTCATAATGCAATTCTCCTGATCCAACGTATTTCAGAACGTATAACTTCCTGCCGTCAGCTCCTGTGCGGGGTGGTCCGGCAGGGTGAGGGTGGCCGTGCAGTTGGCAGGAACGGTGACTGTGTAGGTGATGCCATCGGCGGTCTTTTCCCAACGGCTGGCAACGCGGCCATAAATACTCAGATATTCCGCTTCGGCGTGGGTGAAATGCCCGCCCGGACGCGGGGCGATGGTAAAGTGATTCTCGCCGTCCACACGGATGCCGCACATGACGCGGAACAGCCAGTCGCAGACAGCACCCTTCGAGTAGTGGTTCAGTGATGCGGGCGCGGCGGCGCGGGGACCTTCCCAGTTCTCCCAGATGGTGGTGGCACCCTGCTTCGGCATACAGAGCCAGCCGGGCAGCTCCTCGTTTTCCAGCAGACGGTAGGCGTAATCAAGATTGATTTCTGCCAGCACATCCAGAATAAACGGCGTGGAGAGGAAACCTGTTCCCAGCCGCCAGCCGTAGTGGTCGAGCGCCTGCACCAGCCGCTTGCGCGCGTAGGCGGTCTGCGGCTTGTTCAGCAGTTTCATATACAGCGGGCGCACCAGCTTGGCTTGACGGTCCGTGTCAAGGCTGTGCTTTTTGGTGGCCACAAGATGTTGATAACCGTCCCGCACACGCTTGGCGGCTTCAGAAAATTCCCGTGCATCCTCGATGTGTCCCAGCAGCTTGGCAATTTTGGTCATGTGTTCTGTCAGGTACACGATGTAAGCGGTGGTTTCCTCCGGATGAGGGCAGACGAATTCCGAGATGGCAAATGCCTTGACGTCCTCCGGCTCGGCCCACTCGCCGTAGGACTGACCATAGTTGGCGATATCCTTGCTATGGCGCGGTCCAACGCCGGTCGGTAGCGAGGTCATGTACCATTTGCCCAGCGTACCGATTTTAAAGCGGGTATAGCGGCACATGGCGGCGTAGTTTTCCTCGAGGATCCGGCGGTCACCGTAGGCGGCGTAAATGTCCCACGGAATCAGCACACCCGCATCGGACCAGCCCGCAGAGCCGTCCATTGTGTTCATATAGCTGTCCACGCCGCCAACCGGCACGATCTGGGTGAAGCAGCCGTTCTTGCGCTGGGCATCGCAGAGGTCGCGCTCATACTTGCGGGCAAAGGCCGCATAGTCGAACAACCAGCAGGCAGTGGGGCAGAAAATCTGTGCATCGCCGGTCCAACCGTGGCGCTCCCGCGTGGGGCAGTCGGTGGGCAGGTCGGCATGGTTGTTTTTGGCGCTCCACACGGTGCTGTCAAAGAATTTGTTCAGTAGTTCATTGGAGGAGGAGAACCAGCCGGTGCGCTCAAGGTCCGTGTATACGGCAGTGGCGGTGAAATCGGCGGGATTTACAGGGAGTTCGCTCTCGACCAGCACATACTGAAAGCCGAAAATTGCAAAGGCAGTCTTGTAGTCGTTGCGACCTTCACGGCAGACATAGTCCACCTGTTGCAGGGGCGTGACCGTGTGACCCTTTGCCAGCTGAATGTTCCGCTGGGTAAATTCGCCGTCGGCGTCCAGCATCTCACCAAAGCGCAGGCGGATGCGCTGCCCGGCGTGGGCGGTGATGGAAAACTGCAGTATACCCGCAATATTCTGCCCGAAATCAAGCACGGTTTTGCCGCCGGGGGTGTAAATGGGTGTGGCGGAAAGTTGCTCCTGTTCCTGCAGCGGCTCATTGTCGGACGCTGTGGGCTGCACCGGGTGGGTGGTACCTTTGGCATGACCGCGGTAGGACGGGACACGGCGTGCGTCCACGCGCTCACCGTCCTTGTTGTCGGAAAAACGGACAGGACCGTCATCCGACCACTGCCAGCTGCCGTCCGTGCAAATCGTCTGCACGGTGCCGTCCGCCATGGTCAGCTCCAGCTGGGCCAGCAGCTTGGTTTCGGTGCCGTACTGGTTGCAAAGACCGTGCGCACCGACACTGCCGCGGTACCAGCCATCAGCCAGCTGAAAGGTCAGCGTGTTGTCGCCCTGCAGGAGTAAGGCGGTGACGTCATAGGTCTGGTACTGTACGCGCTTGCGGTAATCGGTAACGCCGGGGGCCAGCACAAAGCCGTCCACGGTTTGCCCATTGACTGCCGCCTGATAGATACCGCAAGCCGTGGCATACAGGCGTGCTTTTTTCACTTCCCCGGTCGTAAAATGCTTTTGAAAGCAGTCCGCCGGGTAACGCCGTTTGGGGTCAGGGGTATAGTCGCCGGTAATCCACTGCGCCTGCCAGTCGGCGGCGGTCAGCAGACCGATTTCAAAAACGGCGCACTCCGACCAGTCCCCCGCCGTGCTGTTTTCATCCCAGAGCCGCACCTGCCACACAACGCGGGTGCGGCTTGCCAACGGCACACCCGCATAGACCGCCTGCATGGAGGAGCTTTCCACCCTGCCGGAATCCCACAATACGTTTTCGTGTTCGTCCCGGCAGACGATCCGGTACGCAGTCTGCCGCACCCCCTCTGCACAGTTCCAGAACAGCCGCGGCTTTACAATATCCATGCCGATGGGATTTTTCAGATATTCAGTTTTTAAGCGGATCGCGTTCATGGTGCGCCTCATTTCTCGTTCTGTCTGCAATCAATGACCGGCATATCGTTCTCGAAATGAAGTGGAAGCCAGACATATTCTGCCAGAGAAGTGTTTACTTTATTGCATTGCCACGGCATTCTCCCCATCAGAGCCATTTCACGCAGGTGCAATAACATGTGATGTTCTTCCAGTGCCTTAAATCCAACGCGCAATTTTTCCCATATCTCTGCGGTCATAGTGAGGCTCGGGATCCAGCGATCCGCCAGTGTCAGATACACAGCCGGATTTTGCGGATGTTGTAAAATTGCCGATATCTGACTGTTGCAGGATGCGCCACTGGGGTCATTACGGTGGGGATTTCCTAACAACTTGTATGGACCCAGAGGAAAATCGCTGACTGCAACTTCACTGGGGTTCGGAATATATCCACTCATGCCGCTTGTCAACAAATAATGCTTCCCGTTATGAACGAAATGGGTTACACCTTCACGTGTATAAGGAGTCTTCAGCCCAATAAACATATCGGTATGGGTTTCGGTAATATCCAAAAAATCATCGGTAAGGGTGGCGGCAAAAATACCGTTGTGGTCATGTTCAAAAAAGATATAGCCTTTTCCGCTTCTATCCTGCCACAAATCAAAGTCACCGACCTTTACCCCATAAGGATGTACGCGGTCGCGCACGATTGTATAAGGGCCGGTTAGGTTTTTGGCTGTCAGCACAACAAAATAAGCATCGTTTTCACTTAATTTGAGCCAGCAGACGTATTTGCCGGTCTTTTGGCAGTGCAATATGTGTGGTCTGTCAATGGGTTTGCTGGGATGCAAACTGGAATCAGGATTTTCTGTATCAGGGGGAATAATAAGTCCTTCGTTTTTCCAGTTGATTAAATCAGCAGAAGAATAGCAGTTGATACCATATGTCCAAATCTTGCCATTTCCGGTTGTGTATGCTTTATTTTCACCGTACCAGTAATATATACCGTCCTCGTACAATAAACCGCCGCCGTGTGCCTGAATGACATTCCCATCTGTATCAAGCATCGGTCCGCCGACATGATACCCTATCGGTTTCTGCAAGGGAACTGCGTTACCTGTTTCGTTCATACCTATGCCTCATTTCTTGATGAGTTTTTTCACGCCGTTCAGCGGGTGACCGTTGGCCATCGCCAGCATACCCTCAGCCAGATTGGCGGGGAACGCCCCGCAGCTGGACAGCACTGCCGCACGCAGCGGGGCATCCGCGCCGGACATGACCATCATCTTGAAGGTCGGGTCGCCATAGTCCGCCTTACCGCCGAAGCTCTTGGCGATGGTGGATTCGGTGCCCTTGAACATCTGCATCATGATGGGAGAGAGATCCTTCATCTCCATCGAGGAGTCCTCCATCGTGAAACTGCCTTTTTTCAGCGGCGGATCGCTCTGCAACGGTGCGCCGTACAGCGCTTCAAAGTCCGCGTCTGTCGGCAGACCCTGCAGCGTTTCGTACCAGCTGCCTTTCTGCCAGTCGGGCGCGGCAAGGCTTACGCCGTCCACAACCAGTGTGCCGCGCAGGCGGATGTCGGCGGACGATGCGCCCACAAGAACCTCATAGCTGCCCATCGGGACTTTCCAGCCGCCGTCACACCAGACGGCAAAGCTGCGGTCATCGAGCGTGAAGGTCAGCGTCTTGCTCTCGCCGGGCTGCAGGGCGGCCTTGGCAAAGGCTTTCAGCTCCTTGGCGGGGCGGTAGAGACCGTTCTGCTGCGGTGCAACGTACAGCTGCACGACCTCAGCCCCGGCGGCAGTGCCGTTGTTCGTGACGGTCACGGTGACGGTGCGACCCTCGATTTTCAAATCCGTGTAGGCGAACTGCGTGTAGCTAAGGCCGTAACCGAAGGGGAACCGCACGGCTTTGCCCGCCTTGTCGTAATAGCGGTAGCCGACATACAGCCCCTCTTTGTAATGGGTGACTTTTTTGCCGAAGGTGTCGCGGCTGGGTACGTCCCCGTAGCACAGCGGCCAGGTTTCGGTCAGCTTGCCGCAGGGGTTTGCCTTGCCGGTCAGCAGGTTAGCGGCTGCCGCGCCGCCCGCCTGCCCGGGCAGACCCATGTACAGAACCGCCTTAACTTTGTCCAGCCACGGCGTTTCCACGGCACAGCCGCAGAACAGCACCACGACCGTGTTGGGGTTGGCGGCGGTCACGGCTTCAATCAGGCGGTTGTGCCCCTCCGGCATGGCCATCGTCTCGCGGTCAAAGCCCTCGGACTCATAAATATCGGGCAGACCTGCGCAGACCACGGCAATTTTTGCCTTGCGGGCGGTTTCGGCGGCTTCACGCAGACTTTCCTCGGTCACAGCGCCCTTGACATCGCAGCCGGCGGCAAAGGGCGCATCGGGCAAAGCGTCGCACAGGGTGGTCAGCTTTGTGGCGTTGATATGGCTCGACCCCGCGCCCTGATACCGCATGGTGCGCGCCATCTCGCCGATAAGGGCAATATCGCCCGCGTTCAGCGGCAGGATGCCGCCCTCGTTTTTTAGCAGTACAGCGCCGTTTTCGGCAATTTTCTGCGCCAGTTCGTTGTGGGCATCCTTGTCAAAGGCGTGTCCCTTGGGGCGAGTTTCACCCTTGAGGGCAAGGGCAATCACTCTTGCGGCACAGGCATCCACATCGCTTTCGGGCAGGCTGCCGTCCTTAACGGCCTCGGCCACCCAGTCCTCCATATAATTGCTGCCGCCCGGCATACTCAGATCGCACCCGGCGTGCATGGACTTGACGCGGTCGCAGAGGGCGCCCCAGTCGGTGACGACCAAGCCTTCAAAGCCCCAGTCACGGCGCAGTACCTCGGTCAGCAGCCAGGTATTGTCACTGGCGTGGACGTTGTTGATGCGCGGATAGCTGCACATGACGGTTTCGGGCTGTGCGTTTTTGACAACAGCCTCAAACGCGGGCAGATACAGCTCCCGCATCGTGCGCCGGTCCACCTGACTGTTGCCGTTGAACCGCTTGTACTCCTGGTTGTTGGCGGCAAAATGCTTCAGGCTTGTGCCCGCGCCGCTGCTCTGCGCGCCCTGCACCCAGGCTGTGCCCATAGCCCCGGCCACACAGGGGTCCTCGGAGAAATATTCAAAATTGCGGCCGCAGAGTGGGTTGCGCTTGATGTTGACGCCGGGGCCAAGAACAACGTCCACGCCGTAGGATAGCCCCTCCTCGCCGATGGCTTTGCCCTCGGCTTTCAGCAGCTCGGCGTCCCAGGTTGCGCCGCTTGTCACGGCAGTGGGAAAGCAGGTGGCGGGCTCGGACTCGTTGACGCCCAGCATATCGGCGCCGTTTTTCTGGCAACGCACGCCATGGGGGCCGTCACTCATCGTGATGGCCGGGATGCCGTACTGCTTCATCGCCTTGCTGTGCCAGAAATCAGCACCGTTACAAAGGCTGATTTTTTCCTCCAGCGTCATTTTTGACAGAATGGCAGTGACTTTTTCGTTCATTGTGCGTTCTCCTTTTCCGATGCGTTCATGGCGGCCAGCACCTGCTCAAACAGCGGTTTGATGCTGTCACCATAGGTCAGCAGGGCGGTGACAGGCTCATTCTTTACGTATTCCAGCATGGGATTGGTCAGAAATTCCGGGGCATACTGCGCAAAAATGGCGCGGGCCACCGGGTGCTCCAGAATGGTATGCAGGGTGGTTTCCATCGTGTAATGGTCCTGGTGCAAATCCGTAGCGGTCGGATATTCATAGTGATACTGCCCGCTGCCAAGGGTCAGCGTCTCCTCCCGCTCGGGCAGGGTCAGCTCGGCAGTTGTGTTGGCGGGGACAGTGGTGTCCACCGTGATTTTGCCGTCCTCGCATTTCCAGGCAATTGCAATCTTGCCGTAAACGCTCTCGTATTCCAGACCGGCGTGGGTGATGCCCTTGATGAACTGCGGGCGCAGGGCAAAGCGCTTGTAGCCGGGCTCAAGAATTTCCAGACCGCAGAGCTTTGTGTACAGCCAGCTGCCGATGGAGCCGTATGCGTAGTGGTTCAGGCTGTTCATATTGGCGGGGTTGAAGCTGCCGTCCGGCTGGATGGAATTCCAGCGCTCCCAGATGGTCGTGGCGCCCATCTTAACCTCATACAGCCAGCCGGGGTTATCCTCCTGCAGGAGCAGCTTGCCGGCCAGATCGTGCTTGCCGTTTTCCGAGAGGGTCAGGCAGGCAAACGGCGTGCCGACAAAGCCGGTCAGCAGGTGCGTTTTGTGCGCACCAATGTTCTTTTCCAGCGTAGCCAGCAGGCGAGGACGAGCCTCGTCCGGCACCATATCAAAGTGCAGGGCCAGAATCAGGCCGGTCTGCGTCTCGCTGACAAGGCGTCCCGCCGGGGTCACATACTCGTCGCGGAACGCCCGGACAAGAGCCTCGCGGCGCTGGCGCCAGTGATGCTCCTCGGCGGCGTTGCTCAGCACATGGGCGGTGTCCGCAAGGATCTGTAAGCTCCACGCAAAGCAGACGTTTGCCACAAAGTAGTCATCGGTCGCGCCCTTGCGCTCATCGCTCATATCGGTGTGCTCGGCGTCCAGCCCCAGCCAGTCGCCGTACTGGAAACCGGTCTGCCACAGCCCGTTTTCGCCGCACTGGCTCTCGATAAAATTGACCCAGTGCTTCATGCTGTCATAGCTGTTCTGCAAAATCCGCTTGTCGCCGTAGGCGCGGTAGAGCGTCCACGGCAGCACCGTGACCACATCCCCCCAGAACGAGGAACCATCCTGCTGATTGCCCAGAATGTTCGGCACAACCTGCGGCATGCTCACATCGGGGCCAAGCTCACTGGCAAGGTCGCGCAGCCATTTGATCATGAACGGCATGATGTTCTCGTTAAAGGTCGCTGTCGGGCAGAACGCCGTCATATCGCCGGTCCAGCCAAGGCGCTCGCTGCGTTGGGGGCAGTCGGTGGGAACATCAAGGAAGTTGTCGCGCTGGCTCCACTGGATGTTCTGCTGCAGCCGGTTGACGCGGCTGTCAGAACAGGTAAAGCTGCCGGTCTGCTGCAAATCCGTGGAGAGGTGGCACGCCGTAAACTGCACATTCTGCCCGTACTGCAGCCCCTCCACACACAGATAGCGGAAGCCGTGCCAGGTAAAATGCGGGTGCAGCGTCTGCTTGTCGCCGTGCAGGATATAGGTATCGGTGGCCTTGGCCCAGCTCAGGTTTTCGGTATAGAAATTGCCGTTTTCGTCCAGCGATTCCGCGTGGAGCAGTGTCAGCTTCTGCCCAGGCTCGCCGTAGATTTCCACCTCGACCCAGCCGGTTAGGTTCTGGCCAAAATCATAGACCTTTTCGCCCTTGGGGGTAGTGAACTCCTTTACAACCGGCAGTCTCTGCAGGCAGCGCACCGGCTCATTCTCCTGACCGATAATCGTGTTAAAGCCATAGTCAAACAGCTTTGCGGGCTGCGGCACGGCAGATTCTGCTGTAAAGTCCTGCGTTTCACCGTCATAAATTTCGGAGAACCGGATGGCCCCGGTGGTAGAAAGCCAGCTTTCATCGGTGCCGATCCACTCCTCGTGTCCGTCCGCATAGGTGATGCAGAGGGCAGCCAGCGCGGCGGTGGTGTCACCGTAGTTGTTGGGCTGGGGCATAAAGCCGAGTTTTCCCTTGTACCAGCCGTTTGCCAGCGTCAGCGCCAGACGGTTCTCGCCCTCGCGCAGGGTGACGGCGTAGGTCTGGTACTGCAGGCGCTTGCGGTAGTTCGTCCACCCGGGGTGGAAATAGGTATCGTCCACAGGCTCGCCGTTGATTTCCGCCTCATACATACCCAGTGCGGTTGCGTAGAGCCGCGCTTTTTTGACCTTTTCCTGCACAACAAAGTCCCTGTACAGCACCGGACTGACGGGGTTGGCTTTGTCCAGCGTGTGGGTGATCCACTGCGCCTTGCCCTCAAACGCACTGCCGTTCAGCAAGCCCGTTTCAAACCGGCTTGTACCCTCGGTGGTTTCGCCGTGGTTGTCCCAAACGGTGACCGTCCAGACGTACTCGGTGCGCGGGGTCAGGTTGGGACCGAGATACTCGATCAAAATGCTCTGCGCGCTCTCCACGCGCCCAGAATCCCAGACGGATTCACCGCCGCAGGATAGCTGCAGGCGGTAGGCAGTTTGCAGGGTGTTTTGGCGGTCACTGTCCAGCTTCCAGCCAAAGCGGGGCTGAATTTCATCTAAGCCCAGCGGTTCGTGCTTATATTCGATCGTAAGATCGTAAAGCTTCAGCATACAATTTACCTCCTATGCAAATTGCCCCGCCGTCCAAGGCGGCAGGGCAAAGGATATTTTTACTGCGCAGCCTTTTCTTTTTCGTTGCGCTCGGCGATGGCTTTCATCATATCGCCGTATCGGGTTTCCAAATCAAACTTGGAAATCAGGATAAACAGGCCGACGAACATTGCCAGCGGAATATACAGGCTGAAGGTGTAGATGCCGTAGCGGACGGCAGGGGTGATGACCTCCATATTGCCGGAGAAACCGACGATGGCCAGAATCCAGCCAACAAGGGAAGCGCCGATACCGCTGGCAACCTTGCTGCCGAAGCTGGAGGCGGAGGCGGACATACCGATGATTTTGTTGTGATACTTGTAATCGTTATAGTCCATCGCCATGCTGTTCAGCGTGCCGCCCAGGCACATCATGGGGATAGTGGCGAAGCTGCCCAGCAGACCTACGGTGATGCAGAGGATAAAGCTGTCCGGCTTGAAGCAGCGGATGACATTGCCGATGATGCCCAGAGCAAAGGCGATTTTCAGGGTTTTGGTCAGACCAAACTTTTTGGTCATAGGGCCGACTACGATAAAGCCGACAAAGGTCGGAATCAGACCCACGGCACCCATAATGCCGATGAGGTTGTCGTTGCCCAGAATGTACTTGGCGTAGTAGGTGCCGGAGGAGGAGGACAGCGCATAAATAACATTGACCAGCAGGTTTGCCAGCAGAACGATGACCCAGTATTTGTTGTGGAACAGCTTGTTGATGGCATCGCCGAAGGCCAGACCGTCATCGGGCTTTTCCTCCTGCGCGGCAGTTTCCTTGCTGGTTTTGTAGAGGATGAGCAGGAAAATCGCACTCAACGCACCAACGATAACCGCAAACTTGATGTAGGCCATCTGGTCGGCCACACCGTTGGGACCAAGGACGTTGGTGATAGGAACCAGTGCAATCGCAATCACCATGCCGATGACATAACCAGCGGCAGCGCGGAAGATGCCCATTTTGTTTCGCTCTTCCAGGCTCTTGGTGCGCATGACAAGAATGGCGCTGTAGGGGATCATGATCGCCGTAGAAACAATAGCAGTCAGGAACACATTGGACAGGAACAGGTAGGCGACCTGTGCAAAGCCGGTCAGGCCTGCGGGCACGGTGAACAGTGCCACAATTGCAACGAACGCGGGAATGACCATGCGCAGGAACCACGGGCGGCACTTGCCCTTGGGGCTTTTGCCGTTGTCCATGATTTTGCCCATGATCAGATCGGTAAAGGCGTCCACGATTTTAGCTGCCAGCAGGACATTGGCGGCTGTAGCCGCCGCTACACCGACTTTTTCGGTGTAGAAGTACAGCACAGCCGATACAAGACCGGTCATGGTGTTCAGCGCAAACTGGCCGCCGCAGTCGCCCAGATAATCGCCGATGCGCATGGTCTTTTGGATACCCATCGAATCGGTGCCAAGAGGTTTCTTTGCCATAGTGATTCTCTCCTTCAAATTTTGCGCACCCGGTAGAGCGGATGCGGTTTTCTTGATTACAAGCTTAGTATACTGTGTTTTTGCGGCAGATTATATCAAGAAGATGATTTTTATGGCAAATTTCCGATAGATTTCTGCGAAATGGCATTGACTCCGCATCCGGTTGTATGTTACCTTTTTAAGGGAATACCGCACAGTTCTAAGTGCCGCAGCCGCCGGAGTGGTGATTAAGCCGTCATGTGGGAATTGTGCGGTATTGCCGTAAGCATAGGGGGGGGAAAAAGAACTATGGATTTCTGCAAAAGCTGTGAGGAACTGCACGCGGTAAGCCGGATTCCGCTGACGATCGTCCATCAGGAGGGCGAAGTACGGCTTGTACTGCCCGCAGGGCATGAGGAGCTGATTCCGCACAGGGCGCTGACATGGGTGCTTGCCGACTTTGTGCTGCAAAAGCGGGACGCCCTGCATCCGCTGGTGACCTATGTGGAGCCGGGCTATTTTATCGGTGTGGTGGCACTGCCGGACGACTGCTACTGTATAGCCGGGCTTGTCAGCCCGTTTCAGCACGCGCGCAGTGAAATCATGCAGATGGCGTCGCTTGCGTTTGCGCCGCAGCAGATGCAGGCATACTGCGACCTGATGGTGCAGATGCCGCTGGTCAACCTCTATCAACTGAAATCTTTGCTGTGCCTTGTAGTGCAGTTGGCCCACGGCACGGAGATTTCGGCGGAAAATATTCTGTTCGTGGATAACACTGTCCTGCGCACGGAGAAACCGGATGATGCCTTGTTCAATTTGCGCGAGGACGCAGAATTTCATGTGCCGGTGGATTTTGAAACCGGCGTCTGTGAGGCGATAGAGCAAGGCAGCACCGAGCTGCTGCAGCACCGCCTTCTGCAGCCGAGTCAGGGAAAAGTCGGTGCGATGAGCTCCAATCCGCTGCAACAGCAGAAGTACGCCTTTATCTCGTTTGCCACACTGCTGACGCGCGCGGCCATCCGCGGCGGTCTGCCGGGCGAAACGGCCTTCAATTTAAGTGACGTTTACTGCCAGCGCGCCGATGTTCAGCTGGAAATCACCGCTGTCCAGAAACTGACCTTTACGATGGCGATGGATTTCTGCCGCCGCGTGGCGGACACAAAAAACAGCGGCGCACAAAGCCCCGCTGTGAAAAGCTGCATCAATTATATTTCCGAGCATCTGCACGATGACATGCACCTGGAGGAACTTTCCCGCCGGTGCGGGCTTTGCAGCCGCAGCCTGTCCATAAAATTCAAGGCGGAGATGGGTATGGGCATCCCCGAATACATTCACCGCGAAAAGCTGCGCGAGGCGCGGTATCTTCTGGACTACACCGACTACACCCTTGCCGAAATCGCCGGATTTTTGAACTATCCGACCCAGAGCTACTTCACCCAGATTTTCAAAAAATACCAAGGCTGCACCCCGCAGCAGTACCGCAGCAGATTACATGGAACGCTGTGAGGGGGGCCGGAATATAGCATTGTATATGCGGCTATAAATTCTTTCGGACGGAAAGTGTTAAATCGTTGTTTTACGTCAATTTGCTGTAAAAGTATCCCTGTAAATCAATTGCCCATCAGGAACTTTTATAGACAACGCGAACTGTAACGCAAGCATAGCGTTTGGATATCCACAACGCATTTTTGGGGTGAACCCCAAACCCCCGAGGCTGCACAAATGTTACGATTTCCTCAATTCTGCGCAGTTTTTGTTGATGGGTTAGTGAGTTCTGTGTTATCCGGCACAGCACCTTTACAACGGAATACACAGTCTTCGCATTCATCAGATAGTCAAGGGAAACTTCCCGTTCCCATCTCCGGCGCAGCTTCAAAATTGTATCTATGGCAGCGTACCGAATGACAACCTTGCAAAGGGCGTTAAAGGTGTACTGGATATGCACTTTGTAGGCTTCATCTTCGGTCGTGGAAATTCCCCTTTTCTGATAATAGTGTGGGGCGGCAACACTCCTTGCTGTCGCCCCTTGATTGCCTACCAGCAAAGGCGGGAGGGGCTGTCAACAGCGGCGCGTATGCGCCGTTCATCTTGACCGTTGACTGGCTCGGCTGGCTTTGCTATTTCTGAAAGATACAAAGTGCCGCAATGGGAAGATACATACTCAAAAGGGATAATCTCTGCCATAGTCCTTCAAACGCAATTATTGTTCCTCTATAATTCGGCTTATCAGCCATTACAAATAGCGCAAAAAAGACTATTGCAAAGATAAAGCAAATTAAAGATAAAATTCCTAATAACCCATTAGACACTTTGAAAAAATATAATCCGACAAACAATGGTGCAAGTGTTAAAAGTAGAAAACCTATTACTGAACCATAACCATGTATCTTTGCGGAAAGAGTTTCAAGGCTTTTGGTTTCTCCAACTGAAAAAATCCCGGAAAGAATACAACCGCCTACGGCGTAAATCACAATGACGGAAAAAAGCATTATGGATATAGAACTTGATACTTGTGCGACAGTAGGATAAAGCTGTAAGGTGCTGATTAAAATTGCGACTCCAAACGCAACCAGCCAAATGTTATAAATTGAATGTAATGGTGCTTTTGAATTTCCTAAAACGCTCATTACTTGTGTCAAATGATTATAGTCTTTGTAAAATGGAGCTAACAAGAATGGAATAATTAAATCTAATGCCAAAAGCACCGGCAAAAAATGAGATAAATAATTCTTAATCATTGGTTTTACCTCACTTTTAGAAAATGAAAATCGCAAT
>ERZ837910.910-NODE-910-length-44616-cov-4.677431_pt1 | contig 44616 bp, 44 predicted proteins | sample MGYA00519940_ERZ837910 | MGnify/ENA primary metagenome ERZ837910 (study PRJEB31850, sample SAMEA3708825) | human gut metagenome | biome: human gut; feature: human-associated habitat; material: faeces | place: China | collected 2014 ... | reverse complement strand
AATATAAAATAGTAGATTTTATATATTATGCAATTTGTCAATATAGTATTATTTATATATTTATAGCACTTGCATTAAACTCAAATAATTGTTTATGGAAAATTGAGGAAAGAAAAATAGTTTCTTTTATCATTTTTATTGTTGCAATTCAGAAATTAAATAATCCTAAATTTGAATTAAACACATTTACTTCTATGAAGAAAAAGTTCGATGAATTTGCATTTGGATATATCAATCTTTCAAATGATGATTTATTTGAAAAAATGATAATATTGAGTGAAATAGAGGACAAATCGTATTTTTATCGAGATAAAACTTATAATTTTTTGTCTAAACAATTTTTAGAATACAAGATAAAAATAAACAAATCAAATAACGATGGAAGAGGAAATAGCTTTTCCACAAAGAGAGTGATTATGAAGATAAGTAAAGATTTTAAAGAAGGTTTAGTTTTACGAGGTTACTCAACTATTGAGATGCAACTTATAAAAAATTTAGGGATAAAGAGAGGGTTTTTAAGAAAAAAGTATCTATTTACGAGAAAAATATATGAATTGATTTATACTAAAATTTTTTTCTCAGGATTGAGGGCATATTACGAAAGCAATCAATATGGTAAAATAGAATATTTCAAGAAATTTATAATATACATTTATTTACATAATGTGCCTACTACTATCAATGGTAAAAGATATTCAAAATTTGTTGATGCATTTAATGGAAAGAAAATAGAAGAGATAAGTATGAATGCTATGTTTGTGGCATGTTTAGGATTGAATACGAGAAGAATCTATAAAGAAAGAGTACAATTATATGCATGGATGTTTAAAAAGCACGATTTAAATATGGAAAAGATATTATATATGGCTGCTCATCAAGATGAATTAGAATAGTCTTTGTTGAATAAAAGTATTAAATGAAAAAATGCAAATATAATCGTTGAATGATGCATTTTTGAAAATTCAATATAAGAAAAATATAATTTTAGATATTAGTAAAATAACTATTATCATTATAATCATAATTTATTGATTAAAACAAATTTATGGAAGAAAATGTTGTATATAATAAAAACAGAACTTGCGTTCGAAAATGTTATATAATATAATTAAAGTATGTATTTACAAGGAGAATAATTTTTTGTTATGCGAACAATGTTATTAAGCTTTAAACCTAAATGGTACAACTTAATTAAGGATGGAAGCAAGATATTTGAATATAGGAGAACATTTCCAGATGAGGAAATAATGGCTTATATGTATGTGAGTAGTCCAATGAAACAAATTGTTGGGAAGATTCATTTAGGGCGAAGAATTGATATAAATACATGGAAAGAAAAGTATAAAGATGACAGTGAAATTTGTAAGAGAATAGATGAGTATTTAATCAGACATAAATATGCAATGCCAGTGTTGTCTTTTCAAATGACTAAGGAGATTGAATTAAAAACTTTACGAGAATTTGATTCAAAATTTGTATGTCCGCAGATGTACTATTATTTAGAAAATTATCCGAAATTGTTTGAATTTATTAAGAAAAATGCTATACAAATAGGAGAGTTAAAGGTAAATTCGTTTGAAGAAATAGATAGAGATGATATATGTAGGAAGAAATATTAGGAGGTTTGTATGGGAGATTTTGGCGATGCAGAAAGAAGAATATTATCATTTATGGTTGAAGGAACAGAATTTAAGTTTGAGGACGAAAAATTTGTGGTAGAAATTGCGGGAAAACCAACCTGTCATAAAGGAGAACCTAAAACAGATATTTATGTTTTAGCAAAATCAGCATCTGATAAAAAGGAAATAAAAATATCGTATAAAAAAGAAAATGCCGATTTTATTGAAAATAAAATGAGTGCTGAAAGAGCAGAACAATTATTTGGAAAAAATTGGGCAAAAATTATTGAAGATTCAACGACATCAATTATGGATAAATTTGAAGAGAGAATGTTAATATATAAAAACAAATTTAAAAGAACGGAAAAAGGTGCAATAACACTAGGCTGGAAATTTGAACTGTTGAATAAAAGTAGTGGCGATTTGTCTGGAAAAATGAAGTTAACAGAAGAACAAGTAATTGATGTTTATGCAGGGAGTAATTTAGCAGAAGACAAAAGAAATGCTATGGTTAATGGGAAAATAATTAAAGATAGCGGTGTTGCAAATTACATATTAATGGATGAGAATATTAATTCGGCACAGGATGTAATTGATAAGATGATTCCTATAAAGGATTATGTTAAAATGCATCCTGATATTTATTTTGCCTGTAAAGCACTTAATTATAGGACCTTTGCTGAAAAATGGGATGGAAATAGACCACTTTCAGTTCAAGTGAATTGGAGTGCAGAACAAAATAAATTAATTCCTGAATTGGTATTTGATCATCCGCTAATTGTTAAGGGAAATGAGGTAGCAAATAGGCTAGTTCATTATATGAAAATATTGAACATAAAAAATACTGATGATATAAATGAAGATAATGCAGGAACAGATAGAATAAGTTGAGGAGACGAAATGGCTGTTATTTTAGAAGAACGTGGTAGAGGTAAATTTAAACCTGCACCAGATTATAATGTAAGTGAAGTTAGAGAACTTTTGAATAAAAAAATAGAAGAAGAAAGAGAAGCATTTGAAAATTGTAGTGAAGAGATTAAATTTGACAAGCTTCATTACGATTCAAAAAAATGGAATTTATTATCATTATTTTCGGGTTGTGGCGGATTAGATTTAGGATTTGAATTAGCAGGTTTACAAGCAGTGATGGGTAAAACTGTAATGGAAGAAGCATTTAGAGATAAAAAAGTTTTTGATAAAAATATTAACAACAATGTTTTTAATACAATATATGTAAATGATATATTTGATGAAGCTAGAGAGACTTATGCTCAAAATGCTGGGAAATATATTTATATGGATAAAAGTGATATAAGAAAAATTAAAGAATTTCCAAAAGCAGACATTGTTTTGGGCGGATTTCCTTGCCCTGGATTTTCAGAAGCGGGTCCACGGTTAGTGGATGATAAAAGAAATTTCTTATACCTCCATTTTATTCGTTGTTTGATGCAAAGCAAACCTAAAATATTTGTTGCCGAAAATGTTAAAGGAATGATGACTCTAGGAAAAGGAGAAGTGTTTAAACAGATTGTTCAGGATTTTGCAGCAGCAGGGTATAAAATTTATCATAAACTTCTTAATTCAGCAGAATATGGAGTACCACAAATTAGAGAACGAGTAATTTTGGTTGGAGTGAGAAATGACATAGATTTTGAATATGTTTATCCAAAGCCAACCCATGGATATGGTGTTAATGGATTAGAAGAGGTTGTGACTTTACATGATGCAATTGGTGACTTAGAGGAAAATCCGGGAGAATATTTTGTTGGTTCATACTCAACTATTTTTATGTCGCGTAATCGAAAAAAATTATGGAGTCAGCCAAGTTTTACTGTTCAGGCATCAGGACGACAGGCACCTATACATCCGGGTGGAGAACCTATGGTAAAGGTAGGTAAGGATAAATATATATTTAGTGATGGAGAAGAGAATAATAGAAGATTGTCAGTCAAGGAAATTGCAAGAATACAAACATTTCCAGACTGGTATGAATTTAGTAGAGGTACAAGTAACAGAAATGCAAATTCAAAACTAGATTTAGTTTATAAGCAGATAGGAAATGCTGTACCGGTAAGGTTGGCATTGGCAGTAGCAGAACCAATAGCAGAATTTGCAAAAGAACAATTAGAGGAGGATGAAAAAGCATATGTAGTTGTTCGTAATGTTGGAGAAGATAAACGAATGATGGCATAATATAACTAATTAGTTCAATGTGAGCTGAAGTGTAGATATAGCAAATATGATGAGAAAATGATATAAAATTTTATATTTATTTGATAATATGCTACAATGAAGAGAGGTAATTTATATATATATAAATAATGTTCAGATATTGTGATATGTATATTGCTTAATTTAATAATATTGATATATTATAAATATGATTTGGGAGTACATGGTGGAATTATATGAAATTTTAAAAAATGCACCAGACGATAAAACAATTATGGATTCTATTGTTATTACGCATTCTAAATTACAGAGATATGACAAAATTTTTTGCTCTATAAGTGGAGGAAGTGATAGCGATATTTTAATTGATTTAATAGAAAAATGTGAAAATGAGAATAATATCACATATGCATTTTTTGATACAGGTTTGGAATTTAAAGCGACAAAAGAGCATTTAGATGATTTAGAAGAAAAATATGGAATACAAATAGAGCGAATTAAGGCAATAAAATCAATTCCTTTATGTTGTAGAAAATATGGACAACCTTTTTTGTCGAAGCAAGTAAGTGAATGGATAAGTAGATTGCAAAGGCACAATTTTCAATGGGAAGACGAGCCAATTGACATATTAATAAAAAAATATCCAGGATGTAAAGCAGCTTTGAGATGGTGGTGTAATGATTTTGAAAGAAGAAATAAAGACAGAGAAAGTAGTTTTAATATAGGATATAATCAATATCTAAAAGAATTTATAATTGAAAATCCACCTCAATTCAAAATTTCTAATAAATGTTGTCATTATGCGAAGAAGATGGTTGCAAACAAATTTAAAAAAAAAGGAAACTTTGATTTGAATATTTATGGAGTAAGAAAATCAGAAGGAGGAGCTAGAAGAAGTGCATATAAAACATGTTTTACATCTAATAATATAGGGAGTGATGAATATAGACCAATATTCTGGTATTTAAATGAAAATAAGAAAAAATATGCAGAACACTATAATATAGATCATAGTGATTGTTATAGTGTCTATGGATTGAAACGTACAGGATGTGCAGGTTGTCCATATGGTAGAAATGTAGAACAGGAGTTATTGGCGATGAAAAAATATGAACCTCAATTATACAAAGCGGTTAATAATATATTTAAAGATTCGTATGCATATACTAGAGATTACAGAAAATTTATAGAAAAGAAAAAAAGCGAGGTGGATATAAAATGAATGATATTGATTTAAATGTTGATGCAAGTCCAACAAAAGGTTTTTTTATTTATATGTTAATAAGAGATATTGATTTACGACCTGCAATTGTTGAACTTATAGATAATGCTATTGATGGAGCAAAAAGAATAAGACAAGAAAAAGACTATAAAGGCTTACAAATAAAAATAACCTTATCAAAAGAAAAATTTGTAATTGAAGATAATTGTGGTGGTATAGATTTAGAAACAGCTAGTAAATATGCATTCAAATTTGGAAGATCAGATGAAAGAACAAATGATGTTTCTGCATATTTTACAGGAATTTTTGGTATAGGTATGAAAAGGGCACTATTTAAACTAGGAAAGAGATTCGAAGTTGAATCGAATACAAAAACGGAACATTTTGACTTAAATGTTGACGTGGATGAGTGGATAAATGATCCAGAGTGGAATTTTAAATTTAGTAAAGCAGAGAGTGGATTAGACAATAAAAATACAGGGACGAAAATAGTTGTAGAGGATTTAAATCCTGAAATTGCGTTAAAATTTGAAAATCAATTGTTTGTAAACTCATTGATTGATTATATTCAAAAATATAGAACAGTTGAAGCAGAAAACGGTTTGGATATAATAGTAAATGAGATTAATATTGATTATGGAAAGGAAAAGCTGATTGAATCAAAAGATATACGACCATATCAGAGTAAAATATGTGATAAGCAAGGAACAATCAGTATTATAGCAGGAATAACTAGTAAAGGAGAACCTAAAAAAGCAGGGTGGTATGTGTATTGTAATGGAAGATTGGTTTTATATGCAGATCAAACGGGTCTAACAGGATGGGGAGATGAAATAAGACAGTATCATAATGACGTAGCAGAGTTTAGAGGATATGTATATTTTGAGTCTAAAGACCTAATGGCATTGCCATGGAATACTACTAAAACAGGGGTAGATTCGTCTAATAGATTGTATATATTAGCAAGGGAAAAAATGAAAGAGGCTATGCGACAAATATTTAAAAAAATAAAAGAAGCTAAAACTAAATATTCGGTTACAGATTTGGAATCGTTAGATTTTGTCAAAAAAGCCCCAATGAAGGAATTAACATATAGTACTGTTTCTAATATAAATAAAGAAAGTGATTTTGATATAGGAGAACCAATCAAGCCTACACCGATGACAAAGGTTATCTTTTCAAAACCGACTGAAGAAGTAGAAAAAGTAAAAAGTTATATGGGTGAAAGTACAAATAAAGCAATGGGAGAGCACTTGTTTGATTACTATTGTGAGATGGAGGAGCTATAATGGCGAGTAGCAGTAAAAGTATTAATTATAATATAAGACCATGTAAAAGCATTGAAAGAAAAATGATGTGTGAAATTGTTACAAAATTAAATGCGTTTGATCAGGTTAGTAATTATAGATATATAGGCATGGGAGCAAAATATTTTGCAGATTTTAGTTTGTTTCATAGAAAGTTTGGAATTAATAAGATGTATAGTATGGAAATTAATTCTGAAAAGAACAATGTTCAAAGATTTCAATTTAATAAGCCTTACAAGTGCATTAATATTTTATTTGGAAACTCAAACGACTTGTTGAATAGTTCAGCATTTAAATGGAAAAATGAAAAAAATATTATTTGGTTAGATTACGATGGAGGTTTAAATAGCAATCAATTGATCGATGTGGAATCCTGTATTGGAAAGATGGAGTCAGGAAGTATTGTTTTTGTAAGTTTTAATTCCAATTTAGGTGAAAAATTTAGAAATGCATCACCTTCACAAAAGACAGAAATTTTTAAGGAAAGAATAAATAATGATGATTTAGTTAAAATGATTAGGAATAAAGATTTGGCTAGAGAGAAAATAGATTCAACTATACATTCAATGTTTGATTTAGTTGTTAAAAATAAAATACTTGATAGAAATGCTGTTTTTTTGGGCGAAGGCGAAATGTTAAATATACAACAAGTTGCTTTTTTTAAGTATGCAGATTCCCAAGCAAGTATGCTAACTTTAGGTTGGGTAATCTATAGTAATGATGATATAGAAAAATATGAAAAATGTAAATTTAAAAATTTAGAGTTTTATAATGATACAAATAAACCTTACAATATCTCTGTACCTAATTTTACATATAAAGAGTTAGCAATTTTAAACCAGAATATGCCAGATGGGAATTATCCTATAGATGGAGCAAGTTTTTTTTCAAAAGAGGAAATTGAAAAGTACAAGAAAATATATAAATATTATCCTACAACATTTGAAGCATCTACATCGTTATAAAATATAATATTTCATAAGGAAAATATTTGATGTTAATATTATATTGATGTATGCAGTCGTCAAACTGTCGTCATTTTTCTCTGCAAATAGAAATAATGACAGCACAGACTACCAAAATAAACAGAAAATACAATGAAAACTAAATAAAAAATACTAAACAATGATGAGATAATTTCGTGAAGGTGGTAGAACAGTAGGTTCAGGTAAGGTTGCTACAATTATTGAATAGTCTACGTTTTAGAACCAAATAAATTTTAAAACATACCGCAATCTCTTGTATATCAGGAGGTTGCGGTTTTTGGGCTCTTTGTCAAGCATGGGGGTAACCCAAGTTTATAACCAGGTTGTGAATAACATTCATAACCTGGTATTTTTAAATCGAAGTCATTAGAATCCTGTTTCTAAAATTCTCAAAATTTCTAAATCCATAAGCATTTCGCTTAATCACCTTAATCTTATTATTTGTACCTTCAGTAAATCCATTAGAATATGGACAATCAAATGCATTGAGTATGTATTTTGACCAATTTGCCAGCATTGTAAGAGTTGCATTAAATTCTTTTAATTCGCTGGCCTGAGTTGCAAGTATAAATTTTCTTAATCGTTTATAAGCTACATTTCTATCAGGAGAATCCATAAAATCATAAAATAATTCTTTCAAATGATAAGCAATGGCAAGGTCATTTGATTGTGTAAGCATTACTTCCAGAGCTTGTTTGTTTTCAGCACTAAGTTTATGATAGTGAGATAAAAGTATGCGTCGGCTCCGCTTGAAATATTTTCTTTTAAATGGAAGCATTTCCTTTTGAATGCGTTTCCTGACATTTTCCAAAGCCCACGTAACGTATCTGACTACGTGAAATCGATCAATAACAATGGTGGCATTAGGAAAAAATGTTTCGGCAATTTCCCTATAAACATAATTCATATCCATTATAAAATAACGTACATCTTTTCTGTTCTTAAAATTCACAGATAGTCTTTAAGCTTATACTGAGTTCTTGATGGAAGAATGTCAAAAATCTTATGATTTTTAGGATCAGTAAGTATAGCCTGAAATTTTTCACCATTTGCATTCCCCTTAAATTCGTCAATTGATAAAACATGAGGGAGAATTGAGGGCTTGGGAAATTTTACATCATTTAATCTTCTAAAGATTGAAGAAGATGATATCCCCAAATATCTTGCAACGGAACTTACATTTAAGGTTTGGTTGAGCATGTTTATTGCAAGAAAGTTAAGTCGATTTGTAATACGACAGTGTTTTGGCAATAAAGTAAAATTCTCTAAAAAATGTTTTCCACAACAATCACAATGATATCTGCGTTTGGAATAAAAAAGTAATACATTTTTTCCGAGTATTGGAGTATCTTTTATAATTGATTTACGATAGTCGTGAACCTTGTTTGTTATGGCACCACAATTTGGACAAACATGATCACGTCTTTCTAATTTGAAGGAAATACATATATTTTCAGGTGTAGATTCCACATTTGTTATAATTAAGTCTTTTATTTCTAAGATATTTGATATAAAATCATTGTTAGGCATAGGCGACCTCCTTTGTGTTATTTTGTGGTGATTTAATTATAATGGATTTGGGTGTCTATGCCTATTTTTTTATATAGTATCACATGATAACATTATTCTGTTTCTGAAATTTTCAAAATTCCTATATCCATAAGCATTTCGCTTAATTACTTTAATCTTATTATTCATTCCTTCTGTATATCCGTTTGTATATGGGCAATCAAAACTGTTGAGTATGTATTTCGCCCAATTGGCAAGTGTAATAAGTACTGAATTGAATTCATCCAGTTCACTGACAGAGGCAGCATTAATAAATTTACGAAGTTTGGGTTTGGCTTCAGTACTGCTTTTAGAGTTCATAAAGTCATAAAAAAAGTTCTTTTAAATAATAAGCCTGAGCGAGATCGTTTGATTGTTGTAACATTACTTCAAGAGCCTCAAGATTTTCTTCATTTAACTTATCCTTATGGGCGAGAATTAATTTACGGCTTCGTTTGAAATATTTTCTCTTTGAAGGATGCATCTGTTTTTGAATTCTAATTCGTACTCTTTCGGTAGGACCGGTTACCTGTTTAACCACATGAAATTTATCAATAACAATGGTTGCGTTAGGCAACAGCCTCTGTGCAATATCCTTATAAACCTTGTACATATCCATGACAAAGTAACGAACATTATAAAGTTATACTTAATTATGTACAAATAATATTAAATAAAAATGTACAAATGTTATGATATATGAGTTAAAGGAGGAGCTCATAATGATACTAAAAAGTCAAATTATAACAGACATAATAATAAACAATGTCAACGATCTTTATAAATTAAAACTATTTTTGGAGGATGGAACATTGAAAATAAATAAAAGCCAAATAGCTAAGGAACTGGATGTTGACAGACGTACTGTTGACAGGTACATAAATGGATATTCCAAACCTGAAACAAGAAACTGCAGTAATTGCATCACACCTTATTATGATGTCATATCTGAACTCTTATCTGATAATAATCAGCAGGTTTTTTATTACAGAAAAGTATTATGGCAATACCTTGTTGACAATCATGAATTCAAGGGTGTTTACTGTAACTTCTGCCATTGTCTGAAAAAATACCCAGAATTCGATTCATATTTCAGAAAAAAAAGACCATCTAATGCAAATAACATTAGCATAAGATATGAAACGGATATGGCAAAGTAGGCACAGCTTGACTGGAAAGAATCCATTCCATTTATTCTTTCTTCCGGTGAAAAAATAGAAGTAAACATATTTGTATTACTGCTTTCATATTCAAGATTTAGGGTTTACAGGGTATCTCTTAGTAAATCTCAGAACATACTGTTCTCTTTTCTTGATGATGCCTTTGAAACATTTGGAGGTGTACCAGAGGAAATAGTTACTGACAAAATGAAAACGGTTATGGACGAAGCAAGAACCGAATATAACAAGGGAAAAATAAATAACAGATTTAGTCAGTTTGCAAAAGACTATGGATTTAAGGTACAGCCATGCATTGCAGGACGCCCACAAACAAAAGCCAAGGTTGAGGCACCAATGAAGATACTGGATGAAATCAGGGCTTATAATGGAAAATTAAATTATCAGGAACTGGTTGAACTAGTAATAAGAATAAATAACAGGGTCAATACGCAGATTAATCAGGGAACAGGAAGAATTCCACTGATGTATTTTAACAAAGAATAGGCTTTCCTAAACAGCTTGCCCGCTGACAGTATAAGAAAGCCATATCAGATAACCACAAATACTGCAAAAGTCAATCATTCAAGCATGTTTAATTACAAAAATTGTCAATATTCCGTTCCAACGAAATATGTGGGAAAGACTGTATCATTACAGATTTATGATGGTTATGTACATGTGTATTGTAGCACAAAACTTATAACCATTCACCAGATAAGCAGAAAAAAATTAAATTATAATTCAGAACACTACTCTGCAATCATAAGAGAAACGCATGTTTTTAATGATGAACATATAGAAGACAGAGCTAAGGAAAATCTGAATATTATGGGAAAGGTTTATAATCATGAATAATAATACTACATACAATCAACTGACATCAAATTTGGAGACGTTAAAACTGACACAGATGAATCTCCATCTTGATGAAATAAGGGATTTTGTAACTGCCAATGGATTATCGTTTACAGAAGGTTTACTAAAACTTAGTAATTATGAAGTAGATTTTAAGGAACAGAATGCAGCAAAGTCAATGATAAAAGCGGCAGCATTTCCATTTGTAAAAGAACTTAAGGATTTCGATTTTGAATTTCAACCTGAGGTAAATGAACAGAAAATGAGGGAACTGACAAGCCTCGGTTTCCTTGAAAAAAATGAGAACATAGTGTTTCTTGGACCCAGTGGTGTTGGAAAAACACATTTGGCAACATCTATTGGCATTGCAGCTGCCAAGAAAAGGGTAAGTACATATTTTATTAAATGTAGTGATTTATTACAGCAGTTAAAAAAGGCCAGATTTGAGAACCGACTTGATGCAAGATTGAAGCATTTCAGTAAATATAGATTACTTATAATAGATGAAATAGGATATTTACCGATTAATAAAGAGGATTCAAATTTATTTTTTCAACTGACTGACATGAGATATGAAAAGAAAAGTACAATACTGACAACAAACATGAATTTTAACGAGTGGGACGGTGTGTTTTATGATGCAGTAGTTGCAAATGCTATTATGGATAGGATTTTACATCATGCACACATAATTCCAATATCAGGAAAATCATACAGGTTAAAAGATCATCTGAAGCAAACAGAATAATTGTACATTCTTATATGATATTTTATGTACATTTGGTCTTGACATTTTATAAGAACAATAAGTATTATGGTCGGCAAGGGTTCGTACAGTCACAATCGACGTTCATTCGTAGCAAAAAATGTTGATGGGAAACGGACTGTCAGAAATGTAGTTTTTAAAGATGAAAAAATAAGAAAAGTGTATCATGAATTATTTGATGAGGCACAGCAGAGATACAATGCCAAGCAAAAACGTAAGGACAGAAAAATAGATAACTACTATGAAAAAATTCGGACAAGTAAGCAGGAAAAATTGTATTACGAGATTATTGTACCGATTGGAAATAAGGATGACACAAATGCAAAGAGTGTGGATGGAATTATTGCAAAGCATACGTTGGAAGATTATATGAAGGATTTTGAGAAAAGAAATCCAAATCTTCGGGTGTTCGGAGCATATCTACATATGGATGAAGAAACACCACATCTGCATATTTATTTTGTTCCATTTGTCACTGGGAGTAAAAGGGGAATGGATACGAGAGTTTCTCTAAAGGCAGCTTTGGATGAACAAGGGTTTAAGGGAAATTCAAGAGGCAATACAGAATGGAAGCAATGGGTAGAGTCGGAAAAGATGGAACTTGAAAAGGTCATGGAACGACATGGAATTCAGTGGTTGAAAAAGGGAACTCACGAAAAGCATTTGTCAGTGCTAGATTTTGAAAAACGAGAACGTGCGAAGGAAGTTAAGCAGCTTGAGGAGCAAATAAAGGAAAAAGATGATGAAATTATTCAGAAGGAGAGGCAAATAAACTTACAGTTTCAGACGAATAAAATAATTTGAGAATCAATTGAAGAGAAAAGGGAAGAGTTACAATGTGTTTGTTCAGAGCTTGAGGATGAAAGGGCAGCAAAAGAAGAAATTCAAAAAGAAACTGATGGTTTGCGCCAGAAAAAACATGAGATTAAAATTGATGTAATCGGCTTGCTGGAAGAACGTAATGAGGTACAAAAAGATTATTCGGAATATGTGGGGTTGTCGAGAAATTTGGATGAGATAGTGGATCAATATGAAAACGGCTGGCAATACAAGTTGCAGGAACCGGCAGGCTTAATGAGTGCAAAGAGTTATAAGGAAAAATATGTGGAGCTATTGTTGGCAAGGCTGAAGAGTTTGCTGAAATCTTTACTTGATATGTTGCGGGGATTACAGTATCGGGTACTGAGAGCAGAAAGGGAGAATGTGGAATTAAAGGAGCGGATTGAAGATAAGGATAGGCTGATAAAGTATCAGGAGCAAGAGATAGGAGGACTAGAGGAAGTAGAGGAAAAGTATGATGCGGTTGTGGAGGAGTTGGGGGAAGAGATTGTAGAGAGGATTATTGAAGAAAATCAGGAAGTGGAACGTGAAAAGCAGCATTATTTTGGAAGCAGATAGGAGTGTCGGTATTTGGAAATTTATGGGTGGGAATGTGGCGGTGGATGTGGTAGAATTATAAGAGAATTAGAGAACGGAAGAGGGGGATAATAATGAGTAAACAAGATATGACGTATGCAATTAAAAATAAAAAATTGGTTCACATATCGGAAGTTGAAAGTGGCTTGAAATGTAATTGTATATGTCCGGGATGTGGAGCAGTTTTGATTGCAAGAAAGGGAACAAAAGTAAAGCATCATTTTGCACATAAAAGTACAATTGAATGTGAATATGGCTATCAGACATCAATACATTTGTTAGCAAAAGAAATAATATCCAAAGTCCATGAATTTGTAATACCGGAATTATATTTTTCATTTCCAGAAAGTGGCAAACGAGAATTAATTGACGAAAGTAGAACAGTTAAAGTTCAAGAAGTAATATTAGAAAAAAAGGTAAGTGATATAATTCCAGATATTTTATTGATAACAGATATTGGAAAAATCATTGTAGAAATATTTGTAACACATGAAATTGATGAATTAAAATTAGAAAAATTAAAAAAAATTAATATACCAACAATAGAAATTGACCTGAGTAAGATTGAAAGAAACATAACTGAAGAATTATTAACGAATGTCTTGCTTGAAGAGAGTAATAAAAAATGGATATATCATGGAAAACGAGGGATTGTGCATGGTAAATTTCTATCATATGCACAAGTGTTAGAAACAAGGAAGTATAAAGGCGGATGTTATGTTGATTATTGCCCTTTAAGGATAAAAGTTTGGGATGGTATACCATATGCAAGTGTATTTCATGATTGTGAAGAGTGCGATTTTTGTTTTGATTATTGTGAACCTGATGAGTATGGATATTATAAAAAGATAATATGCAGTGGGAAAAGTAAAGTTACCACTATGAAAGATTTTGAATTAACTTATGAAGAAAGAGCAGCTTATTATAAAGAAAAAGCTGAAAATGACGAAATGGACTTGATTGTAAATGGAATTTGTCCTAGATGTGGTCATAATTTAATAATAAGGAACGGAAGATATGGAGAATTTTTTGGTTGCAGCCAGTACCCAAAATGTAAATTTACATTTAGTTATAAGAAAATGAAATAAGATAATTGTGTTTAAAAAAATCAGACAAAATTAAGATGTGAATAAATTTAAACATTTAAATTTGAAAATTAATATTTTTTTAGGAGAAAGGCAGATATGAAAATAAATCGAATACATATTAAAAATTATAGAAACTTGAAAGATGTTAGTGTTCAATTACAAGAGATTGTGACTGTAATTGGTGAAAACAATAGCGGAAAAAGTAATTTTTTAAAAGCAGTTACATTTCCCTTTTTGGCTGACGAAATAGGTTATGCTGGGAAAACATTGGTCTGGACGGATATTAATAATGAGGCAAAAGATAAATATTTTTCCTATATTTTGTCTAATAAAGAGAAAATAGTAAAAGATGAAGTTGATCAAGATGTACTTGCAATAAATCTACCGATTGTAAGTGTCGAAGTTCAATTAATTCCAAATGATAAAGAATTATATTGTGTTAAAGATTTAAGTTATGGTACAGATGAATATGGAAATTTAAAGTATGGAATTTTATATGAATATAGACCTAAAAATATTGATAAAGTGTATGAGCATATTAAACAGGTGCTATGCTCAGAAGAAATAAATGATGAAAATATTAACAAGGTGAAAATGAACTTGTTACCAATTGAATTATACTCTCATAGTATAAGTGTTCCTAAAAAAGGAACAAGTGTATCATATGACATTTTAAAATTATTTCGATATACTGCTCTGATTGCAGAAAGAGATGGATTTTCAAGCAGTCAAGAAAGGTTAGGATCAAAGTTATTAGTAAAAATATTACAGGCAAAGTTGGATACTGATGCTAAACTTAAAGTAGAAACGGAATACTCTCATTTTTTTGAAACACTGAAAAGCTTGGGTGATATGGATAATATCATTAATTGGCAAGATAATACAGGAATCAAAAACGCAAAAGATTTTTTTGAGAATATAACTATATTGCCGAATATGCCACCGATGAATTCAATCTTGAATAGTGTAAGTTTGGGGTATTCGGGAGAAAGTCTATCATCGCAAGGTTTGGGGTATAGAAATTTAATATTACTTCTAGTGTTAATGAATTCATTGACAGAAAAAAAGGAAGAAATAGCATTTAATGTTTTGACGGTTGAAGAACCAGAGGCGCATTTATGCATTAATAATACGCAATTAATGGTTAGTTTTATTAAGGCATTGGCGGTTAATAATGACTTTATTCAAATGTTTTATTCCACACATAGCACAGAATTTGTTAATAAACTTGATTTTAAAAATATTATTATAATGAATAATGGAACTGCGTGTGCATTGTCAGAAGAATTAGATGAAGAAGGAATGAATTATTTAGCTAAAAATCCCAATTTAGATTTGTTCAAATTCTTTTTTTCAAGAAAGTGTATTTTAGTGGAAGGGTTGACAGAAGAATTGCTTATCAGAGCATATTTGGATTCTAAAAAGGAACTAAATGATATTGAGGTGATCTCTTTTCATAAGGGCTATAAGAATATAATTGATATATGGTTAAAAATTAATTCATTATCGAAAAATAAATTGGGGATAATTCGGGATTATGATAATCAAGATAATGCAAAGAAAGAACATGAAAAATACAATCAAAATGAGAATGTGTTCGTTGCAACTACAAGCGAATATACATTAGAACCTGAAATTGTCAAAACTAACAATAATTATAATGTATTGTCTAGTTATTTCAAAAGACGATTTGGTTGGAGTCATATGAGCCAAGAAGAATTATCGGATAAATGGAGAGAGGCAAAAGCAGATGTTATGCTGACATTATGTAAGGATTTGTCTTGTGGAGAATTACAAAATTTTATGATGCCAAATCATATACAAAGTGTAATTAATTTTCTAAATGATAAAAATGAGGAGACTGGGAATGGAAATTAATATTGCAGGTGCAGGTGCTGGAAAAACAACAAAAATGTCAGACAAAATAATTGCATGTTATAATACAACTGAAAACTATAAAAATATATATTGTATTACATTCACAAATAATGCGGTTTCATGTATTGATAAAAAGTTAAGGGAACATTTTGGGATAATTCCAGATCGAATTATAGTTAGTAAAATACATTCTTTTTTATATCAGGAATTTATCAAGCCATATTATTATTTGTTGTTTTCAGGTTCTTTTGATAAAATTTCTACAATAAAATTGCCAGATAATTCGAAATATATGAATGTAAAATTAAAAGAATTAAATGATAGTAAGATGTTACATATATCACAATTTTCTCAGATAGCAAAATGGGTTTTGGTAAAAAAGACTACAGACAGAAAAAGAGAAAGAGAGATAAGGAAAAACATATTAAATGTATTTTCAAAGTATTGTGCAAAAATATTTATAGATGAAGCTCAGGATATAGATGAAAATGTACAAGAGATAATTCAAATGTTTGATTCAGAGGGAATTGCTATAGAAATGATGGGAGATCCGAAACAAGATTTAAAAGGATTTAATTGTCTTAGAACTTTAATTGAGTTATATCCTCAAGATGTTAAGTATCTTAATGAATGTCATAGATGTCCACAGATTCATTTAAATATTAGTAATTGTATTATTCCTATAGAAGAACAGCAAATTGCAGATGAAAGCATAGTTGAAGGAGAATGCCAGATAGTATTTGAAAGTAAAATTGAGATTGAAGAATTTATTAATAAGGGAAAATTTGATTTGAAATATATTTCTGAAAAAAGCAACATATATGATACTCACGAAAACAAAGAGAATACAGAGAAGTTCGCCACTCTGTATTATGAATTAAGAAAAATAATGTTAGAAATTTTTAGTGTTAGAAGCGAATTGACTATTAATAAGGCGGCGTACTATTATGCTGGAAAAATGATAAAAGAATATGCTGAAAATGGAGACGCAAATAAAGTAATATGGAATAATATATCATTTATTAGGGGAAACAAGGCGTATTATGCTCGTATTATAAATACATTAAAAATTAGCCAGCAAGAAAAAGTCAAAAGTATAAGGGTTGATTCGATTGATGGGATTAAAGGGCAGGAAGGTAATAATTGTTTATTCATTTTGACAACAGATTTAGCCGCATATTTATTTAGGCAAAAAGTAGAAGAAAATAAGATAAAAAATAAATTATATGTAGCATTAACTCGGTCAATGAATAAATTAACATTTTTAATTACGAAAACGGTCGAGGATAAATATGGGAAGGATTATATTTGTGATGAGATAGCAAAAATGAAGAATAAAGAAGCATAACGTTTGATTAATCATAATTTGATATATAGTTTGGGATAAGGAAATATAGATATGGGAGTGACAAGGATAAATATAAGAAATTATAAATCTATTAAAAGAGTATCGATTAATTTGGAAAGAAAGAGATATGACTTACAATGTTTTATAGGTATAAATGGATCAGGTAAGTCTAATTTACTAGATGCAATCGATTATTTTTACAAGATGCTGATTAACGAAAATGGTAAGCAGAAAATAATAGACACAAATAATAAATACTTACAATCTGCGGAAATTGAGTTAGAATATGATTTTTCTCAACTTGCAATAAAAAATTCTAATCCGTATTATGATGAACAACTATTAGATTTAGTTGAATATTTTGTAGATGGTAAGATTAGATTAAAAATGGTTCAATATAAAGAGGGAACAATAAAATGGTATCCGCAAGAAATGGACTTAAAGAGGAGGAGAATGATACACAAGTTGTTTCCAATATTCTTCATAGATACTAGATTTGTATCGCTACAAAATTGGACAGAGATATGGAAGGGTATTTCAGATATATCTATTGGAAAGTTAAAAATTGATAAAAAAGAAATAACGGAATCAATTGATGGGCTTATGTCGGAGGCATATGGAGAAAAATATGAAAAAACAATAAAGGTAATAAATGATATATTTGAACAAGAGGAAATAAAAATTGACGAATCAAGTTTTCATGAGCAATATATGGAGTTGTTAAAATTAAGACTTGGTGGGGAGAGTTTTTTAAACAATGAAAATGAATTGGCATATTATTCTGATGGATTAAATTCATTGAAATATATTAAATTAATAATAAAGTTAATAGCTAAATTATCTAATACTGGATGGAAAAATCCTTTATTGATAATTGATGAACCTGAGATTGGATTGCATTCTAGTTACATAGAAGAGTTGGCTGGTTGCATACAAGAAAATATAGATAAAAATGTTAATATGGTTCTTTCAACACACTCACCACATTTGGTTGGTGAAATTATAAAAAATGATATTTCGATAAGTATTTGGAGGATATTTTACAAGGATGATTATTCACATTTTGAAAAGATGAAAGATATTATAGAAGATAATCAAAAATATCTAGTTAATGATTTAGAAACTGGATGTTATTTTTCTAATGCACTTTTGTTTGTTGAAGGAAAGAGTGAACGACAATTATTTTGCAATAGGAGATTATTAAAAATCTATCCTGAAATGAAAAAAATAAATATTGTTAATTATGATTCAGATAATTCAAGTTTGGATTTAATATATCCTACACAGATGAATTTTAGTGTGTCATATTTAGTATTAGTTGATATGGATAAGATACTGAAGTATTCATATCAATCAAAGAAATTCAAGGTGAATTCTGATAAACTTATTAATCCATTATACAATAAAGAAGTGAAACGTAAACAAAAATTTTTGTTTTATGGAAAAGGAGAAAGAAAGAAAAAGACATATCATCAACAACTACGCATCAATAAAATGCTTGATTCGGCGCAATATGTGCAAGACTCAAATCATTTGTATATTGATGATAGATTTTTTGAAAAGCTAATAGTAGAGGTAAGGGATTATTGTATGCATTATAGAACTTTACCTATAAGAACAACTATTGAAGGTGCAATTGTAAATGAAGATAATGTAGAAATAGCTATTGAGTGGTTGAAAACAAAGATTACTGACGAATTTAATAATGAATTAGAAGATATTTTGACACGAGAAGATGTCACGAATAAAAAATATAGAGTAACAATTATAAGATGTTGCGTAAATGGAAAGTTGGATATATTAAAAAATATTACAGAAAATGGGGTACAAGTAGATTCAACAGTAAAGCAAAATGTGAAAAAAATAAGTAATATAATTGGTAAAAAAACAGGAGGATGGATTCAAGAATTCATAGAATTTTATTTTCAAAATTACATAGATACTATAGATGATGAAAAGAAAAAATATGATAAATTTAAAAAAGATTTTAAAGAACTAAATTTTGTTTTACGTCAAACTATAGATATGTTACAATAATGTTAATGAGTAGTAACTAAAGTGCATGTACATAATGCAGCAATAATTATGCAAATTATTGTGGCCTTGAGAAGTTGCAACAAAATTGTAAAAAAAATTTTGGGAATAGCAAAAAACCAAGGAGTTAGTGTGGCAATTGAGTTGCCCCTTAAAAGAGAAAGATACAAAGAATGGGCAAAATCGCTACGCGAGATATGAGAAGTACTCATTTAGGCTCCTATAAGGAGCCTTTTTGCATATAGGAGAGTTTTTAGAATGAAGATTTGGAAAATTGAAAGTGAAAAACAATTTTATGATATTATAATAAAGTATGATAAAGATAAATTGAAATTGTTGTTAGACAATAAAGAAAACTATTATGGGAATCCCATAGATGTGCCAAAGAAAAATGGATATAGACAAATTTATTGTATAAATAAAAGATGTGACCTTTACAGAATACAAAAAAGAATGGTTGATAATTTTTTGAAAAATATTAAGGTTTCGGACAGAACATGTGGATTTGTAAAAGGAAGTAGTTATTATGATTTCATGGAGCCACATAAGGATTTTTATAAAAGAAATCAATATTTGAGATTAGATTTAAAGAATTTCTTTGGGTCTATATCAAAAAAGATGGTTACTGATTGTTTATTGTATTATGTTGATGAAAAAATAGTGAATCGAGATGAATTAATAAAGATGATATTTGAAATTCTTACATATAATAATATACTTATACAGGGAGCGATAACTTCTCCTATAATAAGCAATATTGTATTTAGAGAACTAGATATTAGAATACAAAAGTATTGTAGAAAATATGATATAATATATACAAGATATGCAGATGATTTGTTATTTTCTGGGTATAACAGTATCCTTCTGAAAAAAACTTTTTATAAGGGGATAGAAAAGATTGTTGGTAGTAGAGGATTTCAGATTAATTATTTAAAAACTAAGAGAGCAAAAGAATATATTTCTTTGAATGGATTTGTAATTGATAATGATATTAGGCTTTCTAGAAAAAAACTAGAAGAAATTAATAGAATAATTTTCTTTTTGAATAGAAAAGATGAGTTGAAGAAAATTAAAAAGGGAGATGTTAGTGGTTTAAATATGCATCTTAGAAAAGAAACAAATATTAATACTGATAGGTTTGCAGGAAAATATGAATTACTAAATTATTTAAATGGGTATAGAGCTTTTATAATTAGTGCGATGAAGTACTCTGAAGACGAAAATTTTTTATCCAAAAGTAAAAATAAAATAGAAAAACTTGAAGATATTGTTAATAAAATTGCAAAATAGTAGTCTGATAGTTCTAGATATAAGTAATAGCATCTAATATTGTGTTATTAAATCGTAAAATAGATTAAAGCAGAGGTGAGAAAAGGATAATGGATAAGATATTATTATATCATGGAAGCAATACAGAAGTTATGTTCCCGGAAATAAGAAAAACAAAATATACAAAAGACTTTTCGTGGGGATTTTACTGTACAAATAATTATGAACAAGCCTATAAATGGGCTGATAGAAAATCCAAAAAAGGAATTGTAAATGTTTATTCTTATATTTCTAAAGATGAATTGAAAGTTTTAAAATTTGACAAAATGACGGATGAATGGTTGGATTTTATTGGTAAGTGCCGTGCCGGATATGTACACGATTATGATATTGTAGAGGGACCGATGGCTGATGATACAATTTGGAATTTTGTAAATGATTTTCTTGCAGGAAATATTAGCAGAAAAGTATTTTGGGATTATGCAGAGTTTAAACATCCAACACATCAGATTAGTTTTCATTCATTGAAAGCACTGGATTGTTTGAAATTTGAGAGGAGTGAACAAGTTAATGAATAATAAAAGAAAAGATGATATTTTTTATGTTTGTACGTTAATAGAATATATAGCGAGAGAAACTCGAAATCATAGGAAAGATATTATTGCTTATTTTGATAAAGATGATTTAAGCAGACAGTTAAGACTGGCAGAAGTTAATCACAGTCTGTCATTTGAACAGGTTTCGGACGAACTCATTGAAGAATACAATATTTCCAATGGAAATTTTGACACGGTAGCAGAATGTAAATATACAGTTCCGTCTATAACATCTATTGGAAGAGTATATCAGATGCTTGTGTTGGCAGTGTGTAAAGATGACAATGTGGAGCAGGCAATGATTGATGTATTTTCATCTTTTATTAGCGATGAAATATCGGACTTTAATTCTAACGTATATTATAGCAATCCGGACTATCTGAGATGTTCTTATTTGAATGGAATGATGTTAGCGTAATAATATGCTGTGGTTCTATTTTGGTTCTAAAAATTTTCAGAAATAAAAATATCTAATAGAATTAACAAAAAAATGATGATAGAACACCACGAAAAGCAACTGATATTACAATATATTAATCTACATCAAGGCGTGAAGATGGTAGAACAGTAGGTTCAGGTAAGGTAGCAACTATCATCGAGTAGTAAATATTATCTAAAAATTTTGGCTCAGCCCTTTATTTATAAGGGGTTGAGCTATTTTAGATTTTAGAAAAAAATTGACCTGCACTTAATGATCCATTCAGAAGTTATTTTGCACTTGGCAAAGGACATTTTCCGGAGGGAGTTAGGAGACTTTTCTCCGGGAATTTTTATGTCCTTTGTTATGTTCTGATTCCATGATTTCCGCCAGTTCTTGTTGTTGGTTTGGATAGAGATAATGCAAAGGGTTTTTTATTTCATTACCTTCTTTGCTATGGTAGAATGGAAACAGAAAGGGAGAGATGGAGAAATCAGTGTAACAGGTGTTTATGATTGAATTAAAACAGATTAACTATGATAATTGGATAGAATGTATAGAACTTGAAGTTAAAGATGAGCAACGTCAATTTGTTAATCCAAATATATTTAGTTTGGCAGAAGCGTATGTCCATTCCGATGCAAGTAAGAAGGAAGCAGAAGAGTATTATAGATGTATTCCATTTGCAATTTATAATGAGGGTAAGATGATTGGTTTTACTATGCTAACTTATGAAAAAGAATATGATTTTGATGATAAGCCTGCTTATGAAATATATAGGTTAATGATTGATAAGGATAATCAGGGAAAAGGATTCGGCAAAGAATCCCTAAAACTAATATTGGATTATATTAAGACATTTCCTTATGGAGAAGTTGAAAGTGTGTATGCTTCGTGGCATCCAGACAATAAAGCCTCTGAAAAAATGTGCTTATCAAATGGCTTTGTGGTTGTTGGAAAAGATGAAGACGGAGCGGTTATATCAAGATTAAGCATTTAGCATGGGATATAATAAATGCCCACGGGAATAATAAAGAGAAAATAGTATTAGACAAGATGTTTAACAAGTCTGATTTATATAAGGAGATGAGAAATCCATGCAAGTTGTTTTATGCAACTATAAGTTGTCTATTTCCAAGAAAAAGAACGATGAAGTTGGTAGTGATATCTGAAGGGATTTAATACAATAATTTCATCAAAGAAAGAGGAGATGAAATTATATGAGTTTTGGACAAAATTTGCAGTTTTTAAGGAAAATGCGAAACAAAATGACACAAGAAGAGTTGGCTGAAAAAATGGGTGTTAGTCGTCAGACTATTTCAAAGTGGAAACTTGATATTGTATATCCAGAAATGAGTAAAGTGGTTGAATTATGCACACTATTTTCTTGTTCTATGGATCAACTTATTCGGGAAGATATGAATATGAGCGAAGAGGCTTATTCAGATATAAGAATGGAAGAGGTGGAGCCTTTTCACTATATTAAATATACGGTTGTAAGTACAGAGCCAGAGGAAGATGCGATTAGCCACGTAAGAGCCTGGGCAAATAAAATAGGTATTGAAAATCCACAAATTATTGGTTGGGATTTTCCAGTTCTGTCTCAAGAACAAATAAATGTATTCAATATGCATGGATATACAGCAGCATTAATGTTGGATGCTAATGTAGAAGTGACAGATATAAATACAGAGATGAAATATCAGGAAAAACAAAAGTATATTGCAATTACTATAAAGCAACCGTCCTTAGCACCTTTTCATTTGATTCCAAATGCATACAAAATATTGCTTACATATATGAAAAACAATGGAATTAACGGAAAGTATGAGAAGACAATTATTGATTGCTTTGAAAAGGAATACGTAGTAGATGATATTGACTATATGGATGTTTATATTGCCATAGAATAATCAAGTATTGAGGGGAAACAATATGGAAAGAACAGCAAATGAAATTCAAAAAGAAAGACGAAAAGAAATAGAAGATAAAGCGGATGAACTTATCAAGAAGCGCGATGTTGCAACGCTTACTTCAATCAATGAAAAAGGATACCCGCGTATTTGTGTACTGTCTATTGCAAAGACAGAAGAATTTTCAGATGTTTACTTTATAACCTCAAAACGTTCTCCAATTAATGGAAAGGCAACGCATTTTGAAAGCAATCCGAAAGCAAGCGTATGTTATTTTCTTGGTGGAGATAGTGTGACTCTTATTGGAAATATTGAATTTGTAGAGGATAGAGAAACACAGGAATCTATTTGGAGTGAGTAGCATAGAAGTTTTTTCAAGAAAGGGATTGATGATTCAAAATTCAGATTACTAAAGTTTCATACGATTGAGGCAACATTTTGGATTGAAGGGAAATTTAGAACTTGCAAATATAAATAGTTAGAATATATGGAGGCAAAAGAATGGAAAGAATAAATAATCAGTTTTGGAAGGCTTTAGATGAACTGGTTTCCAATTCAGAAATTGTAATTGATAGACCGAAAGGAAGTGCACATTCTAAATACTCGGATTTTATATATAAAGTAGATTATGGATATTTAAAGAATACAACATCTATGGACGGTGGAGGAATAGATGTATGGGTAGGGACTAATACAGATAAAAAGATAGATGCAATTATATGTATCGTAGATTTGATGAAAAGAGATTCTGAAATTAAAATATTAATTGGCTGTACAGAGGAAGAAAAAGAGATTATCTATCAAACGCATAATGAGACAGAATTTATGAAAGGTATATTGATACGAAGAAATCTTTGAAATTTGCAAGCAAAATCAAGAAATATCTTTTTGCATTATTTATAATACATACAGAATACACGGAACGAGGTAATAGATTAATAAAAAATGGCACAAGTAAATTTAAAGGAATATCGAAGAAAGTAAAATATGTCATTGTAGCCTATAAATATGTAAAACGAAGCAGATAAAGTTGAGATGAAAAAATGTATTGATAAAGCACAAGAAATGATAAGTCTAGGAACGCATAATCATATATACTAATTTCAAAGCATCTTATTGGAGGTTAGGCTTATGAATAATTTAAAGCTGATTGAAGATGTTCTATGTTATATTGATGAGCATTTGAAAGAAAATATTACTTTTGAATATTTAGCGGATGTATTTGGTTATTCTTCTTTTCATTTTCATAAGATATTTTCATCTGTGACTGGTCAGACAATAACCGGTTATTTGAGAAAACGCAGATTAATGTATGCGCATATCGAATTGTGTGACACAGAAAAAACTATTACAGATATTTGTTATGATAATGGATTTGGTAGCATACAATCATTTAATCGTATATTTAAAACAACATATGGAATGCTTCCGTCAGATGTGAGAAAACAGAATTACAAAATTGATTATAAGAGCGTGCAGACGATTATTGAAGGTTATACAAAACGGATTCATTTTAAGGGTGAGTATATTATGGAGCCAAGATTTGCAGAGAAAAATGAGTTTATTCTTGTTGGAAGCAGAAAATATACTGGTAATGGATTTCAAGTGATAGGGGAAGCATGGCAGGAACTAAAAACAAACTGGGATAAAATAAAAAGAAAAGAGCCTAATATAATGTATGGTTTCGAAGACTATTCGGAAGATTTTAGTAAAGAACCACTTCAGTTTTATTATATGGCAGCAGTTGAGGTAGAAAGTGATATAGATATTCCAGATGGTATGCATATAAAAAAGATTCCAAAGTCTTACTATGCGATTTTTACTGTGAATGGAAATAATGTGAATGGGGAGATAGGGAAAGCATTTCGATATATTTATGATGTATGGCTTCCTTCATCGGAATATTGTCTTTCGAATGAATTGTGTGCGGATTTTGAGTATTATGACGAACGATGGGATTGCCAGTCTTCTTCTGCACAAATGGACTTATATATTCCTGTAAAGAAATTAGTGAATGAAGGAGAAAGAAGATGTTAAAGGATTATAAAGAAAGCAAGCCAACCATAGAAACTGATAGAGTTGTTTTGAAACCGATGGTAGTTGAGCATGCAACAGATTTAAAAGAATGGTTAGGATTAGATGAAATATATACATATTGGGGAAGAAAAGCAACATCGGGGGAAAAGAATCCGGAAGCTATGTTTAAGAAGAGAAATACTACATTGGACTTTCGTTGGTCTGTTATTTTAAAGGAAAATAATAAAGTGATTGGTGAGTTGCAAGTTCTTGATATTGTGAATTGCAGAATGGGTGATATAGCATATCGTTTCAATCCTCAATATTGGAACCAAGGAATTGCAACAGAAAGTTTATTGGCAGTTATCAATTTCATTTTTACAAAAACAGAAATGAAGAGATTAAATGCAAATGCAGATGTTAGAAATGTTGCATCTAATAGAGTTCTTGAAAAATGTGGATTTACAAAAGAAGGAACAGTACGGCAAGGGAAAATGGTATCAACATATTGTGATTATAATATCTATGGATTGCTTGATGAGGATGTAAGTAAAAGTAGTGTATATAATAAAAAAAGATGACGAAATATCGAGGTAATGAAACAAACAGCGATTTGTGTTTCATTACCTTTTTTACTGTGTTAGAATAATAACAGTTATATTATATGAGCGAGAAAAATAAATGAATTAAAGGAATTTAATAGTATGATTCATGATTTGGAAGATGTTAAAAAAATGTTTAAAACGGCAGATGAAATAATTCAGGAAAGACCAGAATTACTATCTATGAATGTTGATGAAATATTTGATGAATTAGATGATGGAACACCAGAGATGATTCATAATCGATGGGGTGTTATGACACGGGTGAAAATAACGGAATTAACATCTTTTGATAATAAATCAATAATAGATTTTTTTGTAAGTATTAAAGAAAAAAATTTATTAACCGAATATATTGGATATATATTACAGAGAGATTATCGAATTAGTTTATTAAGTGTATTGTTAGATGCATATGATATGGGGTTGCATAATGAAGTATTACCTTTTGTAGAAGTGTGTTTAGAATATGAGCAAAATTCATTTATTGAAAAAATTGACGATATACTAGATATTATTGCTGACATTGATAATAGTAAAAGGTATCAATTTGTTCAAGGATATGTATTTTTACTAATAAAGACAGAAAAAGAAGAAATTGTTTTGAAAAAATATGTAGATAATTATTCGAATTCATTAGAACAATTGGTTTCACAAGTGGGCTCTGAATTATATCAAAGGAAGAACATTGAAGCAGGAAAGTGGTTAGATATTTATATCAATGAAGAAGCAAAACATTGTAAGAAAATGAGCGTTCATTTTCTATACAGAAGTTTGTTTAATGATTGTAATGCCTTTGAAGAACAGTTTCGGCTATTGGAAGAAAAATTTTGTAATGTTCAAGAATTATGGGAAGACTTAATTCCTGTTTATGTTCAATATATGTCATATAAGGACAAAGGACGATATATAGAAGAATGTAAGAAAAGACTAATTAGTATACGGAATGGAAAATTAAATGAAAAGACAATATGTATACAAGCAATGCATTATAGAATACAAAAATTGGAAGAGTATTGTGAAATAACAGAAAGTATAATTAGTGTTTCTTTTGGCAAAGATAAACAAATTTTACAAGGGTTGGATTCCTATCTTGACTATAAATTTAAGACAGACAGTTCTAAAACTTTAAATCTGTTATATAACATATATGTCAAGAATGGATATGGCAATAGAGATCAGTTTTTAGAATTATTACCACAAACGTGTCAGGCAATGAATCAATGTCAGAAAGATATATTAGATGTATGGTGGGATAAATTTTGGCATGGTAGTAGTGCAGAGTTTCTGTTATCGGTAGAAATTTTTAGTAAAGTGATAGTGCTTGATAAATTGGACGAATTTCTGGAAAAACTGTCGGCTTCAAAAAAAGACTTACTGTGTTTATTAGAAGGGATTTATCTGTTTACAATTGATGAAAAGAAAATTGCCAATCTGGTATTTCTTATATCCTCATATATGAAAGATAGAGAGTATTTTTTACAGTATTGTATAAAAAATATTTTTAGCAATTATTCTGGTGCACTATTGGAAGCGGCACAGCGATATAGAGAGAATGATGATGTGTATAAGTCAAATTTAGCAACAGACATTATTGAATATTTTGAATCATGTAAAGAAAAAATACAGAAAGGGTATGAAGACAAAGACTTTATGCCACCAACAGATAGAAAAATAATTTATGATAGAGCAATGCTGGAACAGAATAAAAAAATACATAAGCAAGCTGAAGAACATTCAGTTATTGCAAGTCTTTTTCCGAGTAGGAAAATGAAATATGGAAGTCGTTTTGCTCTTATACAAATGCATAAAAAGGGAAAGCTTCATTATAGTGTAAGTGAGTATGCTAAACAATCATTTTCGATGGAATTACCGAAAGTTTTTGTTAATGATCCGATAAAATATATCTATATGAGAATGGATTATTTAGAGAAAAGAGGTACAAATGAGGTTAATAATTAAAGAGTATGTTGCTCAATTAAAAGAGAAAGATGAGTTAGATGTTTTAATTAGTGAGATATTTGTGCAAAAGGGATATATTGCCGATAATCTGCCAAAAACAGGAAATAGACAGTATGGTGTAGATGTACAATTGCATAATAAATCTGAACTGCTGCTATTTGTTATAAAACAAGGTGATATTGATAGAAAGGTATGGAATGATGGAGTTAATTCAGTTCGGCAGAGTTTGGATGAAATAAAAGATGTAAAGATAAATTTATTAACAGATACGGAACGAAAAAAGAGGATAAGAATAATTGTAGCTACAAATGGAATAAGAAGTGAAGCAATTATCACGAATTGGAGTGGGTATGTTAATAATAATCGAAAGTGGAATGGAAAACCAATAAATATTGAATTTATGGGAATTGACGATATAGTAAATGAAATATTAGAAAATTTCTTTAATGAATATTTATTTGATTCAGAGATTCGCAGTTCTATGAGAAAAGCTCTATATTTTATTGATGAAGGAGATTATAAACGCAGATATTATCAAGAAATAGTTGATTCGACAATCCTAAAGATAAAAGATACGGGAAAAAAGAAAAGAGAATATAGGAAAGCTTGTGCCACATTGTATTTAGCAAGTCAAATGATTTGTCAATATGCTAATGACGTAGGAAATACAAAAGTTGCAATTGATGTATCAGAGTTTGTTATTATTAAATATTGGAAATACCTTGTGGAAGAAAATCTATTAGGGAAGATTAAGTATATAGAGTGGTTATATAAATTCTTTAAATGTTACGAGAGATGGAACGAGGCTTATGTACAAAAGATTGAAAAAATAGTAAATAAGGAGATTATATTACCGAATTATAATGTTGTAGAAAATAGGGTGTTATTATACGAAATTTTAGGATATCTTTCATCATATGGAAATTATCTATTAGATGTTAAGCCAGAGAGAACGGGAAGAGTATTAAATGCCATTGTGGGAATATTAAATGAGTATGAATATTTTGTATATGCACCATATGATGTTAGTATTAATGTTGTAATAATGATATATAAATTATTATTTTATTTCAACCGAAAAGATGAAATTAGATATCTATTAAAAATTCAAACAGAGACATTAATGAATTATTACAATTGGAATAGCAAATTTCCGGCACCATCAGATACATTTGCGGAAGCAATGGAAATAGAAATGAAAGAAGGAAATGTTGAGTATGATGTATCAGCCTTTTGGGGATATTGTTTGCTACTAATATATTATTTAGATGATCAAAAGTTGTATGAAAACTTGCAAGAATTTTTGCGGATAAAACTTGAAAAAGTTTCAAAATGTGTATGGTTTTTAAGGAGAGATGAAGAATTGAAATTTTATGAGTATTGGGCGATGAATTCAGCAGGAGAGGGAACAGAAATTACAGTTGAAGATGAATTTGAAATGTTTAAGGAAAAAGTTACTTTTATATTGGCACAATATGAAGACGAAAAATTTACATTTGATGAATATTCATTTCCGAGTTTAGAGTGTATAATCTGTCATTATTATAATTATATTCCGAGAGTGAAGTTTATTGAGAAAGCGAAGGAAAAAAAGACTGAATAATAGTAACAAGGATGGATATTATGTATTTGCTAAAACATAACTAAATTGAGATGGTGGTATATGGAAACACATATACAACAGTGTTCAATTAAAATATTACAAAAGCACATTGCCTTTGGAAAAACTACAATCTTATATTGAGGGGGTTGTGATGAAGATATAAGTGATATAGTGGGTGAATTAGATGCAAATGACAAAAAAGTGTTAAGATATGTATAACAAAGATTTGTAAAAATAAGAAAAGATAAACAGTTAATGCAAGCTAAGAAAGCAAAGTTTAGAAATAACGGGTACAAATTATAAGAAAAAATAATCTGTATGGTTTTGTTTATTACTTCATTAAGAACTAGTAAAAGTAAAATGAGAATAAGAAAGTTAGTGGTAATTTTCCAATATCTAATTATTTAGACTTTTTAGCAACTCATAGTTGCAAAAATTCCATTCAAACTTGGTAGACGAAAATAGATTGTTTTATTACAATTAAGAAAAACATCTGGAGGATAAAATGGGATTAGGCAGCAGGATTCAAAAACTTAGAATCAATAATGGATTGACACAGGAACAGTTGGCAGAAATGCTTTCAATTTCCAGACAATCTGTTTCAAAATGGGAGATGGATCAATCACTTCCAGAAATTGATAAAGTCATTATGAGCAAGTTATTTTTGGTTGGTACGGATGAGATTTTGTTGGAAGATGAAGAAATAAAAAATCTCAGACCACAGGAAATACATCTTGGTTCTATTTATTTGATTGTAAGAGATTTTGAAAAGTCTATTTCATTTTATGAACAGTTATTATCAATGATGGTGTCTACAAGAAATTGTGGAAACAAATTTGCAGAATTTTATTTTGATAACAAATGTTTGGCACTTATGAATGAAGATAATTTGCAGGGACATCATTATGTGGATGGTGACCACAAATTTGTATTGAACTTTTGGGTGGAAGATTTGGAAAAAGAATATAACAGGCTGAAAGTGTTAAACATTGGAGCAATGACAGAAATAGAAAAGGTCAATGAGGGATACTATTATTTTAACGTAATTGATCCAGATAATAATGTTTGTGAAATTACAGGTGGATATCATTTATCGGAGGAAGAAACAGATGAGTAATAATGTATGCCAAAGTTGTGGGATGATTATGGAAGAGGATGAACATGGAAGTATCAGTGTGGACTATTGTAAATATTGCTTTAATGATGGGAAATTTGGAAAAGATGAAACAATGGAAGAAATGATAGAAAGTTGTATTCCTTTTTGGGTAAATGAGGAAGAAGGGATTGATGAAGAACTGGCTAGGCAGACGATGTTTTCTGTTTTTCCAAAATTAAAAAGGTGGAAAATCACTCCATTCTAAAAAACGCTTTCAGGATTGAAATTATTATTCAATACTGAAAGCGTAATTATATTAGATATTAGTTAAACACATTCATTGCTTCAACATATCCTTGCAACCCATCAGGTTGCAAAGAAAAGTAGATATAATTAAATGGTTCTTCCCTTGCAAGCCAGTGAAGATAAGCAATATCCAACGGATTCTCAAGATAAACATTGTTGTTTAATCGTGTGCAGTTGAATATGATTTTTAGTTTTTCTCCAGCGAAGATTTCAATAGAATCCGTTGCCGGATTGTAAATTGCAAAATAGATATTATTCATATATAATCCTTTCATAAAACTTGTTGAAAAATCAACGTTGTTAATAGTGACATTATTGGAGGCAAAAAACATGTTCGTGCACTTATAATGCACTTAATAATTTTTTGAAATACAAATACATAGTACGAAATGTGATAATTTTAAGCATAAAATCGGACTAAAAATACTATAAATACCACAAAATGTAATATTATTTGTAAGGTTGCTACAATTATTGAATAATACGACATAATGGCGAATAGCCTATAAATAAAGGGACTTAGGAGATTTTCCTAAGTTCCTTTTCTTTTAGTGGTACTAAAATGGTACCACTTTGTTTGGCTTTTTTCTTTAGTGCCATCATTTTAGGCTCTTTGGCAGTTACCTCTCAACTTATCAATTCAATCGACGAATCAATTTCTTAAAAGTTTGAATTATCGTTAGAATCTATTCTTGCAAATAGATCTGCCAATATAATATAAAATAAAGAGTATTGAGAAAACTTATATTTCATTACTGAGTTATCGTAATAGATGTTTTCATACATTTTTATTTCTCCATATGAAGGATCATATATTGTTAAATTACATATTTTATGCGATGTTAGATATAAAGAATTAGTAGCAAGCGTAAAATTATTAGGTTTTGCAATGTTTAAATGACTTAAAGGAATTTTTAAAGTCATTCCAGAATAATTATTTACAATAATTTGTTTCGCATGTTTTATTCTTCTGCTAACGGTTGATTCGCTTAAGGATACCTCTTCTGCTAAAACTTTAATAGTTCTGCCTTGATTATGTTTATAATATAAATAGAAACATTCGTTAATATCATGTGATTTATTAGTTTTCACTGTTTTTTCCTCCTAATGATTTATATAGGAATATAATTGTTAAATATTGTAAAATAACGCAGAAAGCATTACTTTATGTATATACAGGAGGTGTTTGAATATGGAGAAAATAGTAATATTACCTAAAATTCCGATATCAGTAAATACTGCAATAATGACAGATGAAGAAATTCACAAAAAGTTACAAAGAGGCTACACAGATGCAGAAGCAGGTAATGTAAGAAGTGCTGCAGAGGTATTTGCAAAATTTAGGGAGAACCATTAGATAGAATATAATGCAGCAATTACAGGGTAAGTAGAGTAGGACATGGAAGAATTTTATAATTGTTTACATAAAATTGATAAAAAGAAATAATTAACATAAAATTTTATAGAAGGTAGTAGAAAGATGAAAAGCAATCAGGATAATTATATAAGAGAACTGAATACAAATCATGTTATGTTTTTCAAAGAGTTTGCAGGTGAAGATAAAAAGAAGGTTATTATTATTGATGCAACCAGAGGTACAGGAAAAGTATCTGTGAGACAGGAAAGTATAGATGAGTTATTTGATAAAGGCTATAAAATATATCGAAAGAAATTGATAGGGAATTATTAATAAAAAAAGAAAGCTAATTACTAATTTTCTTAACAACCTTCAAAACAAAATAAACCTATCTTTGTGTTATACTTAAATCAACATGAAGGTCGGACAAAATTAAATATCGAAGCTACACTGTAATGTGGGATGTTAAAGGCAAGGGCGTCGGTAATATTCAAATTTGCAGTTAAAGATAAAATTGCTATTTCATTGTTATAATGGGGTAGCAATTTTTTGTAATTTATATTTTAAAAAATCATATAATATAAAAAAATACTTTAAAAAATTATGGTCAAAAAATATAAGTGGATTTTGATTTTTTTGATTGTATTTCCAGTTATAATAACAGTAATAGTTAAAATGGCGAATAAAGAAACAACCGAGAGATTCGCAAGTGGACGAACTGTTATAATTGAAAATGACGGATATACAATAAAAATGGATGTAGAGGACTTTATACCATGTGTTTTAATGGCACAGTTGGGAGGAAGTGAGTTTTCCAGTGAGTTAATAAAAGCACAAAGTGTGGTCATTAGGACATATATATATTATTGTATGAAAAATTCTCAAACCATTGAGGCTACGCAACTGGGTTTACCGTATATTCCATATTGTAAGTTGGAAGAAATTTGGTACAGGAAGTTTTGTGGCGAAAAAGCAAATACTCCCAGAGGATTTTTTTATAATTTAACAGGGCTTGGTAAAAGCAGGTGCCTGGAAGAAAATCTACATTATTGGGATAGCATAATGAAGAGTACGAGAGGGAAAATTTTAAAAAGTAACGGAAAAATTGTTCTGCCTTTATATCATCTGACAAGTAACGGCAACACCAGAAGTGGCGAAAAAATATTGGGTCAGGACTATGGTTATCTAAAGGAGGTAGCGTGTAAAAGTGATTTGCAGAAAAACGATTATATAGGCATAAAATATTTTACAGTAAAAGAGTTTATAGATACTCTTAACAAAAATGGGATAGTGGTATATAAGGATAAAAAAGAGAAGTTTGACTATTCCAAAATGGATTCAAAGGATCTTCTTAATATTATTAACTGTAAAAATGTTGATGAACAGGGTTATTTATTATGGGCAAAAATTGGTGATACGAAAATAAGTGGGGATTTATTTGCTAAGGCATTGGGGCTTCAATCAACCAGTTTGCAAATTGATGAGTGCGAAAAGGGTATTAGAGTTACTACAAAAGGCATAGGTCATGGCTTTGGAATGAGTTTATCCTTCGGGAATCATTTAGCGAAGAAAGGGGCAAACTGGAAAGAAATTTTGCGAAAGTTTTATGACTGTTCTATAGTAGATAATTGAAAAAAAATTTCATTTTTTGAATAACTTTCATTTTACAGGTCATACTATCAGTGAGGTGATAAGTATGGATAAGAAATTTATAACTGCAGTTATTGTTTGTGTTGTAGCATTAACGGCTGTGGCAAGTGGAACATATTTCATTGGTCAAAAAGGCAGGGACAATGTTGTAAATTTAAGAGAAGCAAACAATGACGCGACAACGGCAGAGGAAAATGTTAAGGTAGCTCAGGACAAAATTCAGGAAACTACTGAAGGTGACAGAGTTGCTGATGATAGCACTTATAGGGGAAGTACAGAAGGTGAAACCGAGATTGTAGCAAACAATCAGGTAGTTGAAGCCAACACAGAGTCAAATGTAAAAGAAGATGAATACATGTATGGTTTGTCATCTGAAGCTGCGGCTCAAATTAAAAAACTGAAATTTAATAAAAACAGTCAGTTGTTGTGGCCGGTTCAGGGAAATATTGTAATGCCTTATGATATGGAAAGTACAGTGTATTTTTCAACTTTAGGTGAATATAGAACTAATCCGGGAATTGTAATTGGTAGCAAAAAAGGCGAGCCAATTAAAGCAGCAGCGGATGGGGTTGTGACAACTCTTGATGAAGATGAAGAATTGGGAATTTGCATAAATCAGGCGATTGGAAACGGCTACATTGCAACTTACGGTCAGGTTATTAATCCGGAAGTCGCAGCAGGAGATTATGTTGAAGCCGGTCAGACAATTGCGTATGTTAATGAACCAACAAGATACTATTCAAAGGAAGGGGACAACATTTATTTTGCAATCGCAAAAGATGGAAATCCAATAGATCCTTTAAATTACATTAATTACGAAGATTAAGTGCCATAAAAAATTATTTGTAAAAAATTCTATATGTCGATCATAAATGTAAGATTACAAATCTTTCATTAGTGGTCGGCATTTTCTGTTATAATACATTTAAGTGAAGTAAGTTTTGCATAACAAAAATGAAAAAACAAAACCAAAAGTTAGTTTTTCATTCAATCACCCTAATAATTTTTTTGAAACAGTGAAAAAACGAAAAAACAAATGGAAAAAAACAAATGGAAAAATTTTTTGAAAAAATAACATTTTCGAAAAACGCAGGATTATTATGTATAGAAGCTTCAAAAAACGGAGGAATAAATGATAGCGCTATATTTAGCATTAGTAGATGAAGAACAAAAAGACAAGTTTGAACAGGTATATTATAAGTACAGAAATTTGCTATATTACGTAGCTTATGAAATTTTGCAAAATGAAAGAGATGCGGAAGATGCAGTTCAGGAAGCGTTTCTTCGTGTGGCAAAAAACATAGCGAAAATTTCTGATACATATAGCAATGAAACGAAAAATTTTGTGGTGTTAATTACAAAAAGAGAAGCTATGAAAATATACAACAAACGAAAAAAGAGAGATGAGGACACAGACATTGAACTGGAAAAAGTGAGAGTTTCAGAGGCGAAAATGGTTAATGCTGTTAAATTTGCCATTGAAAAAATGCCGTACAAATACTCGTCTTTATTAACACTTAAGTATGTGATGGGATATTCGGGAAAAGAAATAGCTGAAATCACAGGTTTAAGTGAAACAAATGTAAGGCAACAACTTTTTAAAGGAAGAAAATTGTTGGAGTCTATGTTGGAGGAGGAATGAAAGTGAAACTAAATGATGACGTATTGAAACAGGCACTTGTTTTACATAATCAGGAGACAATGGAGCAAATTTCTGACATTATCAATACGCACAATTTTTCTTATAGATTTGAAAAGAAAATAAGAAGAATAAGTAGGGCGCAGAAGAAGTTTGGCGGAAACATGATAATGGAAAGGTGTACAAGATATTGTTCAAAAATTGCAACTTTCGTTTTATGTTTAGTTGTTGTCAATGTTACTTTTGTAAAAGCTTTTGACATAAATTTGTGGCAGATGGTAGTTACACAAACTGAAAATTTTATCAATGTGGACTTTACACAAACTGAAAATGATAATAGTAAGGTTGCAAAAGGAAGCAGAATGATGATAAGTAGCACCCCTGACGGTTACAAAAAAGAAAGCGAGTATTTTTCAGAAGAATTGTCGGTTCAACATTTTGTAAGTGACAGTGGAACGATTAGTTATACGGAAAGTTTGGTAAGTGACACAGCTAAGATTAAAGCAAAAGCTGAAAAAACGAAAACTGTAACAGTAGGTGCCAAAGAAGTTTTGATATCTTTTGGAGCTGAAAATATAACTGCCATGTACACTGATGACAAATATTGTCACACAGTTGAGGTACAGGGAACAGATGCAGACGAAGAATTTGTCATAAACATTATTTCTGAACTGGAGGCACGAAAATGAAAAAAATTACAGGACTAATAATATTTTTGCTGGCATTTACTACTGTTTTTACTTTTTCATTTGACAGTGTAAAAGCAAAAGAAGCAGGCACTAGCAAAGTACAGAGCAATGCCATAAAAATAAAACTAATAAACAGTTATGTTGACACAAATACTTCTGAAATTGTTATAAGAATAAAAAACAAGAATTCAAAAACAATACAGTTAAAAGGTATAATGCTAACTGACAGTGAGAACAAAAGGTACAAACTACCTTCTAATAAAAGCAAAATTCCAAAAGGGAAGACAGAGTATACAAGTATTCCTTTAAAAAAAGAAGCTGGTCAGTATAAATTAAGTTTTATTTTCAATAAGAAAAAAGTTGTTAAAACAATACCTTTAAATGTTGAAAAAGTCGTGCCGTCGGAAAATGACAAAAAAACTGCCAGCAACATTAATAACAATAATGGTAGTGACAAGAATAATAGTGGCATTGGTGGTAACGACAATAATAGTGGTGATATTAATAATGACGGAAATGGCGACCAGAATAATAATGGTGGCATTGACAACAACGGTAATAATGACAAGAATAATGACGGTAACAATAATAAATACATCCCAGCTAATATTACCAACAAGGACATAACAAATACTAAATCCAAACAACATTTAGGTCAGATCCTTTTAAACAGGGATTTTCGAATTGACAAAAAAGGAAAAAGCAATATTGTTATTTTTTCGGAGAACAGCTACAAAGATACATACAAAACAAAAATAAAAGTAATAATAAAACGGAAAAACAAAAAAGGATTTAAAGTATGTAAAAAATATGTTGAAACGAAAAAAAGCAATATAGCTTTTATAAATAAAACTTTTAAATTGAAGAAAAAAGGAAAATACAAAATGGTTGTGAAAATAAGCAGATACAAGAAAACGGTTAAAGGAACAGTGAAAGAGAGCAGCACGTATGCATCAAATACTGTAAAATTCAAATAGGAGGTATCGTATGAAAAGAACAATGAAAAAAATAACGGCAATGATAATAGTGGCAGGCATGCTTTTAACTGTAATGCCATACGTAGGCTATCAAAATGTAAATGCCAAAACTACAACAACAAAATGCCTAGCAAACAAGGGAAGCAAAACGAAAACTACAACAACAAAATGTCCTGTAAACAAGGGAAACAAAACGAAAACTACAACAACGAAATGCCCAGCAAACAAGGGAAGCAAAACGAATAAGATATATCTCTACAAGTCAGGAACTAAAAGTAGCAAAAAAACTAAAACCATACGAGTATATCAAACAAAGCAGCTTTATTTTAAAGGTATGGGGAAAGCAAAAAAAATCAAGTGGAAAAGCTCAAAGAAAAAAGTCGCAAAAGTTTCTAAGCAGGGAATTTTGACAGGGTTAAAAACAGGTAAGACAACAGTAACAGCCAAAGTCAAAAAGACAAAATACCAGATTAAAATAAAAGTTAAGAAACCATTGAAAATCAAGGGGGAGAGCGTGGGTGGTTCTCAGTTGAAGCAGGGCATATTTATTAATGACTACTATGCTTCTGATAAAAATACATTAATAAGTCCTACTTCAATAAACATGGCTCTTGGAATGGTTCTTAATGGAGCAAAAGGAAATGTTTTTTGTCCTAGCAATGTAGAAAGAAACCAGCAGGTTTATGTAACTCCCAAAAGTGAAGTCGAAAAATATCTCGGAAATAAATTAGATAAATACAACGATTATGCTAAAAAAATAATGGACGCAAAAGATAACTCCACGTTAAAAATAGCGAATTCAATATGGCACAAAAGTGGAATTAAACTAAGTGATACTTTTGAAAATGCAGTGAAAAAATACTACTATGCCACAACTAATGAAATTCCATTTGACAATACAGGGGCGGATCAAATTAACAAATGGGTGAATGACAACACAGATGGCATGATTGATAAAATCATAGATAATATTGACAAGAGTGCCTATGCATACATATTAAATGCAACGCTTTTTAACGGAAAGTGGACATGGAAATTTGACACATCAGATGTTAAGAGCAAAAAATTTAAAAAATTTAACGGAAAAAAAGTAAACGTTGAAATGATGGAAGAGGAAAGCAATAGTTATTACGAAAATGACTATGCATTAGCTTTTGAAAAAACTTATGAAAAAGATAAGAAATACTCATTTATTGGTATATTGCCAAAAGCAAAAGGAAGTTTTAAACTGGAAAACCTTAATATTGAGGAACTTTTGAAGAAAAAGAAAAAAGATCAGGTTCAAATAGGAATTCCGAAATTCGAATATGCCTGGAAGAATAATATAAAGTCTTCATTAGTAAGTGCCGGAGTAAAAGAAATTTTTAACAAATACATACCTGCATTAAATCCAATGTTTGATGACGCAGATTCGAGTAACAAATATGTGGATGAGATAATTCATAGCACAGCCATTGAAATGAATACTGACGGAACGAAAGCGGCCGCCGTAACTGCAGCTGTTGCTAAAGCAACATCAATTAGAACGTGTTCAAATAAAATACTGCTGGACAGACCGTTTGCTTACATAATAAAAAATAACAAAACAGGAGAAATACTTTTTATTGGAAAAGTAGTTGATCCAACATTGAAATAGTAAAAAGGCGCATTAAGTTGCGTCTTTTTTTGTAGCAAAAGCCTGACAAGCGATATCGTGCTTGCACGAAATATCATTTGTCAGGCGTAAGAACATCGAAAAGCTATGCTTTGAGATGCCTGCTATCTGCAATCGAGTAGGAGTCAGCCTACTCGATTGACCACAGATATATTGTAAACTTCTTGTAATAGTGCCATAAAAAAGATAAAATAGAAGAGATATTATTGTACGGAAAATAATGAAAATATAGAAAATAAATGAATAAAATTACATACATGGAGGACAAAATGGGAAAGTACATAATGGCGCTTGATCAGGGAACAACAAGCTCAAGAACAATTTTATTTGACAAAGGAGGCAATATAATTTGTCAGGCAAATAAGGAATTCGAACAGATATTTCCAAAGGCAGGTTGGGTTGAGCATAACCCAGAAGAAATTTGGATGACACAGGTTTTAACAATGGGAGAGGTAATGCGAGAGGCAGGAATTGACGGAACTGACATTGAAGCAATAGGCATTACAAATCAAAGAGAAACAACCGTTGTGTGGGACAAAAACACTGGGAAACCAATTTACAATGCAATTGTCTGGCAGTGTAGAAGAACTTCTGACATTGTGGATAAATTAGTGGCAGATGGACTGACAGATACAATAAAAATTAAAACAGGACTTGTACCTGATGCCTATTTTTCGGGAACGAAAATTAAGTGGATTCTTGATAACGTAGCAGGAGCGAGAGAGAAGGCTGAAAAAGGCGAGCTTCTTTTTGGAACAATTGACTCATGGCTTATGTGGAAATTAAGTGGCGGTGTAATTCACGCAACAGACTATACAAATGCAAGTCGAACCATGATTTATAATATCAATGATTTAAAGTGGGACGAAGAGTTGCTTGAACTGTTAAATATACCGAAATCAATGCTACCAAAGGTTATGCCGTCAAGTGGAATTTTCGGGTACACAACAGCGGAACTATTAGATGCAAAAATCCCAATAAGTGGTGTGGCAGGGGACCAGCAGGCAGCTTTGTTTGGTCAGTGTTGTTTTGAAAAAGGTGACGTAAAAAATACATATGGCACAGGGTGCTTTTTGCTTGCAAACACAGGTGACAAAATTGTTAAATCAAAAAATGGATTAATCACAACAATAGCCGCATCAACAGATAAAGTTGAGTATGCTTTAGAGGGCAGTGTATTTGTGGCTGGGGCAGCGATTCAGTGGCTTAGAGACCAGATGCATTTGGTTGACAGTGCAGCAGAGAGCGAGGATGTTGCCTCAAAAGTTCCGGATACAAACGGTGTCTATGTAGTTCCCGCATTTACGGGGATGGGTGCTCCATATTGGAAACAGGATGCAAGAGGCATGGTAGTTGGAGTAACAAGAGGTACAAGCAGAGAACATTTTGTAAGGGCAACTTTGGAGTCTTTGGCATATCAGACTAACGATGTATTACAGGCAATGGAACAGTATATGGGACAGCCAATTAATACAATAAAAGTAGACGGCGGTGCCTGTGCTAACAATCTGTTAATGAAGTTTCAGGCAGATATTTCCCAGAAGAAAGTTAAGCGACCTTCAGTGATAGAAACTACAGGGCTGGGAGCAGCATATTTGGCAGGTTTAGCCACAGGTTATTGGAAAAACAAAGAAGAGATAAAAAGAAACATGTCAATAGATAAGGAGTTTGTTCCACAGATGAGTAAAGAAGACGTTCAGGAAAAACTAAAGGGCTGGAACAAAGCTGTAAAGTGTGCAATTATTTATAGTGAAGAATAAGATAAAAGTAAGACCGGATTGTTGTTTTGACAATAACAATCTGGTCTTATAAGTTTTTAATAAAATGACTATATTAATGATACCATATGCTGATATAATCAGAACAGATATAAAATTCATATTAACCATATATGAATTACTTACATTAGGAGGAAAATTATGAATAGTAAAGTAGTATCAAAGATTGTATTAACAGCACTTTTTGCGGCATTAGTTTATGTTGCAACTTCAATTATCAGATATCCTACATTTGGAACTCAAGGTTATATAAATATTGGAGATACCATTGTATTATTAAGTGCATGGCTTATTGGTGGTGTTTATGGAGCACTTGCAGCTGGAATCGGTTCAGCATTAGCTGATCTATTAGCACAGTATGTAACTTATGTACCGGGAACATTTATCATTAAGTTTTTAATGGCACTTGTTGCATATTTAATTTTTACAGCATTTAAGAAAACAAATATTAACAAAGTTGTAGCTTACATTGTAAGTGGTGTAGTTGCAGAATTAATTATGGTATTTGGTTATTTCTTATATGAAAGCACAATATTAGGATATGGACTTGCAGCAGCAGCTTCAATTCCAAGTAACGCCATTCAGGCTGGAACATGCTTAGTAATTGGTTACATTGCAATCGGAGTTTTAGAAGGCGCAAAAGTTCCAAACTTACTTAAAAAATACGTGTAGATAAAGTCCCCCAATGGTGAGAACCATTTTTATAAAACTTTAAGGTAAAGGTTGAATTTATTTCAACCTTTGCTTTTACGTTAGGGAGAAATATTGTGGAGTACCAGATATAAAAATGTGTAATTAGAAACAGTTTGTTAAGCATATAAAAAGTTTTAGTAATTATAAATAGCAGATTAAACATGGAAAATGTTGAAAATATTATGGAGTTACTTTCTTATTAAAGGAAAATATATTTGTAAATAATATAATATTGGTATAAAATATAAAAAGATATTAAGATTAAAAAGTTATTTTTTATAACTTTAGGAGGCGTAGAATGTATACTGAACTTACAAAACAGGCAGAAGAAGTTACAAGAGAGATTGTCGAAAAAGCAGGACTTACAAAGGGACAGATTTTCGTAGTAGGCTGTTCATCAAGTGAGATTTGCGGAGACAAAATTGGAACTAATTCAAACCTTGAAGTGGCACAGGCTGTATTTAAGGGAATTTATCAGGTTTTACAGGAAAAGGGCATATATTTAGCAGCCCAATGTTGCGAGCATCTTAACAGAGCAATTATCGTTGAGAGAGATGCAGTACCTTTTTCAGACATAGTTAATGTTGTGCCTCAACCAAAGGCAGGTGGTTCTTTTGGAACAACTGCATACAAAACATTTGCAAATCCTGTTGCAGTTGAAGAAATCAGAGCTGATGCAGGAATTGACATAGGTGGAACACTTATCGGCATGCACATTAAGAAGGTTGCCGTTCCTGTTAAGTTAGAACATAACAAAATCGGTGAAGCAAACGTTCTTGCTGCAAGAGTTAGACCAAAATTCATTGGCGGAGAAAGAGCAGTGTATAACAAAGATTTAATGTAAAAAGTTTTAATTAAATAAATTTACTTAGAAAGCAATTCGTAGACTTAACTTAAAGGAATAATGATACAGAATTGCTTTTTATTTATGGAATAAGAAATTTCTCCGGAATTTCTTATTCCATAAATAAACGTTCCACTAGGGATATACTCTGGCGTGAAAAGAAAATAGTTGCGGACGGGCATGCATTGGTTGCGTAGAATGTCGCAAGCGACATTCTTTATTATTAAAAGAAGGGAGAAGGCGGTTGTATTTTAAGAATACATCGTGTAAAGAACAGATGAAAATATTGAAAAATAGGAAAATGATATCTTATCTGCTTATTGTATGTATGGTTGTTACATATGCACTACCTAATAGCTTGGTAAAGGCAAAAGAAAATAAAATATCAGGTCAGTGTGGACCTACAGCATATTTTCAGTTAGAAAAAGACGGAACATTACGAATTACAGGTAGTGGGTACATAGATATTAACCAGTTTCAGGATTTGCAGGATGCACATTTGGAGGATAAAACAATAAGAATTGTTCTTGAGAAAGATATTAAAAATGTTCCTGACGAAATATTCAAAAATTATACAAAAGTTGTAGAGGTTGAATTGCCAAATCATTTGGAAACAATCGGGAAGAACTCCTTTGCAAACTGTACTGCATTGAAAGAAATAATTCTACCGCGCTGGCTAAAGACAGTAGATGATTATGCTTTTTTTAATTGCACAAGTCTTGAGAGTGTGTATATGTTGTTATGTACTTACACGAAAAGTTATACAAATTACGAAGCAGGAACCATAAGTGATTATGCTTTTTATGGATGTAACAATATTAAAGTAGTATTAACAGGTGTTAGTCAACCGTCTAAAATGCCACAGCAGTGGCCTGAAACAATAGAAAAAGCTTATGGCAACAAAAGAGGTAAAATATGGCAATATACAGGTGAGAATGTAGAAAAAATTAAACTTAGCGCTGCATCTACTCCTTCGGATAGTATAAATTATGTTATTTTCGGTGATGAACTTTCTATTATAAATAATGAGGGGGTAATAGATACGGAAATATCCTGTAATTCAAAAAAAGTTATTGTATGTGGTGATATAACTGCAATAGAGGAAGGAGGATTCAAAAACTATACTAATTTAGAGGAAATTTATTTACCTGAAAGTATTGAAAGAATAGAATACGGTGCTTTTAGAGGTGATTCAAAATTAAAAGAAATTACAATACCAAGTAAAGTAACAAAAATCGCTGGAAAAGCGTTTGATGAGTGCACGTCATTAACAACAATGACAATTAAAAATCCAAACATTGAAATCGCTAAAGAAAATATGCCAGTAAATTTAAAAACAATATACGGTTTTAAAGATTCTACAGCAGAGACTTACGCAAAAGAAAACGGAATAGATTTTATAAGCATAGATTTAGATTATGAAAACAATGATGGAGAAACAGAAACATCGGCTACAACAACAGGGACTAACAGTGATGGAACAACAGGAGTGACAGATAGTACAACAGAGACAAGCAGTGATGTATCAACAGGAACAACAGAGACAAAAAGTAATATATCAACAGGAGCGACAGAATCCGGTGAATCGGAAACATCTACAACTAAAGATAATACATCAGTTAAGCCAACTGTAACAACTGAAAATAGAACATCTAATATAAGTACAACAGAAAATATAGAAAGCCAGACTACACCTGAAATTACGACTACAGATAAAAATGTAGAGTTTACAGAAAGTCAGACAACACCAGTAGTTACAACTACGGATAAAAATGCAGAAAGTCAGATAACACCTGTTAGTGCTACCACAGGTAAGAAGCCAGGAAACCAGACAACATCAGGCAGAAATAATACTGAAACTACTAAAGCACCATTTGATATTACACCATCGGGCAAATTCAAAATAAAAAGTGTAAAAGAACTGAATTACCATTCTGTGAAATTGTCATGGAAAAAAATAAAGAATGGCAATAGTTACAAAATATACAAAGCACAAAAAGATGGTCAGTTCAAATTAATCGGAAAAACAAAAAGCAACATATTTATTGATTCAAAGGTAAAACCTGGTAAAACATATTTTTACACAATACAGGCAACTGGAAAAAATAATAAAGTAACCTGGTCAGTCATTTGGTCAACATATGTTAGAGGC
>ERZ837910.909-NODE-909-length-44652-cov-14.196897_pt1 | contig 44652 bp, 40 predicted proteins | sample MGYA00519940_ERZ837910 | MGnify/ENA primary metagenome ERZ837910 (study PRJEB31850, sample SAMEA3708825) | human gut metagenome | biome: human gut; feature: human-associated habitat; material: faeces | place: China | collected 2014 ... | reverse complement strand
GCTGATATGTATAAATATAATACGTTATACACTTGTCATTAAATTGGCATGTTTTGCCCCCCAACATCATTTCAATATTATTAATATAATAATTGTAAGTTTGTACCTATTATAATACAAAAGTCCCTTGAAACATAAACGGAAATAAGATAAAATAAATTATATTTTGTATTATAAACGAACTTCAGGAGGCTTATTATGAATTACGATGCTAATGTCTTCAAAGAAAAAGCAAATCAGAAAGCCAGGCGGATATGGATTATCTTTTCGGTACTTCTTTCCGCCAATTATGGAAGCGATGTCCCCAAGGGATTGTATCCCGGAGTCCACTATATTGTATTCTTAATTTTATGCTGGGTTCCGCTTTTATGCGGCGAGATTCTTCTAAAGGTAAAGGGCAGGGCAACTGACAAATATAAAAATGTTCTGGCAATAGGTTATAGTATTTTCTATGCATTTGTATTATGCACTACCGACTCTTCGATAGCCTTCACCTACATACTCCCTGTAACCAGTCTCCTTATTATTTATAAAAACAGGAGCTTTATTGTAAAATGCGGTATTGCCAACACCGCAATAATTGTACTGGGAGCCGTATATAAATACGCATCCGGATATAATTCGGCAGCCAATATTAAGGACTATCAGCTTCAGCTGTCATGTATCATACTGTGCTATATATGCTATGTGATGTCAATAAAGCATCTCAATGAATCAGATGGTGCCATGACCGACAGCATTAGGGCAGATCTTGAACGTGTTGTCAACACCGTTGAGAAGGTTAAGACTGCAAGCAACACTGTAATGGACGGAATTACCGTAGTCAACGAGCTGGCTTCGGAGAATAAACACGGCTCAGATGTCGTTGTCCTTGGCATGAATGAACTTACCCAGAACAGCAGCCAGCTTATGGACAGAACAGCTTCATCGCTCGATATGACGACAGATATCAACTCGCAGGTTCAGAATGTCGGTAACCTCATCGAACAGATGGTTACACTTACCTCCGAGTCGCAGGGACATGCAGCAGTCAGCAGTTCAGACCTTGATGAGCTTGTAAAGACAGCTCACACAATGTCACAGCTTTCCTCTGAGGTTGATGAAGTCCTGCATGACTTCAAGACAGAATTTGCAAGGGTTAAGGACGAAACAGGCACTATCCAGAGCATATCGGGACAGACCAATCTTCTCGCACTCAATGCCTCCATTGAAGCTGCCCGTGCCGGCGATGCCGGAAGAGGCTTTGCCGTTGTTGCTGAGCAGATTAGAACATTGAGTACTGAGACCAAGTCATCCTCAAGCCAGATTGAGGATGCTCTTATACGTCTTGAGGAAACATCATCGAAGATGACTGCCTCAATTGAAGAGACACTTAGGTTAATTGCACTCACACTTGATAAGGTTACTATCACAGGTGAAAATGTCGGCAAGATTACTGCTGATTCAAAACAGCTTGGAGAGCATATCCAGGTAATCGACAATGCCATGAAGGATGTTGAGGTGTCCAATCACCAGCTTGTAGATAACATGGAGCAGGTTTCTTCAATCGTTAAGGATATGAACAACTGTATTTCCGATTCAAGTGAAACAAGCAAGCGTATGACCAGTAAATACGCTGAGACATCCGAAAATATCAATGAGATTGAGGAAGTAATAGAGGCTCTCATGTGTGAGCTTGGAATAGGCGGATTCATGGGTATTGAAGACCTCCTGCCGGGAATGAAGGTAATTATCCATATCAACACCGGCTCAGGCGATGCCGAATACCATGGCGAGCTTGTAAAGCAGCTTGATACAGGCATCGTCGTCAGCTCCGGACAGCTTCCGGTCTTCAAGAAGGCTGTTACCTGCAGTGTTAATGTCACTGTCGGCAACGTGCTGTACTGCTGGGGAAACGCCGAACTTACTTCAAATGACAACGGAAATGTATCCATCCGCCTGAATTCCAGACCTAAGATAGCCAACCGCCGTAAATACCCAAGACTTGATGTCAATTACAGCTGTAAGATAACCGACAAGAAAACTGGTCAGTCATACGATGGTACAATGGACAACATAAGTGCGAACGGCTTCGCATTTGCAAGCAAGGAGCCTTTCTTTGCGGACTGCAAGGGCACTGATGTCTCTGTCGAAATCGAGAACTTCGTTCTCTCCGCACACAATGTTCTCGATGGTAAGATTATAAGAAGCACCGATGATGACGGAACCTACCTCGTAGGCTGCCAGATGCCGGAAGACAATATATATATTATGGAATATGTAGAAGGCCAGTTAAGAGGCTAGATCATTAACCAATGTAATCTACCGCAAAATAAGCTGCCCATGTATTACTTTCGAGGCAATACATGGGCGGCTTTATTTTATTCCCGGTTCACATTCTCTATATTTACCATATCTATTTAAAATATCGAATGAATTGTTTTTTTCATTCGGCTTCAGATGCGGATTCATCGCCGGCATCTATGAAATCCATAGGATTTATGCTTGTCCCTGCCTTATCGAGCTTGAAATAAAGATTGCTTCCTTCAACCGTGTAATACTGGCTCGGTGCTGCAACCGCTCCGAGAACATCCCCTCTTTTTACCTGGCTTCCAACTCCGACCATAAGATTCTTAAGCTGTCCGTATGTCATCACATAATCATTTCCCAGTGCAATCTCCATTGTAAGTCCCGTCTCATTTGTCTCATACACCGCAATGACAAGGCCATCGGCTGCTGCAGATACAACGGAGTCTTCCGGTGCGCTTATGATAATTGCCGGATTACATCTATATACATCAAGAGTTGGGAAATATATTGTGTTTGTCATATTGTAGTTTAAGATAACATTTCCCACTGCCGGCCACATCATTGTACTTTCCTCACTGAAGTTATACCCAAGAATTGTCGCTGTCGAGGCATTAACAGGCGCTGCCTCTCCGACATCACCAGACATTGAGGTATCCGTCACCTCTGTCTGTGTATTCCCTTCCTCTGACGGTAACTGTGCCACTTCAATGCCTTCCGGCTCTGATGGCTGTACAGCCACCTCCGTGCCTGCTTCTACTGATGGTTCGGATACAGGTTCAGCATCCACATCTGTTACATTCTCTGTGTCCTTTTGTCCTTTTTCATCTGTATTTTTCGCCACATCGCGCTCTCCAGCTTCAACACCTTCTTTCGTAGGTGCGATGGAACCGTCATTGCCTTTTGTCGTAGGTTCTTCGATATTCTTTTTGTCGTCCGCACTATTTTTTTCATCATTTCTTGCAACATTGGTCTGTGCCTCCCTGCTCTCTGTCTGCTTTTGCGTGTTCTGCTCAGTCTCATTCAAAGCTTCATTAATCTGATTCAGGTCGATATAATTCTGCTTATTATCTCCCTCTGAATTATTGCGTCTAAGTATAGATACTACTCCCACCACCAGAGCAACCATGATGGCAAGAGAGATGACGGTGGCAAATACCTTTTCCATGTCCACCTTATTTCTTCGTCTATTCAAGGCAACCTCCTCCTGCTGAATATACGTTATCAATTAAGACACCCTTCTACGGTATCTATAATATCATAAGCGTACATTCACATTATCAATTTTCCTGAGTTATACAAGAACCATACTGTTTTCCGATACAGCTCCTTTACTCTTGATAATAGGATTGCCACACATAATTATTTTATACAGACAATATTTTCAAAATAATAGTTAAGGATTTCCTGATAGGACTCACCAGCAGCAGCCTTCTGCCTTGCACCTGCTATGGATAAACCATATCCGTTCCCTCTTCCTTTAACAGTAAATCGTATTCCGTCACCAGTCTCTTGAAATATAAATGAAGGGGACGCAAGATTCAATATCCCGGCAAATGTATCCCCATCAATCACCATATTCCCAACCTGGATAAGTACAACATATCCCCCTGTAGTCTTTTCAACTATCTGTAGCTGCCGCGCCGGATATCTATCATCAAAATACAAATTCTCCAGGTTTTTTCTGACAATCGCCGCAAATTCTTTTTCCGTATAATCGCAAATGCTTATATATTCCTCATCTGTGCTGTCATAGGTCTGTTCTACCTCACATAGATATTTGCAATTTTCCCTTAGGTTTCTCGTATATCCACTTGTCAATTCGTGACTGTACGGATAAATTGTATTTCCATCACAGGTTATCACGACGCCCTTTGTCTGCTGTGCTGCCACAATCAACGCTGCCTTCTTCGCGCTCCATTCCTCTCCCCAGCGCTCTTTCAGCTGCAAATCGCTATAAAACACCGCGTCACTTTTTCTGTTATTTTCATTGCAATACGTCATGTATGTACGGCACATAACCGCCATTGTTTTCAAAAATTCAGAATTATCACAATAGTCATAAGCCGGTGCCAGCATTCCGACGATATACTCCTCCATGTCCATATCCTCACTTCCTATGCTATAATTCACCACTACAGAGTTCTTAGCATTGTTCCCGTTGAACCTGGAAGCTAAGGCAAGTCCTATTTTATCCTTTTCCAGTCCGACACCGCTCAATATCAGCGTAATAATAAACGGTATAAAAAAAACTGCCAAAGTGCAGTATAATACAAATTTAATCTGCCTTTTCATACAAAAAACACCCCCTGCACATATTCTATGCAGAGGATGTTTTTTTATTGCTTGCAAATTTGAAATATGTTTAAATTATAAAATATCAGACTTAGAACCCCAATGAAAGCTATTACCTGCAGTCTTCATCTGTAAGCTCAACCTTAACCTTATCAAGGTGCCATATATCGTGCACATACTCCTCAATTGTTCTGTCAGATGTGAACTTGCCGCTGCATGCAGTATTGAGCATTGCAGAACGTGCCCAGCCCTTAGTGTCTCGATACTTCGCCTCAATCTTCTTCTGGGCATCTGCGTATGAGCGGAAATCCTTCAATATGAAGTATACATCTGCGCGGTTTCCGCCCTGTGCATGGAGAAGTGAATCATAAATCTCACGGAACATCTCAGGATCCTCAGGTGAATAGAAGCCGTTGATAAGCTGCATGAGCACCTGTCTGATATCCTGATCATTGTTGAAGATATCCATAGGATTGTAGCCGCCCTCATTCTCATAGCGGATAACCTCATCTGCTCTGAGCCCGAAGATGACAGCGTTGTCCTCTCCTACCTCGTTCACAATCTCAACATTCGCACCATCCATTGTTCCGATTGTGAGTGCACCGTTTAACATGAACTTCATGTTACCTGTACCTGAGGCCTCCTTAGAAGCTGTTGAAATCTGCTCACTCACATCCGCTGCCGCAAAGATAATCTCTGCGTTAGATACGCGGTAGTTCTCGATGAATACGACCTTAATCTTTCCGTCGATTGACTTATCGTTATTGATAACATCCGCAACATTGTTGATGAGCTTGATTGTTGCCTTGGCTCTCTTGTAGCCTGCTGCTGCCTTCGCACCGAAAATAAATGTTCTAGGATAGAAATCCATCTCCGGATGTTCCTTTATCTGATTGTAAAGATACATAACATGAAGTATGTTGAGAAGCTGTCTCTTATACTCATGAAGTCTCTTTACCTGAACATCGAATATCGAACGCGGGTCTACGTCAATACCATTGTGCTCCTTTATGTACTCAGCAAGACGAATCTTGTTGCGGTACTTTATCTGCATAAACTCGCTCTGGCTCAGCTCGTCATCTGCGTACACCTTAAGCTTGCTTATCTGCGGAAGGTCTGTAATCCAGTCATCTCCAATCTTCTTGGTAACCCAGTCAGCAAGAAGCGGGTTGCCGTGAAGGAGGAAACGTCTCTGTGTTATACCATTGGTCTTATTGTTGAACTTCTCAGGCATCATCTCATAGAAATCCTTAAGCTCCTGCTTCTCAAGAATCTCTGTGTGGAGCTTTGCAACACCGTTTACAGAAAATCCTGCTGCGATTGCAAGATGAGCCATCTTGACCTGTCCGTCATATACAATTGCCATCTTGCGTATCTTCTCCTGATTGCCCGGATACATTGTCTTAATCTTCTCAACAAAACGTCTGTTAATCTCCTCAACAATCTGGTAAATTCTAGGAAGAAGTCTTGAAAACAGCTCTATAGGCCACTTCTCAAGTGCCTCAGCCATGATTGTATGGTTAGTGTAAGCACATGTCCTGGTTGTGATATCCCACGCCTCGTCCCACTCAAGTCCCTCATCGTCAAGAAGTATTCTCATAAGCTCTGCAACCGCAACAGTAGGGTGCGTATCGTTGAGCTGGAAGCATACCTTCTCAGGGAACTGATGGATGTCGCTGTGCTTCTCCTTGAACTTCGCTACCGCTCTCTGAACGCTAGCTGAGATGAAGAAGTACTGCTGCTTAAGCCTTAACTCCTTACCTGCGTAATGATTGTCATTAGGGTAGAGAACCTCAACAATGTTCTTTGCAAGATTCTCCTGCTCTGTCGCCTTCTGGTAATCCCCCTTGTCAAAGAAATCGAGATTGAAGTGCTGTATAGGCTCTGCGTCCCATATTCTGAGCGTATTTACCACATTGTTGCCGTAACCGACAATAGGAAGGTCATAAGGAACGGCATTAACGCACTGATAGTTCTCCTGAACGAAATGGTCTCTTCCATCCTCACCTCTGTAACATCTTACATATCCGCCGAACTTAACCTCCACAGCGTACTCCGAACGCTTAACCTCAAACGGGTTGCCATCCTTAAGCCAGTCATCCGGAACCTCAATCTGGTATCCGTTCTTAATCTCCTGCTTGAACATTCCATACTTATATCTTATACCACAGCCATAAGCAGGATAGCCGAGTGTGGAAAGTGAATCAAGGAAGCATGCTGCAAGTCTTCCAAGACCTCCGTTTCCAAGAGCAGCGTCCGGCTCCTGGTCCTCGATAACATTGATATCGAAACCGAGCTCGTCAAGAACCTCCTTGACCTCCTTATAGCAGCACAGATTAATCATATTATTACCGAGTGCACGTCCCATAAGGAACTCCATTGACATATAATACACCGTCTTAACATCCTGCTTCTCATATTCCCTCTGTGTCGCAATCCATCTGTCAATAATCATATCCTTAACGGCGTACGCTACAGCCTGAAATACCTGCTGCTTGGTAGCCTCATCAATATTCTTTCTGTAGATATTCTTGACATTGTCTAACACGGATTTCTTGAAATCCTCTTTGTTAAAAACAACCGTATCCATACAACACCTCCGTAATTAAAATAAAAACTGATTTTTAATTGATATCCCGACCTTATGACCCTGATATCATTTTAATAATATAGTATGACAAAACAACCTTTTATGCAAGGTAATTTTAAATATTTACCGAATTGTCACCTGCCATACACAAATGCCCTGCTGCAGTCAGTCCCGCATGTTCTCATGCCTGCTTTATCATGCAATACTGCGTGAGTCCGAAATGCTTCTGTATTGTGTCATACATCTGAAAGCCAAAATGCTTATACATATCAACATTCTTAGGATTATGTGTCTCAAGTGATATCATCATCTTATGCTTATCCGCATAATTTACGACCTCACCGATGAGCTTAGCGGCAATTCCATGGTGCTGAAGCTCAGGATTTACCGCAAGATATATAATATGCAGCCTGTTATTCTGGTGAAGCTGATCCGTCCAGCTCGAATTGAGATAATCTCTTCCTATTATGAAATTTTTTAAAGTTTTCATAGACGGGTCTTCCTTCAACAGATATCCGTCCGTTCTCAGCTCTGCGAGAGCCTCTGATAAATAGAAGTGAACCATATTGTATGGCTCCGCCTCATCTGATACAACCAGTATTCCGTTAATTTCTTCGCTGTCAGCGAATATCTCACAGGTCTCATAGAACTCATTCAAATCGCACTTAAAAAGCTCCGGCATAAGTCTTTTTCGTATATCCTCATCCGGTATCATGCTCACATACAGAGGATCTTTTTCAAAGCATTTGATTAAAAGCTGTTCCAGCTTCGGAAAATCTTCCTTTTTCACTCGATACAACGTATCACTTGTCATTTGCTGTTTACCCCTTTTTTAAGTTTTCTAATACAGACAATTATGAATAATCTGTGTAATCCCTTTAACATACTGCGTAGTGTTCCTTACGTCAAGCACCAGATAATTCTGCTGACGCACTCTCGCCTGTGTAAGCACCGAAAGCTCATGGCTTACATCCACATTTTCATCCATAGCCTTCAATTTGTCAATAAGGCTTCTGACCACATCAAAAAGATTTTCGTGGTGAATTATCCTGCCATATCCCCACTTGAGCCTTTCCCGCGGCTGATTAAGAACATAGCCCGTAAAATACTCATATACAGCCTTCTCAAATTTAAAGGCATATTGGTTATTGTCTATTCTGTAAATCCAGTTTAAGGCATTTTTTATCCTTGTAAGCGGCTTGTCGGCATCCTTTTCAGAGCTTAAGGCATCAATAGCCTTACCAAGGAAAACCACATCATTCATTGCCGTTTCATAAGGGAACAGGACGTCATCCTGCCAATTAAGTGTCACAAGCGTATCCTGTGCAAGCGCAAATGCCTTCAGAAGCTCCGACTCAATGCGCATGTCATCATTATCCCTCGCTCTCACACCATGATTTTCACCTGCTCCACCATCGTAGCTGCATCCATCATCTGCACCTATGAATACCCTCTCCGGACAATTGCGTCCTTCAACAACCTCATTAACCCGCAGCGCCTCCAGCTTTAAATCCGTCACTGCCTGTACAAGCTCATCTGCTGCCGCCCTGTCATCACATATATCCCTGTCAAATCTGTGCAGAAGCTCATCGCACAGAGTTGTGAAGTCTATAGGTGCAACGCTCATACCATCAAGCCGCAGCAATATATACGCATATAACTTATGATGGAACAGGTACACTCTCTCATCGTAAAACTCATCGCTGTCATACTGGGAATGATAGTGCGACTCCATAAACTTGCCGCCTGCAAACTCGTTCACGGTCGACGGTATACCAGATATGGCAACAGAGAAATCATCCGACCATGTCTGTATAGGTGCCTTCGTTCCTACACCATCCGGGTACGCTTCATGCAGATTCCCCGGATATTCCTTCAATATTCTCCTGAAGAAATTCCTGTACTCGTAGGTCGAGCGCACATAATCCTTATTTCCATGTGCAAATGCCGGAAGCTCAAAGTTCAGGTCTGCGATTACCTTACCCTTCCACTCAGGGTGTACGGTGAACACCTCCTCGTACGCGCCTGTCGACCAGTCATACTTAGAGTTGATAACTCCCCACTCCTCTGCCGCCATTGCACACAGCACTATAGTGTTATGCGGCTTGTAATTACTCTTTATCAGCATGCGCCCTATCTCAATCAGCATGCTGACAGCAGTATTGTCGTCCTGAAAGCCTGAAAAATACGAGTCATAGTGACCTGACAGAAGTATCATCCTGTCCGGATTCTCACCAGGAATCTCACCGACAATATTATATGTGCTCGCACCCGGCATAACCTTGGTGTATGCATCAAAAAGTACCGTACATTCCCTGTCGTTACCTACGTCGTCCGTTATCTGTGCCATACACTTTTTTATACAATCGGCATCAGAGCGTGAGATTGAGAACGCCGGTGCGTCCGAAGGTCCCGCTATGTCCTGTGCGTTCAGTGCATTCTCAGCCACCTCGCCGTAGCCGCCCGCCTGAACGGCTATAAAACCTCTTGCGCCCTTTAACTTTGCCTGATATACGGGGAAATTAATCCACCACTCCTCGCGCTGGTTAATCTCCGCCATGACAAGCTTGCCCTCGACAGATATTCCGAGACGCTCCAGCTCCTCGTAATCCTCAAGCGTGCCTTTTCCGGCATCCACTATCTGCACGCTCTCATATCCATCCGTGACATAGTTCGTCTGATATGCTCCAAGCTGAAGCTCCCTCTCCTCGCCATCGGCGCATGCCTTGATAACCGCACGCTTAAACTCCCATGCATCGACATCCACCCTGTCCTTGCGGACATTAGAAAAGCCTGCCTCCTTCATCCTGTCAAGGATAAGCTCCCCAGCCTTATGCTCTGCCTCAGAGCCGGCGCTCCTATAGCCAAGCACCGGATTGCTGCGTATAGTCTCAAGCTCCTTTGCCAGCTTATATGAATAATTAACATCTGCGCTGTCCAATATATTTTTAATATGTTCCTCACTTATGCTGTCCATATATATCTACCTCGCGTTAAATCTCCGGGACACCGGGACCAGACCCCTGTCCCAAGTCTGGGACAGGGGTCTGGTCCCGGTGTCCCACTGATGCCATTATACCATGAATGCAGGAGTTTGAAAGTAAAAATTTCTACTTCTCTATCATTATCCAAAAATCATCTTCCGCCATTCGTCCTTGTGTTTTACCTATTATAAGCATGGGGTCATAGAACGGAATTCCTAACGCATCTAACTGAATTTTTATTTTATCCCTTGTTTCGGGAAAACATCTGGATTTCAAGAATTCTTCATAATCCACATAATTAGGATTAGTGTTTGCCCCGAACGCTCTGAACATGATATTATTTGTATAATTAAAAAAGACCCGGGAAACATTAATAAAAACATTTCCCAAGTCTTTTTCTTTAGATATTCTTATCTCTTATAAGCTTCGCAGCCTCAACCATATTCCTTAGGCTGGCATCTGTCTCCGGCACCCCTCTTGTCTTTAAACCGCAATCAGGATTTACCCATAGCTTATCCTTTTCAATCTTCGTAAGCATTATACTAAGCGCATTCACAATCTCCTGCACGTCCGGTACACGCGGAGAATGGATATCGTACACTCCAGGTCCGACCTCCGTCTCAAAATGCTTCTCCCTCAGCGCATCCAATATCTGAAGGTCGGAACGTGAGGCTTCAAACGTAATCACATCCGCATCCATGTCATCAATCGCCGTAATAATGTCCGTAAACTCACTGTAGCACATGTGAGTGTGTATCTGCGTCTCCGGCTTAACTCCACTGTGGGTCAGGCGGAATGCCGGGATTGCGAAGTCAAGGTATTCTGTATACCAGTCCGATTTGCGAAGCGGCAGCTTCTCCCTCAAGGCTGCCTCATCAATCTGGATAATTCTGATACCGTCAGCTTCAAGGTCAAGCACCTCGTCCCTGATTGCCAGTGCAATCTGCGCTATTGATTCCTTTATCGAAATGTCCTCCCTTGGAAATGACCAGTTCAGGATAGTGACCGGTCCTGTGAGCATACCTTTCATAGGCTTCTTGGTAAGTGACTGTGCATAGACGGACCATTCAACCGTTATAGGATTCCTGCGGTATACATCACCCCATATAATCGGCGGCTTCACGCAGCGTGTTCCGTAGGACTGCACCCATGCCTTCTGCGTGAACAGAAATCCGCCCAGAGCTTCACCGAAATATTCCACCATATCATTTCTCTCATACTCACCATGCACCAGCACATCAAGTCCGATTTCTTCCTGCCATGCCACACACTCAGCAATTTTCTTCTTATTAAAAGCTATGTATTCCTCCCTTGAAATATCTCCACGCCTGTAAGCTGAACGGTTTGCCTTTACGTCCTGTGTCTGCGGGAATGAGCCGATTGTGGTTGTCGGAAACTCCGGCAGGTTAAACACCATTTTCTGCCTGCTCTGACGCTCACTTCTCTTCGGCAGTCTTATATAATCATTTCCCCCGACACTCTCAAGTCGCTGTTTTACCTGCTCATTTTCACAATCCCTCTTCACGGTAAAAAGCTGCTGATTATCAATGTATGCTTCTTCCGATGTGTAATCATCCGAATCCGCAAGAATCCCCAGCTCATGAAGCTCCCCCAGCTTTTCCTCCGCAAATGCGAAATGGGACAGATAGTCCTGAGAAAGACTGTGCTCATGCTTTAACGTATATGGGACATGAAGCAATGAGCAGGAAGTCGATAGCACGACATTTATATTCTTTTCTTTAAGCTGTGCCAACGTCTTTAATGTGCGGTCGTAGTGATTTCTCCAGATATTTTTTCCGTTCACAAGCCCCGCAAACAGCAGCTTGTCCTGTGGAAAACCATATTTTTCAATCAGTTTGACCGTCTCCCTGCCCTCTATGAAATCAAGCCCTATTCCGTCAAACGCCATTCCGGTCAGGTTCGCGTAAATATCCCTCACATCTCCGAAATAGGTCTGGAGCAGTACCCTGCAGCCGTTTTTGCAAGACAGCACCGCATCGTATATTCTGCAAAACAGCTCGATATCCTTATCATCCATATCCTGCACAAGCGCAGGCTCGTCAAACTGTATCCACGCCACCTGATTTTCGGCGCAGCTTTTAAGAAGCTCCTTATACGCCTTTATGAAATCATCCACATAATCAGCCGCCGCCCTGCTGCCCGTAAATCTGCACAGCCTGAGCATCGTATACACGCCGATTACTACGGGCTTTGTATCAATTCCAATCGACTTCGCCTGCTTATACTCGTCTAAAAGCTTACTTCCATACAGCCCGATAACCGTGTCGTCCTCGACCTCCGGTACAATATAGTGGTAATTGGTGTTAAACCACTTCTTCATGGCAAGTGCCTTGACATCGCCTGATTTCCCCTGGTATCCACGCGCCATCGCAAAATATGTATCCAGCTCGGACAGTCCCAGTTCCCTATAACGCTTAGGAACAATACCCAGCAATACAGCCGTGTCAAGAACCATATCATAGTGTGAAAAATCATTGCAGGAAATATAATCAATACCTGCATTTTTCTGCGTGCTCCAATGAATTCTTCTTAAATCCGCTGCTACATTAAGAAGCTCCTTTGCGCTGATTTCCCTTCTGAAATACTTTTCGGAAGCAAATTTTAATTCTCTTAATGTACCAATTCTCGGAAACCCAATTACCGATGTCTGCATAATAATCCCCTTTTCCGGGCAGGCTACCGCACCGCCCTCCAACAATATTTTCTCTAATTATAATGGGCGGTCCGGTTATTGAAAAATATATAATTTTATACAGTTGTCATAGTTTAAAGCTATGTCAGTCAAATGCAGCTCTCAGCCTTCTAATTTTCCCCGTCCAAATTATCCCTCTCCTCAAGCAGAATCTTTTTAAGCTTCTTAGCCGCAACACTCATAGGACGTTTTACATCATAGACCATACAGATATCGCGCCTTGGAATTTCCTCGTTCAGGCATATCTGCACTATCTCATGCCTCCTGATTGCCTGCTCCGCCATCGGTTGCGGGATAAATGCAAGCCCCAGCTCGGCTTTTACCAACGGCAGTATCTGGTCCGTGGTAGCTGCCTCCGTATCGAGCTTCATCTCAAGACCGTGCGCCATGAAAAACTGATAATAGAACTGGTAGGTCATCGTCTCCCTTCCAAGGCATATAAACGGATAATTCAAAATCTCCGCCAGGCTGAGCTCCTGACTCCCCAGCGCCGTGAAGGTCTTTCCTCCTACCAGTATCTCGCTAAAAGCCTGCAGTTTTACCTCCCTAAGCGGCTCCTTTGCGGTCGTCGGTGTCGTCACAACCGCGAAATCAATCTCCCCACTCTTGACGGACTGCACCGCCTGCGGGGTTGAATGATTATATATCTTTATCCTTATTCCCGGGTATTCCATATGAAACCTTTTGAGTTTTTTGAGAAGATATATATTAAGCGCCGTCTCGCTTGCCCCGATTGCGATGCTGCCATGCTCCAAATCCGCATACTCCATCATCTCGTCCTCCGCGGTCTGTAGAATGGAAATCGCCGCTGCGACTCTTGTGTAGAGCCTTTCCCCCTCCGGCGTCAGGCGCACTCCCCTGTTCGTCCGGATAAACAATGTGCATTGTGCCGCACTCTCAAGACAGTTCATTGCCCTCGTGATATTGGGCTGGCTGTTCCCGAGTGCATGTGCAGCCTTTGTGAAGTTGCTGTATTTTGCAACATAATAAAAAATTCTGTAATACTCAAAATTAATATTCATATTCGCCTCTGTGATAATTTAAAATTATTGCTGTCATATCAATAATACTTTTTACATATCTCTGTACGTTCATTATAATGAACGCTGGTTAAAAAAACAATGCAAAGAAGCACAATAAAGGAGGACAAAACATGCTGACAGCAGTAACAGGCATAAACTGGGGCACGAAGGAAAAGGCAGGGTCATCGACCTGCTGGCTGAGAAGGCTGATATAGTCGTCCGCTACCAAGGCGGCAACAACGCCGGACACACCGTCGTAACCGGGCAGGGGAAATTTATTCTCAATCTTCTACCCTCCGGCATACTTCATTCCAAGGTAATCTGTATATTAGGCGATGGTATGGTGGTAGACCCGGAGCATCTGTCAAAGGAGATTGCACAAATCCGTGAGAAGGGAGTGCTCGTAACCCCTGACAACCTGAGGCTCTCCTCAAGGGCTACCATATCCATGCCTTGGCACCGCGCACAGGACGAGCTTGAGGAAAGCCGTCTTGCAAAAACAGGCGCAGCCTTCGGCTCGACAAAACGAGGAATCGCCTACGCCTACAGCGACAAATACAGGAAAAAGACAATCCGTATGGGTGACCTGCTCCACCTCGATGAACCTCGCATACAGGCGCGCCTTAAAATGATGCTCGACTCAAAGAACCTTGAGCTGTCGGGCTGCTACCATCAGGAGCGCATGTCCTATCCGGCTCTGCTCTCATGGTGTGAGAAGCAGGCAGCTCTTTTTGCTCCATATATATGTGACACAGGCAGCTACCTTGAAGCCGCTCTCAAAAACGGAAAAAATGTGGTCTTAGAAGCCCAGCTCGGCGCAATGAGAGATATCGATTACGGTATCTTCCCATACACCTCGAGTTCATCAACCATATCTGCCTATGGTCCTATAGGTGCAGGCATACCGGGTGAACATCTCAATCAGGTTGTCGGTGTACTGAAGGCCTACTCAACCTGCGTCGGTGCCGGTCCATTTGTTGCCGAGAGGGCAATGCCTGAGGCATGGATGGAGGCTCTCAGAAAATCCGGCGGTGAGTACGGAGCTGCCACCGGCCGTCCGCGCCGTGTCGGTCCGTTTGATGCCGTTGCAAGCCTTTACGGGCTGAAATGTCAGAAAGCCGACAAGATTGCCCTTACCAAGCTTGACGTACTCAGCAGCCTGGACGTGATACCGATAATTGTAGGCTATCGTCATGGCGATGAGACGACCACCTGTTTTGACCCTCTCGAGGATCTGGACTCATGTGAGCCTATAGTTGAATATCTCCCGGGCTGGAAGGAGGACATATCGGCATGCACTGACTATAACGACCTTCCCGACAAGGCAAAGGCATATATAACCCGTCTGGAAAAACTGCTTGAACATGAAATACAGTTTATTTCCGTAGGCGCAGAACGAAACCAGTATTTATTAAAGGGAGAATGGCTATGAGACACTTGATTGATCCACTGGATTTTACACTTGAAGAAACTCTGAAAATATTGAACCTTGCTGACCGAATTTCAGCAAATCCATCAGCATATTCACACGTCGCTGACGGAAAGAAGCTAGCAACACTCTTCTACGAGCCGAGTACGAGAACACGCCTCTCCTTCGAGGCAGCCATGTTAAACCTCGGCGGTCAGACCTTGGGCTTCGCCGGAGCCGAGCAGTCCAGCGCCACCAAGGGCGAAACCGTCGCTGATACTGCGCGCGTAGTAAGCTGCTACGCCGATATCATAGCTATGCGCCATCCAAAGGAGGGAGCACCTCTTCGCGCCTCGGTATACTCTGGCGTACCTATTATAAATGCGGGCGACGGCGGTCACAATCACCCTACACAGACACTTATCGACATGATGACGATACGCCAGCGCAAAGGGCGCCTGGATCATCTCACCGTAGGCTTCTGCGGCGATTTAAAGTTCGGACGCACCGTTCACTCGCTCGTGAACAGCCTCGTCAGATACCCGGACAATCAGTTTTATTTTATCTCCCCAAGCGAACTTTGCGTGCCCGAATACCTGATTGAGGACACATTGAAGCCGGCAAAGGTTCCCTATCACGAGGTTGATGACCTTGAGGACACTCTTCCCAAGCTCGATGTCCTGTATATGACGCGCGTACAGAAGGAACGTTTTTTCAACGAGGAGGACTATGTCCGCCTAAAAGGAACATACATGCTCACCAAGGAAAAGCTTGAGCTTGCGCCGGCAGACATGCCCGTGCTTCACCCGCTTCCGAGAGTAGATGAGATATCACTTGATGTCGATTCTGACAAGCGCGCAGCTTACTTCCAGCAGGTGCAGAATGGTGTCTATGTCAGAATGGCGCTTATCATGGCACTGCTCGACATTCCCGACCCGGTAACAGGAGAGGAGGTTTTATCATGTTAAATGTGGAGTCCATTCAGAACGGAATAGTAATCGACCATATTACTGCAGGAAAAGGTCTTGAAATATACAAGTTTCTCCATCTTGAAAACATCAGCCGTTCCATTGCACTTCTCCAATATGTGAAAAGTGAAAAATACGGCAAAAAGGATTTAATAAAAATTGAGGGCTCGGACACACTGCCACAGCTTGATATTCTCGGCTATCTCGATGACAAAATTACACTCATCTATATAAAAGACGGCAAGGTCGTACAGAAGCTTCACCCCGTCCCGCCGATAGAACTGCGTAATGTCATCAGGTGCAAAAACCCGCGCTGCATCACCAATCTCGAGGCAAACTGTGAGCACATATTCAGAATGTCCTCGTCAAAGAAATACAGATGCATCTACTGCAATCAGGAGATAATCACAAGGCAATAATTGTCAAAGGATAAACATTCAACCGTTTGTAGTAGGGAATTTCAACAATTTCCCCATTATATAAAAAACGCAGTCCCCAAAAAACGGGAACTGCGTTTTTCACGTCCGTATTATATGATGGCTGCTTTCACGAAGCCTCAGGACTTAGTCTTAATTTTTCTTAACTCCCAGTGTCACCTGCTCGCCGTTGATATCCCATTCCTTGGTATAACCGTCAAGCTCACCTGTCACAACCTTGGTTGCAAGAATTTCGGTGGTAATCTGGTCCGCCTTGGCATCGAGAAGTGCCTTAATCTTGTCGCTCCCGTCTGCGTAGATCGTGATGGTATCCATTACCTCGAAGCCTGCTTCCTTTCTCATGGTCTGAATCTTGCTGACGATCTCACGAAGGAAACCTTCCTCAATAAGTTCAGGTGTGAGATTAGTATCAAGTACTACCGTGACACCACTCCATGAGTCTGATACATAGCCCTCTGTCTGCGCTATCTCGATAAGGAGGTCATCCTTGGTAAGCTCTACCTTCTGACCATCAAAGTCAAACTCAAGCGCACCCTTCTCATTGAGTGTATCCATCGCTGCGTTGCCGTCGATGCTCTTTAATGCACCCTGAATCTTTCCAAGAAGCTTGCCATACTTAGGTCCGACAGTCTTAAGCTGTGGCTTGAAGCTGTAGGAGCTGTATGCTCTAACGTCGTCAGTGAACTCGACGCTCTTTACATTGAGCTCGTCCTCGATAATCTCAACGAAGAACTCAGAAAGTGTCCAAGGAGCCTTAATATACATCTTTCCGATTGGCTGACGGTTCTTGATGTTCGCTGCATTTCTGCATGCTCTACCGATAACAACCGCTGAGAGGACATCCTCCATGCTCGCCTCAAGATCCTTGTCAATCCAAGCCTCGTTTGCAACAGGGAAGCTACAAAGGTGAATACTCTCAGGAGCGTTCTTATCCTGCTTTGCAACAAGGTTCTGATAAATCTCCTCTGTCATAAATGGTATCATAGGAGCTGCTGCCTTGCAGAAGGTGACAAGCGTTGTATAGAGTGTCATGTAAGCATTAATCTTATCCTGCTCCATGCCTTTAGCCCAGAAACGCTCACGGCAGCGTCTTACATACCAGTTGGAAAGCTCGTCTATAAAGTCCTCAAGTACCTTGGCTGTCTCTGTAATCTTGTAGTTTGCAAGATTGTCATCCACAGTCTTTACAACTGTCTGGAGCTTGGAGAGAATCCACTTGTCCATTACAGGAAGCTTGTCGTACTCAAGCTTGTAATCATTTGCATTGAAGTTGTCAATATTAGCGTAGAGCACGAAGAAGGAGTATGTGTTCCAGAGTGTTCCAAGGAACTTTCTCTGTCCCTCCGTAACCGCCTTATCGTGGAAACGGTTAGGAAGCCATGGAGCTGAGTTCTCATAGAAGTACCATCTTATAGCATCTGCTCCGTGCTGTGAGAGTGCATCAAACGGGTCAACAGCGTTACCCTTGGACTTACTCATCTTCTTACCCTCTGCATCCTGGACGTGGCCAAGAACGATAACATTCTTATATGGTGCCTTGTTAAATAAAAGTGTAGAAATTGCAAGCAGTGAGTAGAACCAGCCTCTTGTCTGGTCTACAGCCTCGGAAATAAAGTCTGCCGGGAACTGCTTCTCGAACAGCTCCTGATTTTCAAACGGATAATGGTGCTGTGCAAACGGCATAGATCCACTGTCAAACCAGCAGTCGATAACTTCCGGCACTCTGTGCATTTCTTTACCACAATCCGGGCAGTTGATTGTTACTGCGTCAATGTATGGGCGGTGCAGCTCAATATCATCCGGGCAGTTATCGGACATAGATTTCAGTTCTTCAATACTTCCGACAGAATGCATACATCCACACTCACACTGCCAGATATTCAGCGGAGTTCCCCAGTAACGGTTACGACTGATTCCCCAGTCCTGAACGTTCTCAATCCAGTCACCGAAACGTCCCTTACCGATACTCTCCGGAATCCAGTTAATTGTATTATTATTTGCAATCAGGTCATCACGAACTGCTGTCATCTTGATGAACCAGGACTCACGTGCATAATAAATCAGCGGAGTATCACATCTCCAGCAGTGAGGATAGCTATGCTCAAACTTCGGTGCATCGTAGAGAAGTCCCCTTGCATCCAGATCTTTTAATACTTCCGTGTCTGCTTTCTTTACGAACAGTCCTGCAAACGGTGTAGACTCTGCCATGTTACCCTTTTCATCTACAAGCTGTACAAATGGAAGATCATACTTTCTTCCTACGTTGGCATCGTCTTCACCAAATGCCGGTGCGATATGAACAACTCCGGTACCATCTGTCAGAGTTACATACTCATCACATACAACGTAAAATGCTTTCTTACGCTGCTTTGCAGCCTCATCTGCCGCACACTGGTACAGTGGCTCGTATTCTTTGCCCTCCAGTTCTGTTCCCTTATACGTTGCAAGTACTTCGTAAGCGTCTTTTCCTTCTTCTGCAAGTCTTCCAAGAACGGTATCAAGCAATGCACATGCCATATAATAAACTCTTCCGTCTGCTGCCTTTACCTTTGCATAATCCTCTTTTGGATTTACGCAGAGTGCAAGGTTGGATGGAAGTGTCCATGGTGTTGTTGTCCATGCAAGAATATACGCATCCTCATCTTTGACTTTAAAGCGGACGATTGCAGAACGCTCCTTGACATCCTTATATCCCTGTGCAACTTCCTGTGCAGAAAGAGGTGTTCCACAACGAGGGCAGTAAGGAACAATCTTGAATCCTTTGTAAAGGAGTCCTTTATCCCAAATTTTCTTCAAAGCCCACCACTCAGACTCGATGAAATTGTTGTCATACGTTACATATGGATGCTCCATATCAGCCCAGAATCCAACTGTGCCGGAGAAGTCTTCCCACATTCCTTTGTATTTCCATACACTTTCTTTACATTTCTTGATGAATGGTTCAAGACCGTATTTCTCGATCTGATCCTTTCCGTCCAGTCCGAGCATCTTCTCAACTTCCAGCTCTACCGGAAGACCATGCGTATCCCATCCTGCCTTTCTCGGAACCATATAACCTTTCATTGTGCGGTATCTCGGAATCATATCCTTGATAACACGGGTCAGAACGTGTCCGATATGCGGCTTGCCATTGGCTGTCGGAGGTCCGTCATAGAAAATATAATCCGGGCATCCTTCTTTTTCATCCATACTCTTCTGGAAGATATTTTCGTCATCCCAGAATTTTTCAACTTCTTTTTCACGCTCAACAAAATTCATGTCTGTTGAAACTTTCTTATACATAGCTTTGATCCTTTCTTAAAATATATTTTGGAAAAGGAATCTTCTAAAATAAAGAAAGACCTCCGTCCGTAATAGGACGAAGGTCTGAAATTCCTTTCGTTGTACCACCTGTTACAGCATACTTGGATCTTCCCGATCCGCATATGGTATTCTTTAACGCAGAACTCACGTCAACCCTTACTCCTCGAAATCTGTCTCACCGGAATCACCGGTATGCCTGTTAAATGCTTCCGTTTCAGGGGTTGCTGCTCTGGAGTGATCTTCAGAAATCTCTTACTGATACCGGGCTTACACCTTCCCCGGCTCGCTGGGATGTTCAGATAAATCCTACTCTCTCCGTCATCGCTTTAACCTGTAGTCTTCCATACAGAATTATTATAAAGAGATTCTGCCTGCTAGTCAAGGTTTTTTCTTTTTCTGCGATGTCTTTCTGCGATGTCTTTTCCGCCTGTGCCGTCTGCTTTTGCCTGCTTATATTTTATCCATGCAACCGCTCCCGTCACAAGTACCAAAACCACTGCGACCACAGCGATAAGCACCACCGGCCTGCTCTCTTTCTCCTTCCTGTCTGTCGTTGTGCCAGTCTTTTCTGTTCCTTTTGTTATTGTCGGTTTCTCTACCGACTTTTTATTATCCAGCGTTACATCTGCCTTCCCTACGATCTGTCCTTCATAGGTATATGTAACGGTTCCCTCATTGACGGAACCATCCTTTGCTTTAACTTCCGCTTTCAGATCTGAAAACTTCACGTTGGGGGGCAGTACTACATAAGCATTTTCCTCATCTTTATATGACCGTACTCCGTCTGCTTTTTCCAGATCTTTCAGCATCACTTTCGAGAAATTATTAAATCCATAATCAAAGATGGCTCTGGTATCCGTATACGCATCTGACCCGAAATCATATAGCACCACTGCAACCAACTGCAGCTCTCCGTTATCTGCCATCGTCACCAGGGTCGTTCTTGCCTGATCTGTATAACCGGTCTTTCCACCTTTGCAATACTCATAATAATTTGCATTCTGTGGCCAGAGCATCTTATGCTTCTGATTGACCGTTCTCACCTCATTTACCAGATTGGTCGGTGGAATCTGATGTGTCAGTGACTGTGCGATCGTCCGAAATGCTTCTTTCTGATATACTGCTGCCCCAATCAGAGCCATATCATGAGCTGTCGTATAATGTTGCTCATCATGAAGTCCATTTGCATTCGTCCAGTGTGAGCCGGTACATCCCAGTGCATCTGACTCTTCATTCATCGCCTCTATAAAGGTATTGTAGTCTCCGCCCATCTGCTTTCCAACGCTCTCTGCAACTGCATACGACACTTCATTGGCAGATGCAAGCAACACGGCATATAAAGAATCTTCCAGCGTCAATTCCTCTCCTGCACGCATCCCAATATGAGCATCTCCGTACTGCAGGAAAGAAATACTGTCCTGTGAAAATTCTACTTTATCTGTCAGTTTCGCATGATCCAGTGCAACAAGTGTAGTCAGAAGCTTTGTAATACTTGCCGGATAATGCTGCTTATCGATCTGCTTTCCATATAGGATCGCTCCACTGTTCATATCCATCACAATCGCTGAATCAGCATAAACTGCCGGTCCCTGCGGCCAGTTCGTCAGTCCATTTGAATCCGTCGGCTCTGCATAGCAAGTCTGCCGCTGGGTTTCACGATCCGCCGCTGTATCCCCCTCCTCAGCAAATATCTTTACTGCCGGGGTCAGAACAAACGCTGCTGCCAGTATTGCGGACAGACAGAGCGTGCCATATCTTTTTATATTTATCATAAAAGAGTTCCTCCGATAATCTTCTTTATTATAAATCTCGGCTCTTACTTTTTCAACTCTTTCTGACTACGATGTTTTTTATCTACGATGTTTTTTATCATTCAGAGAATTTCTGACACCTGAATCCGTGCCACTAAAATAATTCACTTTATGCAAAAAGGTGACGGAAATCTCCGCTGATCTCCGCCACCTTTTTATTTTCATATTTTCTATTTTTTACTGACTGTTTTTTCAGATTCTCATTCATATTTCCATGTGATCTGATATTCTGTTCCCGTCGTTTCTCCAAGCTGCATGATATAATTCTCAATCATCTTTTTTGCCCGCTCCTGTGCATTTACAAGAAGTGCTGTATTCTCTTCTGCTGTTTTTATCATTTCATTTCTTGCATTTTCTACCGCACCGGTTGCATCTTCCGCAGTAATTTCATTTTTATTAATCCCGTCTTCACTGAAAATATAGGAGTCAGAATTATACGAATCATCATCTACATTTACCTGTTGTACTTCAGCTTCAGGAATTGTGACCGTTACATCGGTTCCATTTACTTTCATCTGCACTTTCGACATATCAATGCCAAGTTTCACCGTTCCGGTATATTCAATCCAGAATTGCCGGTCCTTTTCCCCAAAATGCCAGATTCCCGTACCTGCCGGCTTTTCGGATTTTGCCACATTATGATAATAACATTCTACTGTTGCAAGTTTACAGATGGAACGGACCTGCATAATATCCGGCTCTGTACTTTTTGCTGCCTCTTTGTCTTCTGATTTTCCGCATCCACTTAACAGACTGATCAGCAGGATTCCGATCAGGGAAAGGGTTATGATCTTCTTTTTCATTTGTATCCACCTCACTTAATTATAACTGTATATTCATCATCCACCTGATCAACCCATGGTTCAATCAGACCGGAAATTGCAGAAATCGCATTTTCTTTTGCAAGCTCCGTAATCCGGGTTTCTTCATTTGCTTTCTTTTTCAGATCTTCTTTGCTGACTTTGTACGCATCAGCAGAAATTGTTGCAGTATTATATTCATCTTTCTCGAAAATATATTTCAATGACCCTTCATTGACACTACAGTCCAGAATTTTTGCCTCTGGAACAGTAATCCTTATTTCCTTTTTATCCGGATTCACTTTCACTTTCAGTTTATCAAAATCAATTCCCGCACTCACAGTTCCCTCATATGCCACATGATAAAGAAGCGTCTTTCCGTCTTCATCATAACCGGCTGCTACCGCATTATACGTATACTCAAGTGTAGACAGTTCACTGATATCTAAAATTTTTTCAATCGATGACTGACTGATCGTTGTTACCTCTCCTTCTTTTGAATCAAAAAATCCTTTTTTTATAACAAATACGATCAGAACGATCACTATAATTCCTATAACTCCTTTTATCAATCCTGGAATGGAAGTGAGTACTTTCAAAGGATTGATCTTGGGAACAGCACCTTTCTTTTTTCTACTTTTGTTCTTCATTCTTTTTTCTCCTCATAAGTTCTTTTTCAGATTTTCTTTTTGAATACTTACATTTTTCATGTTTCTTGCTGTTTCGGATTTATTCAAGTATAATAAATATTAAATTATAAATACACTTCTGGAAAGCAGAATTATTTCAATGTATTTCTCATATTTTGTGACATAAAAGGGTGAATTTATCATCTGAAAGCACATGAAAATGTGCATGAAAATGCTATCGTAAAATGCTATGAATTTTGCTATTGAGAATCGCTTGATTTTATGATAGAATAAAAGTTGTTTCCGAGGTACTTTGAGACGAAAATACAGTATGTTCCTTTAGTTAAACGGATATAACGGATCCCTCCTAAGGGAAAGCCGAGGCATTCCCCAAATTAGGGAACGTTCTAATGTTACCAAATCGAAAAAATCTGTAGATTGACAACTCGAAAAAGAGTTGATAATCTTATATATGGCCGAAGGGAAAAATCCCAGAAACCCAGTAAAATCAAGGGTTTGCGGCATGTGTCGTCATAGCTCAGCTGGATAGAGCACTCGCCTCCTAAGCGAGGGGTCGGAGGTTCAAATCCTCTTGGCGACGGGCTTCAAAGCGTTCGAAAATGTTAGCTGGATTAGCTGACAACGAACGCTTTTGTTATTTTCTAATCACGTTCGTGACACAAAATTCCATTCAAAATGATCAATTTCCAGCTAACGCAATCCGATTTTTGTTAGAGCGTGTTTGAAAAAAATCAGAAATTGTTTATTTTAACCAAATCAATATGGAAGCAAGGCATAAAAATCCCAGATAGGTACATGCAAGTTTATCATAGCGGGTCGCTATCCTTCGATACGCTTTTAATTTCAAGAACAGCTTTTCTGCAAGATGCCGCTCTTTATAAAGCCACCAGTCACAAGAACGTTGTATTTTTGCATTCCTTTTGGATGGAATCGTCGCTTTTGCACCATTTGCATGGATGTATTTTAATACTGGTCCTATGTTGTGGAATGCGTGCATATGAAGGCCCTAATGGCGAATTGATTCGAGAGAGTGACACGAGAATTGATGTATGGGGACGTTGAGATGGAAAAGGACATTATGATCATTACTATTATAACGGACCCGATGATTTTGGAAAAGCACCTGACGGTAGACATGATTAGCCCATCTGAAGAGAGTCAGGCGGTACCTGACCGAAACAGCGGTAACATAACAGTCTCGCTGTCATGGGAAACCGTATTAGAAAGAGAACAGTCATAATTTGGATGAAAAGATAAAATGTAGAGGTAATCAAATAATGAAAGACAATAATTTGAGTGATAGTTGCTTATTAGATGACAGTTGCTATATCTTTGACACTCACGCACATTATTTCCATAAGTGTTTTGATAATATGCCTAATGAAATAAATAGAGAAGAATTGTTAAAAGCGATTTATAAATCTAATATCAAAAAATGTATCGTACCTGCAATTAATTATTGGACGAATTTCGAAATGAAAAGGTTATTTGATAAGCCAGAGTATAAGTGGATTTATTATGCACATGCTTCTCACCCTAAATATTTAAGAAAAGAAGTCCATGAATGGAATGAAGAACGGTGGAACGAGTATGCGGAATTGCTTAGTAGTCCAAAGTGTATTGCGGTTGGAGAAACAGGCCTGGATTATAGTTATTCAAGCTTTTGTTTAGAACATCAGGAGTTACAAAAAAAATTTTTTGAAATTTTTATTGACTATGCAAATAAATATCAACTTCCGGCAATACTTCATATTCGCTCTGGAGCGAAAGAAGAATTTGAATATAATAGATGTAATATAGATGCTGACAAGGATGCTATTTCTATTCTCAAAAAACATCCGTTGGAATTTGGTGCTGTTTATCATTGCTTTGACGGTGATATTGCAAAAGCGAAGAGTTACTACGATATGGGAGTAAACTATTTTGGAATTGGCGGCAAAATATTTTATGAAGAGGAATTAGGGAAAGCGGTACGTTTCATGCCTGAAGAAAGCATTGTTCTTGAGACAGACGCTCCGTATATTAATCTACCAGAGAGAATAGGGCCGAATACATCAATTTCTTTATGGAATATTGCAGAGAAAGTAGCATCTATTCGAGGAACTACAAAAGAAAGAATAATTGAATTAACAACTAAAAATTCAGAAAAGTTATTTCGCATAAGAGAGTAGATGTGTAAACAAATATTATATATCATTCCTCCCACCGGGAGTCCACGTATTTTAATATCGGCTGTCCCTTCCGATATTAGAAATAGTGCTGTGAACACCTTTAGGTGGAACCAACAGACAAGTGAAACGTCTGTTATGAAGAGGGTATGGGGAGATCCCCATCAAGATAAAACCCATAGGAGAACAGGATGCCAAGTGGCAATACTGTTAAACACGGGTGAATCTTGCTCTGTATGTGTACCCCTCTATATAACGAAACGCTCAGAGACTGTTTTACAGTGGGGGAAAAGAAAAAATATCAAAAAAATGATGATTAATGGTGAGCTTGTGATAGAATGAAAAAAAGAGAAAAGCATAAAGGATGTAGTTGTGGAGAAAATTTGTTATGATTAGAAAGTTGCTGAACGGAGATATCGATAGAATTGCTGACATATGGTTAAAGACAAATCTGAAAGCCCATTATTTTATTTCCAATCAATACTGGAAAAGTAATTATGAATTAGTAAAAGAAATGATGTCACAATACGAAGTTTATGTGTTTGAAGCAGATAAAATGATACAAGGATTTGTAGGACTAAATGATGAATATATCGAAGGTATTTTTGTCTCTGATGAAATGCAGTCATGTGGCATAGGTAAATTTTTATTGGATTATATTAAGGATAAAAAAGTTAGCTTACGATTAAATGTATACCAGAAGAATGCCAGAGCAATTTCTTTTTACCAAAGAGAAGGGTTCATTATTCAATGTGAAGATTTGGATGAAGCTACTGGTGAAAAAGAGTACACCATGCTATGGAAACGAAAATAGAAATCGAAGTTTGTGATGGTAGATAATATGGAATGCTTAATGTTTTTGGGCTGATTTTTATTGCAGTCATTATGATACCCAATGTTGTATTTGCGATTAAGTGCAAAGATGGATTTGATAATAAGTGGAACAATAAATATGTTGAGGTCACAGAACAAGTAGGGAGATTGGGTTGTTTCGGATTCATGATAATCAATATTCCGGGAACTTGGTTCGGGTGGTGGTCTGACGAAGCATTTGCACTATATCTGATTGTAGATACCATATTGGTAATCAGATTTCCTGTCTGGATGATTTTATGGATCTGTATGAAAAGCCTTATCAGAGATGCAGTATCGTTTTTTTCGTTTCTTGTGAAAAAATTTGTAGTTATTTGTAAGAATTTGTCGAGAAGTGTGCTATATTTTAATCTGCTGACAAGCGGAAAGTTATATGCACACCTTGCCGAAATTGATACTTCGGCTCGTGATATGGCGGAATATCTGATAAAGGAAATGGCAAAGAAGCAAGGTGTAACAGAAGAACTGAAAGCAACGGATATGATGAGATGGATAGGATTGATGAATAACATTCGAGCCTGTGCCGATGAGATTGTATTGAATGATATTGTGTATTCCTAACGGATACCAACCGAAGAAGAACTGCTGTCAAACCGATGGCAGTTTTTCTTTTTCGGAAAGTATTCAAGAAGTCATTAAGTTGCGAGTATAATCGAAGTGGTAGAAAAGTTACCTATTATATCGGTTGTAACTTTTTTATGAACTCTATTGACAAGAAAACTTGGTATGTATATAATTAAAATATGCAAAGAAAACTTGGTATGGAGGTGTTTTTATGAAAAAGGACGAAATTTTAAATGCAAGCAGAAAAGAACATCGCAATAAGGACTTGGCTGAAATGGAAGTGGTATATCAAGCCGGAAGTCACGCAAGCAGAGTTGGTGCTTTAGTGTGTTGTTTGCTTTCGCTGTTATCTTCTGTGCTTGCTCATACTATGATTTACAGTCCGTGGGTTATATACTTCAGCATTATTGCAACACAATGGTTAGTTCGTTTTATCAAAATGAAGCGAAAGAGTGATTTGGTCTTGACCGTTCTGTTTTTTGTGCTTTCCATTTTGGCATTTGTTGGATTTGTTAGCCATCTTTTAGAGGTGAGAATATGAAAGAACAATTACAACTGAAAAATCACTTAAAGGAAGTTCGCACAGAAGCAAATCTTTCTCAAGCTCAGCTTGCAGAAATGGTAGGGGTATCAAGAAATACCATTAGTTCTATTGAAACAGGACAGTTTAATCCAACTGCAAAATTGGCTCTAATTCTTTGTATTGCATTGGACAAAAAATTTGAGGAACTATTCTATTTTTAGGAGGTCATTATGGAAAATATTATAATATTGATTTTGGGAGTGTTCATATCTGTTGTGGGAATTGTAAATATCAAAGGCAATATCAGCACAATTCACTCTTATAACAGGCGAAAAGTAAAGGAAGAAGATATACCAAAGTATGGAAAAACAGTCGGCACAGGAACGCTGATTATAGGAATATCTCTTGTATTAGGTTTTATTGTTTCGTTTTGGAGTGAAATAATTATAGATTATATCATTCTTCCAGCAGTTATTGTCGGATTAGGCTTTATATTGTATGGACAGTTCAAATACAATAAAGGAATTTTTTGAGAATCAGGGAGGTATAAAGATGGAATTGAACACAATATCAGGTCTGGCGATAGCGGGAGTTATCTGCTCCGTTGTCCTCTCGATGGGGGTACCGATTGCTTTGTTCATTGCAGGAAGGGTGAAGCTTAAGGCAAGGATTTCCTCGTTCTTTATCGGAGCAGGAACCTATCTGCTGTTTGCCATGCTGTTGGAGCAGCTGCTGCATGTTCTTGTCATTCAGTTCTGCGGACTGAACGCACAGAGCAGGCCATGGCTTTACTATGTGTACGCGGCTTTGGCTGCAGCGGTTTTTGAAGAGACCGGAAGACTGATTGCCATGAAGTTCTGGATGAAGAAATGGCTGGATTTTCCAAATGCACTGATGTATGGAATCGGGCATGGCGGTGTGGAGGCCATTCTGCTCGGAGGACTCTCCGGAATCAGCAATCTTGTGTCCATGCTGATGATCAACAGCGGAGCCATGCAGAATACGCTGGCGGCACTTCCTGCTGAGTCTGCAAACCAGACCGTGTCACAGCTGTCGGCCCTATGGACAACACCGGCACCACTCTTTTTTGTAAGCGGAATCGAAAGAATCAGTGCCATCATTCTGCATATCGGGTTGTCACTGCTGATCTACCGGGCGGTAAAGGCAGGCAAATGCAGGACAGCGGCTTTTACAGCGGTTCTTGCATATGGGATTCATTTTATCGTGGACTTCTTTGCCGTGGCAGGTCCGGCGCTTCTTCCCATCTATGTGATTGAAATTGGTGTCTTTGTGATGGCAGCCGGAACTCTTGTTATGGCACTGAAGATGGGAAGGATGGAAGAACTGTGAATTCTAGTTTTCTGCTATCATAAAACAGAATATATCTGACAGAACGCACCGTAGAAATACGGTGTTTTTTGTTACCCCAAACCCACAATTTCATACACAACCACAGGTTAGTACAAATACCTTGCGATTTTTTGAAAGGCTTAGAAAGGAAATTTCCCCTGATTTTTGCCCCAAGAAATGACACAAACAAGGCTTAATGTATCTTTCCTGTGGTTTTTATTTTCGGCAGGAAAGGAGGATTGCTTGCTCTGCCGAGAAAGGAGAACGAAATGGCGAAAAGCAACAAGGCGGATATGAGTTGTGCAAGGGTAAAAAGTACACCGTTTCTGATGTGAGCAAGGCGGAAAGGCACAACGAACGCAAGAATGAAACCTATGAAAATATGAATGTAATTGTGGAACGAATACCCTTTAATGTGCATTTCAAAAAACCGACTGCCCCGACCTATATGGAACAGTTAAAGCAGATGGAAACAGACGGGCAGGTGTCGCTTCGTGGGTTAAGGAAAGACGCAACACTCTTTAATGAGATTGTGATTGATGTGAACACGATGTACTTCGAGCGTAACGGTGGTTATGAATACGCAAAGCAGTTTTATGAAGAAGCCTATCATTTCATCGAAGAAAAATTCGGTGCTGACAATGTTATATCGGCAGTAATGCACGCTGATGAAATCAATGTAGCGGCAACCGAAGAACTTGGAAAAGAGGTTTACCACTATCATCTTCACGCTATGGTTCTGCCTGTGGTGGAGAAAGAAATCTTATGGAGTAAGCGTTGCAAAGACCCCGAACTGCGAGGAACGGTCAAGGCGGTTGTTAATCAGATAAGCCATTCAAAGAAATGGAAATCGGATATTCCGCTGACCGATGAAAAAGGAAATCCATTGCTAAGAAAGAACGGGAAACCGATGTTCCGAGCTTCGTACAGCATACTGCAAGATGAGTTGTTTCACTATATGACGGAACAAGGGTTCAAAGGCTTTCAGCGTGGCGAATACGGAAGTACGGCAGAGCATTTGACTTCCCTGCAATATCAAATCAAACAGGATAAAGAGCGATTGGAGAAGTTGCAGAAGCGTATTCAAAAGGAACAGGTTAAGTATGAGCCTGCCCGTCATATTTCCAAAACCTTAAACGAGATTGACAGTATGGGGCAGAAAACAATCACAGGTAAAATGGCAATCTCCAAAGAGGATTATTCTGAGCTGACTTCCCTTGCCAAAGAGGGCATTACCAGTCGTGCGGAAATCAATAAATTGGAGCAGAGTGCAAATTATTACCGACAGAAATATTTTGACAGTGCAAATGCACTGGAAAGAATGAAAACCAAATACAACGAACTGAAAGAAAAGTGCAGACCTTTTCTTGAAGCGTTGGAGCATTTCCCCGAAGTTGCTAAACTTTTTACCGAAAAAGTGAAGCAACTTTTTTCTTTTAAGGAAGCACAGGAACGAGCCGAAAAAGAAGCAAGGGAAAAAGAACGACAGGAGCGTATCAAGGCTCGAAGAAACAAGCGTGGTATGGAAAGATAACCTTTTCCATTATACTCACGACTTAATGACTTGTTGATATATTGAAAATCTGCGGTTGATGGGTGTTCTAATGTGAATACCCATCAATCAAAATTTTATGAAAGAGAGGAACGGACTATATGAAAGAACAGAAACATTCTTATTCACAACGCATTGGAAAGACAACATTCATCGTAAATGTAAAGCAGTCTGAAAGTGCCAAAAAGCCTTTGAATACGGTGTTTCAAGACATCTGCAAGCACGAGGTTTTGGGCGATTTCTTTACGGACAAATCGTTTAATTTAGAAAATCCACAAAAAGTATCTTGACAAACTCAATCCCGAGGGATTAAGCGGTGCGATACTGCACTCGCTACGAAACAGTCCCCCGGACTGTTTCTCCCAAATGCTAACGCATTTGGAGCCTCGTGTCTCTTGCACTGCGTGCAATTCACTCATCGCACCCTACAATTTTTTTACAAATACACGCCTACTCTTATTTTCCCCGCCGTGCGGCCAAGGCGAATTTGGACCGGTACGCCCCGGCGGCGGCGCGGGCCAACACGACGTCCGGTGCTATGGACGAAAACACCCACCAACAGGAAGTGCCGCCCAGCGTCGAATGCTCCGTCTGCCAGCCCTGCTGCAAATGGTAGCGGGCCAGGTGCACATTCCGGGGCAGGCAAAGCCCGTCCGCATACAAAATGCCCAAGGCATAATCCGCTGCGGGCAGCGCTGGGCACCACCGCTCCAACCGATCGAAAATATCAACCCCCGGTGCCGGTGCCAAGCCATACGCCCACACCGGCGCCATATAGGCACAACTGATCGGGTCTGCGGCAACTGCCTGCCACACTCCTCGATGGGTGACCAACCGAGCCAGCCCGGCAAAATCACTCTCGGCCACGCCGTCCCTGACCCTTTGGCGCAGGGCGGACAGGCTGCTGCTTTTTTCCATCTCACTTTGCATTGTTTCACCAACTTATTCGCTGCAGCGTAGCACTAATGGGTACTATAATAGAAGATTAGCAAATTTTTATGCTAAAGTCAATAGTACCAATCAGTGGTGCGGAGGTGGCGTTGTGTATTTTAGAAGGCTGCGGGATCTGCGAGAGGACAGAGACCTGAAGCAAACGGATGTGGCCGCCTTGCTGGGCATCCGCCAAACCGTCTATTCCCGCTACGAGCGGGGCTACCAAAATCTGCCGCTGGAGCACCTGCTGGCACTGGCGGACTACTACGGCGTATCTACCGACTACATTCTTGGCCGCACAAACGATCCGACTATCCAAAAATAAATATAAACACGGCAAAACGCCATCGAGTGTACCAAGGCTCGATGGCGTTTTTCCTTTTTACATCTCCCGCTGGCCGCTGTACTTGGCTACGGCATAAAGGGCATATGTTCGCGCGTTGCGCTCACACAGCTGGTGGCGAATGGATGAGCCGCTGCCGCCCTGTCCCGCTCCTTCGATAAGATCAAGCCGACAGTACGCACCGATCCCCGCCTCCGCGCCCTGCGATAAGGCACATCATCTACAAAAAGGAGCAATCCAACAATGGAATTGCTCCTTTTTTCCTATTATATTATGTATTACCGAAAGCGCGCCTTTTCAGCCGCGCAGGTGGGCGTACAGATGGAGAAAATCCTGCTCCACCCGATCAAAGGGCAGCTGCGTCCAATCCGGGGTGCGTTGCAGGGGCGGGGCATTCGTGGGAATCACCTCGCCGGTAAAATGCAAAAATTCCGCCGACAGCATGGCGTTGTCGATCTCCGTAACCGTCTGCCACTGCGCCGGAGTAGGCCGAGCCTCTACCAAGGTGTCAAACAGCAGCGCCAGCAGCCGCTCCTCTGCCCGGACGAATTCCGGCAGCCGGGCCTTCACCGGCCGGGTTACATCGCTCATATACGCCTCTGCGCCGTCATGGAGCAGGCAAAACAGTGCCGTTTGGTTCGCTTCACCCCGCACCAGCGCCTCTCGGGCGCAAGCCAAAGAGTGCTGCCCCACGGAGTAAAATGCCGGGAAATGGCCGTTGGCGCGGGTCATCAGAGACTGGGCGTGGGCAATATCCCGCACATCCAGATCCGCCGCCACCGCGTGGTACGGGTCAAAATGCCGCCCGGTGTAGGTAGAAATCGGTTTGTACATACCGTCGCCTCCGGTTAAGTTTCTATTGTGTAGTACAAGAGTGCTGCCCCATGGGTACAAGGGCAGCACCCTGTCTTAGAACAAGGAACCGTCCCCTGTTTTACATATCCGGAATTTGCCAGATTTCACCCTCCAGATCATCATAATCGTACTGTAGATATGTTCCGCGAGCTTCAGAGCGGTATTTATACGGTATATCATGATCGTTGCACCATTTCATCAAGGTAATTGCTTTATCTTGATTCAACCTATATTGCTCAGTAAATGACAAACCATTTCGATCAATAAATACACGATAGCGGAAATATACATCTTCTTTATCCTTAGCCGCATTAAAGAACTCGGTCACCTGCGGATTGTTCAAAGCCCGCATTAAATCTTTGTATCGAGATTCTGGAATAAAATGAGGAAATGGGATAATATCCGGATTATCATCATACATATCGCACGGACCTCTGTGATCGATCATCTTGAAGTGTTTCATGTCGAACCAATAGTGCTGCTGATTCGCTTCTTGCGCATCTAAGCTGTAGGAGCAGTAACAGTAGTATTTGTTAATGTTTAATCTTTTCATAGTAGGTTCCCTTTCTATTGTACGGCGGTGGGCTTGCTCCTGCTGCAACACCCGACGCAACCGCCCGCTGCAAATCATTATAACACAAGAAAACACCGCTGGAAAGCTGAATTTTGGTGAACATTGACAAAAGTGGAAATTCCGCTTGATTATTTGGCAAAAGCGGTATAAAATAAAGACTGCAATACAAGGGCGCATAGCGCCCTTGTAAATTCAAATATTTTTCGGAGGTAATTCCAAATGGTAAGAGTTGCTATCAATGGTTTCGGCCGTATCGGCCGTCTGGCTTTCCGTCAGATGTTCGGCGCAGAAGGCTATGAAGTGGTTGCCATCAACGACCTGACTTCTCCCAAAATGCTGGCTCACCTGCTGAAGTACGATTCTTCTCAGGGCAAGTACGCACTGGCTGACACCGTGTCCGCTACCGATGACTCCATCATCGTAGACGGCAAAGAGATCAAGATTTATGCAAAGGCTGACGCTTCTGAGCTGCCCTGGGGCGAGCTGAAGGTAGACGTAGTGCTGGAGTGCACCGGTTTCTACACTTCCAAGGAGAAGGCTTCTGCTCACATTAAGGCCGGTGCCCGCAAGGTTGTTATTTCTGCTCCCGCAGGCAACGATCTGCCCACCATCGTATACAATGTAAACCACAAGACCCTGAAGGCTGAGGACACCGTGATCTCCGCCGCTTCCTGCACCACCAACTGCCTGGCTCCCATGGCAAAGGCCCTGAACGACTTTGCTCCCATCCAGAGCGGTATTATGTGCACCATCCACGCTTACACCGGCGACCAGATGACTCTGGACGGCCCGCAGAGAAAGGGCGACCTGCGTCGTTCTCGTGCTGCTGCCGTGAACATCGTGCCCAACAGCACCGGTGCTGCTAAGGCTATTGGCCTGGTTATCCCCGAGCTGAACGGCAAGCTGATCGGCTCTGCACAGCGTGTTCCCACCCCCACCGGTTCCACCACCATCCTGACCGCTGTCATCAAGACCGACAAGGAAGTGACCGTTGAGGCCATCAACGCTGCTATGAAGGCTGAGACCACTGAGTCCTTCGGTTACAACACCGACGAGATCGTATCCTCCGACATCGTGGGTATGCGTTACGGTTCTCTGTTCGATGCTACCCAGACCATGGTGCTGAAGGTTGCTGACGACACCTATGAGGTTCAGGTTGTTTCTTGGTATGATAACGAGAACTCCTACACCTCTCAGATGGTTCGCACCATCAAATACTTCTCCGAGTTGGGCTAATCCCTCTCGATACAGAGAAAACCAAAGACCGACAGGTTCGCCTGCCGGTCTTTTTCTTTTGCTAAAATATAGATAAAAAGAGAACACCTTGCAGTGGGTGTTCTCTTTCATATATTTTATTCGCCCTCTTTATAGATCACGGCAAACAGTTCTTCAATCCGCTCCGTTTGGCCGGTTAAGTACAGGTAGCCGAACAGCGCCTCCACCCCGGTGGCGCAGTGGTACTCGCCAACGGTGGCGCTCTTGGGCTGGTGGCCGGTCTTGGCATTGCGCCCCCGCTTAAACACCGCCAGTTCTTCCTCTGTCAGCAGCGGCTCCATGCGGGCAAAGGCCGCCGTTTGGGCCTTGGCACTGACGAACTTCACGCTCTCCCGGTGCAGGTCGTTCACCGGCCGATTGGCCAGCGCCACCAGGTGGCAGCGCACCTGCATCTCATACACGCAGTCGCCGATAAAGGCCAAATTCAGCGGGCTTAGCTGCCGCGGATCTGTGTTCAACACTTCCATACTTGCTCCTTACGGAATGTACTCAAACTCAATATCATACAGGCTGACAATATCGCCCTCCTGGATCCCCCGCTGCCGCAGCGCCACAAACACGCCGCTCTTCTCCAGCACCCGCTGCATGTACTGCAGCGCCTCGTAGTCCTCCACATCAATGCCCTTAAGCACCTTGGGAAACCAGGGAGCCTCTACCAGGTAGTAGCCCGGCTCCGGATTGGTGATGGTAAAGCCGGTACTGTTTTGCACCAGCAGCTCCGTGGGGATCTCCTCCGGCTCGTACTCCTTCACCGGGGGCAGCGTTTGCAACCGGTTCCACACTGCGTTCATCAATTCCCGGGTGCCCTCCTGAATGGGCGCGCAAATGGAATAGTAGTCGTAGCCCTTGGCCTCTACATAGGCTTTTAGCCGTTCAATTTGCTCCGGCTCCGCCATGTCGATTTTATTGCCCGCCACAATCTGAGGTGCTTTGGCCAGCTCCGGGTTGAACTTCTCCAGCTCCCGGTTGATGGCGTCAAAATCCTCGATCGGGTCTCGTCCCTCGTGACCGCTTACATCCACCAGGTGCACCAGCAACCGGCAGCGCTCCACATGGCGCAAAAAGTCATGACCCAGGCCCACGCCGTCTGATGCGCCCTCGATCAACCCGGGAATATCCGCCAGCACAAAGCTGTTGCCCGCACCCATGGACACCACGCCCAAATTGGGCACCAGGGTGGTAAAGTGGTAGTCGCCGATTTTGGGCTTGGCCTGGCTGACCACGGAGATCAGGCTGCTTTTGCCCACGCTGGGAAAGCCGATCAGCCCTACATCCGCAATGAGCTTCAGCTCCAGGCTGATCTCCCACTCCTCGCCGGGCACGCCGGGCTTGGCAAAGCGAGGCACCTGCCGGGTGGGGGTGGCAAAGTGCATATTGCCCCAGCCGCCCTTGCCGCCCTTGGCTGCAATAAACCGCTCTGTCTTGCTCATATCCGCCATGACGGCGCCGCTTTGCACCTCGCGGATCACTGTGCCCCGGGGCACGCGAATTTCCAGATCCTGGCCCTTACGGCCGTACTGCCGACCGCCACGACCCGGCTCGCCGTTCTGGGCCGTATATTTCCGTTTGTAACGAAAGTCTGCCAGGGTAGCCAAATTATCGTCTACCACAAAGACCACATCGCCGCCCTTGCCGCCGTCACCGCCGTCCGGGCCGCCGGCAGCCACATACTTCTCTCGATGAAAGGCCACTGCGCCGGCACCGCCGTCGCCGCCTTTGATTTTAATTTTCGCAATATCTGCAAACACAGGGTATCCCTTCCTTTCTGTGTTGTTTTTTCAATAGTACCATAAAAACGCGGGAATTACAACAAAAGTTCGTGGAAAATGCCGCCGCCCGCTCCCTTGCGCCCCGCCGGGGACTATGATAAAATAAGAGTGTACAAAAAAGAGAACAGCCAGACCCTAAGAAGGAGGTTCCACGATGAACATTTGGCATGACATCAGCCCCAAGCGGATCCGCAAAGACCGCTTTTACGCCGTCATTGAAATTCAAAAAGGCGGCAAAAACAAGTACGAATTGGACAAGGAGACCGGTATGCTCAAGCTGGACCGGGTGCTTTTTACCTCTACCCACTATCCGGCCAACTACGGCTTTATCCCCCGCACCTACGCCAGCGACAAGGACCCGCTGGATGTGCTGGTACTGTGCAGCGAGCAAATTCAGCCCATGACCATCGTGGAGTGCGCCCCCATTGGCGTACTGATGATGGAGGACGGCGGCGCCAAGGACGAAAAGATCATCGCCGTGCCGGTAAACGACCCCAACTACAACTGCTACACCAACATTGACCAGCTGCCCGCCCACTATTTTGAGGAGATCAAGCACTTTTTTGAGGTGTATAAGACCCTGGAAGTGAGCAAGAGTACCTCTGTGCTGGAAGTGGATGACCGGGCAAAGGCGGAAGAAATCATCCAGTCCTGCATGGATGAGTATATCCGCAAATTCCAAATGTAATCCAAACACCCATAAAAACCGCGGTGCCCTTATAGAAAAGGGCACCGTTTTTGTTTTTATAATCGATTAACCATGGGAGCGGTTCGTATCCGCCCGCTAATTTCCCGCCGCGGCTTTCCGCTTCTTCCCAAATACCAAGCACAGCACCAGCAGCAAGGGAAAGACGATCCCCGCCAAAATCCCTCGGCGCATATTGCCATCGCACACCCGGGTAACCATACCCGCCAGGGTGGGTCCGGCGCTGCACCCCAGGTCACCGGCCAGCGCAAACAGGGCAAACATCACCGTGCCGCCCTTTGGAATGGCGGCAGAGCCTTTGCTAAAGGTGCCCGGCCACAGAATACCCACCGAAAAGCCGCAAACGGCGCAGCCCACCAGCGCCAGCCGTGGATCCGGAACCAGCGCGATTGCCAAATACGCTGCCACACACAGCAGGCTGCTGCCCAGCATGCACTTCTCCAAATGCAGCTTGTGACCCCACTTGCCGTAAATCAGCCGTGCGATACCCATCAGCGCCGCAAAAGCCATGGGACCTGCCAGGTCGCCTACGGTTTTGGTGACCCCCAGCCCCTCCTCCGCAAAGGCGGACGCCCACTGGCTAACGGTATTCTCCGCCGCACCGGCGCCCAGCATCATCAGCATGAGCAGCCAAAACACCTTGTTGCGGCACAGTTCCTTTAAGGTCAGACCCGCGCCGCCCTCCGGGTTCAACGGATAAATCGGCGCGGTGGCAAAAAGCACGCCGTTTAAGAGGGGCACCGCCGCCCACACCAGCGCCAGCGCTTTCCAGTTGGCGATACCAAAGACGGTAAAGAACAGGGTGGACAGCAGCACCACACCCATCTGCCCCCAGCAATAGAACGAATGGAGCAGGCTCATGGCGGAGGCTTTGTTATCTGTTGGGCAGGCCTCCAAAATGGGGCTGACCAGCACCTCCAGCAGCCCGCCGCCCAGCGCGTACACCACCACTGCCAGCAAAATACCCACAAACGGATCGGCAGTACGATCCGGCAAAATCGTCAGCAAGATCAGCCCGGCAGCTGCAAAGCCGTGGGCCAGCAGAACCGACGCCCGGTAGCCAATCCGGTCAATGAACCCGGCAGACAGCAGATCTACACACAGCTGGATGAGAAAATTCACAGTGATCAGCAGGGTAATCTTTTGCAGCGGCACCCGGTAGTCGGTCTGGAAGGTGACAAACAGCAGGGGCACAAAGTTGTTTACAATGGCCTGCACAATATAGCCGATAAAGCAGGCATACATGGTCTTTTGATAGGGCTTTTTCATCTTTTTTCTCCTTGACGAGCAGCGCACTGCCGGTAGAAATCCAGTGTATTATAGCACGGCGACAGGGCTGCTGCAAGTGGCCGTTGACAATGGACCGTTTTTTTGCTTATAATGAAGAAAAATGCACGGAGGTGTCCCCTATGGCAATGAAAGACAGAATGCACACCGGTGCGCTGTACCTGCCCGGCGATGATGAAATTATGAACCGGCAGCAGCTGTGCCTGGACCGTTTATATGAATTTAACCACACACGACCCTCAGAAACGGACAAGCGCCAGGCCCTGATGAAAGAGATGTTTGCCGAACTGGGCGAGAACTGCTATATTGAGCCCCCGTTTTATTCTAACTTCGGCGGCGCCCATGTGCATTTGGGCAACCATGTGTACTGCAACTTTGCCGTTACCATGGTGGACGACACCCATATTTATATCGGCGACAACACCATGATCGCCCCCAATGTGACCATCGCCACCGCCGGCCACCCGGTGCTGCCGGAGCTGCGGGAGTACGACTACCAATACAATATGCCGGTGCACATTGGCCGTACCTGCTGGATCGGCGCCGGAGCAGTCATCCTGCCGGGGGTGACCATTGGCGACAACACGGTCATCGGCGCCGGGTCTGTGGTCACCAAGGACATTCCCGCCAATGTAGTGGCGGTGGGCAACCCCTGCCGCGTGCTGCGCCCCATCAGTGATCGGGACAAAAAATATTACTTCCGGGATCACCCCATTGACCATGCAGAGATCGCCCGGGATCTGGAGAAAATCAAATAAGCACAAAACAAACCCCGCAGGCAGCCGAAACGGTCGCTTGCGGGGCGATTTTCTGTATGTTTAGTCGTTGTCCAGCAGAGATTTGTAAAATTCGCAGTAATCCGTGCGGTGCTGGGCGGTAAAGTTCATGGCCTCCCGGGGGTGACGGTTCAGTTGGCCGGTGAACATATATTGCAGGTCAAAGCCCCACTGCACCCCGCTCTCCCGCAGGGGGATCATATACTTCTCAATAAAGATCAGCAGGCTGTACAGGCTGTACTTGGGGTTCTTTAAGAAGCCCAGCAGCAGCTCCATAGCGCAGTTGCCGGCGCCCCGACCCATACCCATGGCGGTGGCATCCAGGTAGGACACACCATAGGACAGGGTCTCAATGGTGTTGGCAAAGGCCAAGTTCTGGTTATTGTGGGCGTGGAAGCCCACCTGTTTGCCGGCAGCAGTGGCCGCTTCTAAGTACCGCTGGGCCAGCACACCGGCATTCTCCGGGTACAGGGAGCCGTAGCTGTCTACCAGGTAGATCACATCCACCGAGGAGTTGCACAGCATCTCCAGCGCCTCGCCCACCTGGCCGGAACCGGCCTGGCTGATGGCCATAATATTGCAGGTGGTCTCGTACCCCAGGTCATGGAAATACTCGATCATCTCAATGGCTGCCGGGATCTGGTGAATGTAGCAAGCCACGCGCACCATGTCGATGACGCTCTCGCTCTTTGGCAGAAAGTCCGTTTTAAAATCGCAGCGGCCTACATCTGCCATCACGGAAATCTTCATATCGCTTACATTTTCGCCAACAATGGCACGAATGTCCTCTTCCTTGCAGAACTTCCACTTGCCAAAATCCGCCTCGTTGAAAAGGGTGCGGCTGGCCTTATACCCAAACTCCATATAGTCCACGCCGCTTTTGATATTGGTCTTATACAGTTCCCGCACAAATTCGTCGCTGAAGTCAAAGTTGTTGCACAGTCCGCCGTCGCGAATGGTGGCGTCCAGCACCTTAATGTCGGTGCGCACGCCCATTAAATTGCCTTTTCTGGGGGTCATGGTTGGTTACTCCTGTTCCTGTTATCATTTTGCACTTGGCACTTTAGCGCTTTAAAGTCCATTAGTGCTTAGGTGGTATTATAACACCACTCGCTCCCCTTGTCAACGGCAAAAGGCAAAAGAAAAGCAAAAAAATGCAGCGCGCCCGCAAAACAAGGAACCGTCCCCTGTTCGGCGAAACAAGGAGCAGGCCTCTATATATTATGCTTTCGCCCAATATGTCAAATTTGATGTGGAATACGGGCACTGATTATAGAAATGATTATATAAGCCATGCATACCCCACTTTGATTTTACATAACATCCAGCATAACCAACTTTAACAAGACTTACTACACCGGAGTGTTCACCAGCATAATATATAATATTTCCAACCTTGTATCCATCTTTTTTATAACTTCCATCTCTCATATATTTTGACGGATCATTCATCCAGTATCCGTTTGAAGTTGACTGACTGTACCATGCATATGAATGGCAATTATATTTTTTAGTTGGTGTTGCTATATAGGTAGCTCCCGGAAAATTCGATGAAACATAGTTTTTACATTGTCTTATTTCCGAAGAAGTCAACTCTTTCCCTGATTTTAATTTGCCAACTTTAACAGAACTTTTTTTGGGAGTTTTAACTGTATAATTCCAATTAAAATCGCTACTCGATATTGCTGCATAAGAAACATGATTTACTGCCAATGCCTCACTTATTCTATCATAGGAATAATACTCAGAATTTGTTTCATTGATTTCATTCAGTACACTATAATACAAAGATTTTGTAGCGCTATACACTTCGTCTGATTTAGCAGAACATTTCTTGTAAATGGCATCATTTATTGCAGTAAATGTTTCATCATCTGTATTATTGATAATTTCGGGCTGGGCTGCTAAAATTTCCAATGCACTGGGTGCAATAAACTCATTATAAGAAACACGAGTTGAAGAATGCAGATCGCACAATTTAATATTTTCATACCTTTTTAACAAAACTTCGCCTACATCTTCTCTTGTTAGCAATTCATCAAGTGCATTGCACTGCTTTCTCAAAGCCGCAAATCCTGTTTCTATGGTATTATACGCATACATGTCACCAAGAAGTGGATAATTCAAATATGCTGAAACAAGCATATCTGTCGTCATTTCTTGGATTTCATCATCAGCAATTTGGCAAGCAGCCACCATTTCGTCATGTGAGTTCAGCGTTTTCCATTCCGCACAATCACTTGTTATTTTATATTGATAATCATTTTGCACACTTGATTCATCAAAATCATAGGCAGCATATGCATAAATATTGGATGATATTGCCATCAAAAATGATAGTGTAACGCAAAAGAGTTTTTTCATTATTATACCCCTTTCACATGAATTTAAAAGTACGATAAATTGCAGTTTTAAATTCTATTCTTTGTAACGAATTCTTCAGCTGCTGTAATATCATCATCAATTACAATCAAATATTGCGTCATTTCAATTTGGTAAGAGATAAAGGTCTGCTTAGCATTATTGTTTTGACTTTCAAATAAATAAATATCCGTATCATGAATTCTAATTTGCTTTGAAGCTTTAAAAGTTCCTTCGATTTCTAAATTTTTTATGCTTGTCTCGTGCTCAAATTCTTTCAATTTCAGTTGAATATTATTTTCAAATTCGATGACAACTGTTTTTGTGTTTTCATCAACTTCTTTTTCGATAATTTTGTATGGAGTGTAATACAAATCAAACGGAAGCATGATATTTTCAATACCTTCAGCTTCTAATGCATCATAAAGTTTATTACCGTTCAAATTATTGCTGTATTTTTGTAGCAAATCCTTATCTGAATATTTAATGACAGCTTTATTATCAAATATGTCAACAAAAATATCGGATATGCGCATATCATTTGCTTTTGCATATACTGTCATACCAATTGAAATTGAACAAACAACCAGGATTGCAGCGATTATTATTCTGCTGAATTTTATACGCTTTTTCTTATTTTTATTTATCACCTTTCCCTTTCCTTCGGGCGTATTTACAATGCTGTATCCGGCAAGATAATTCATACAAGCATCAACAAAATCAACATTGATTTCTTGAACATCCTTTTCAAGTTCCTTTTCCATCATTGCTTCAATTGTTTTTTTGTTTAGCTCCCAAGATTCATCGTTAATAAATGCTTTAAAATCATTATCGTTCATTGCTTTTATCTCACCTACTCTATTAGTAACACACATCTTGATTTGTTATAAAAGATTACAAATTTTTTGTTTTTTCTTTTACCAAACATTTAATTTTCCGTCTTAGAATGAAAATTCTCTGTCTGATACAGGTCTCACTGCAATTGTATTCTGCAGCAAGCTGTTTGGTCGTCTGATACGAACTTTTATAATTCTTACAAGTCTTTGAAAGCAAAATTCGCTCGCTCTCAGACAATTCGGAAAGGATTTCATTTTTCAATCTAACAATCACATCATAATCAACCTTAAAAAATTCCTGTTCAATCGGAATATCAAAATCCGTTTGATTCATAGAAAAATTCTTGTTTTTTTCTTTATCAATATCTCTGAATTTTAATTTAACAAAATTGTTTGCTGTTTTGATTAAAAACTGTTTCGGATATTCAAGTTTTGCATCTTTTGATAATTGCTCAAAGAGAACTCTGAATGTATCTTGAACGCAATCCTCAGCATAGTCAGGGTAGTCATTAAGCTTATAATAACAATACCGACGAATATATTCGACATATTCATTATAATAGCATTCAAATTGATTATAAATATCATCTTTTAACATAACAGTCCTCATACAAAAAGAGTTTTATCATAAATAAAATATATCGGATTGTGCAGAGAAAGACAACAAATTATGACCTTCTAATTCATACAACAGCTTAAACAAAATACGGTTATATGTTTCATAAGTTTATTTAACACATTTTTCAAAAACTTGTCAATAGGAATTGCCAAAATGCAGAAAAATCAGGCACAAATGCAAAACAAGGAACCGTCCCCTGTTCACGGGCATCTATTTTGACAAGGGGCGACTTTTTTGTTATACTGTATCATAAAGTAGACTATCAAGTTTTACGCAAAAATAAAAAGAGCGGAGAAGAAAATGGAACGGATACTCATTCGCGCCGGGGTAGCGCCCTGGGCGGAATACAATGCCCTGGATGTAATCACCGACAAGATCATCGGCAACAACACTGGGAATCTGCTGTTTGCCAACAGCATCACCCGGCTGGTGGCCACTGCGGACAGCCGGGTGGACTTTATCTCTGACCTGATGTTGGTGAAAAAGCAGATTACAGCCCAAGAGATCAATGAGAACTACGACCGGCTGATCCTGCCCATGGCCAACGCCTTTCGGGAGGACTTTGCCCGCAAGTGCTTAAAGCACTGGACGGCACTGATTCGCCAGCTGACGATTCCCGTAACGGTCACCGGCATTGGCATTCAGCTGCCCTACGAGCCGCACCTGGAGCAGCCCCGGGAATTTGACGGCGCTGCCCGGGACTTTATCGCCGCCGTGCTGGATCATTCTGCCAGCGTGGGCGTGCGGGGCCAGATCACCTATGATTATCTCAAAGGACTGGGCTTTTCCCAGATCGATGTGACCGGCTGCCCCTCTTTGGCACTGAACGGCCCGGGTCTACCCCTGCGAGAGAAGCAGCCTTTGACCCCGGAATCCAAGCTGTGCTTTACCGGCTCTGTGTCCAATCCGCCGGATTTCAAAAAGTTCGCCGTGCGCTGCACCGAACGGTTCCCCAACACCTACTTTGTGCCTCAGTTTATTGACGATTTGCGGCTGATGTACCTGGGGATCCCCCACCCGGACACGGCAGACAGCCGCGTGCTGCACCCCACCAATCTGGACCACCCGGTATTTGTAGAGGACAAGGCCCGGTTCTTCATCAACCTGCCCAGTATGTTTGCCTTTAATCGAGAGATGGACTTTAACTACGGCACCCGCATTCACGGTGCCATCGGCAATATTCTGTGTGGCGTGCCCAGCCTGCTGTTCCCCACGGACGCCCGCATTCGGGAGCTGGCAGAGTATCACAACATTCCTGCCATTCCCGCCTCTGCCGTCACACCGGACACGGATCTAGCAGCGCTGTATGATCAAACCGACTTCCGCCAGGTGAACAACGGCCACGCGGAGCGGTTCTGGCACCTAATCGACTTCTTGAATGAAAACGGGATCAAGACCATTTACGATGACCGCACAGGCACGCCTGCCCGCTCGCTGTATGACGAAAAAACGGCAGCCACTTCTTATGCTCAGCCGGTACATTCCATGCTGGTGCGCCCGCCGGAGGAGATCGCCCGCCGGGTAGATACCGCCATGCGCCTGCAACGCAAAGAGATAGAGGACGACAGCCGCCTGGCCACGCAACTGCGAGACAGTCAGCGCAAGGTCACCCAGCTGCAAGAGCGCAACAAAAAGCAAGCCGCGCAAATTCAAGCGCTAAAAGAAGAGCGCAAAGCCCTGAAAACAGAACTGAAAGCAACCAAAAAGCCCTTGCGCCGCCTGGCTTGGTACCAGCGCACCTCCACCTTTGGCATTGGTCTCGCCCGCCTGAAAAAGAAGCTTCGCCGATTACTGGGGAAAGAAAAATAAATACGGTTCGCTGTAACTACCGAGCCTGCAAGATTTGGAAACAGGGGTCTGTCCCCTGTTCCCCCTGTTCGATAATGAAAAGCAACAATAAAAAAGGACAGTCCGAGGACTGTCCTTTTTGTTATGGATTTGTAAGGAAAACTTATGCGTTCTTCTCAGCGATTGCAGCCTGTGCAGATAGGTAAAAATATGGGGGTTTTTAATGAAATGAG
>ERZ837910.896-NODE-896-length-44905-cov-24.958328_pt1 | contig 44905 bp, 41 predicted proteins | sample MGYA00519940_ERZ837910 | MGnify/ENA primary metagenome ERZ837910 (study PRJEB31850, sample SAMEA3708825) | human gut metagenome | biome: human gut; feature: human-associated habitat; material: faeces | place: China | collected 2014 ... | reverse complement strand
TCTGTGTACTCGCATGAATATGCAGTCCCGGAAATGCTTCTTTTATCGCTTCAAACGCACCGAAATCCTGCACGATAACCGCAGAAAGTCCCGCTTTGTAAAACGGCTCAAGATACGGCAGTAACCTGTCTTCCAGCTCCTGCTGTTTCATCAGGGTATTCACTGTAAGATAAATCTTTTTGTCATGTAAATGTGCATAATCTAATGCCCGCAGTAATTCTTCCTGACTTAAATTATTTGCATATGCTCTCGCACCAAACATTGCGCCGCCCAGATACACTGCATCTGCGCCCGCTGCAAAATCTGCCATTAAAATATCATATGACCCTGCCGGTGCCAGAATCTCCACCTTATTTTCTCTTAAACTCATCTGCTCCTGCCGCTTTTTGCGTTCCTTTCCGTTGCTGTCTTTCAAACACGTTGAACCTGCAATCCGGGGTCTGCGCCCAAAATCACAGGTTCATCTGCTTACTTTTTTAAATCTTCCAGTTCTGTTTCTAACCGGACTACATTCTTCTGATACTTATTGATTTCTTCTTTTAATTCTTCAATCTGCTCATCCGTAAATGCAACCGTTCCCGTTGCAACCATGCTGGCGATTCCGTGTGTGAAGATCCACACCTTCAGGTGAAATGCCTCCTGTTCCGTCCTGTCATAACCGGTGAATTCTGCACCTTTCTCTAAAATCTGATTTCCCATATTATCCTTCTCAATAAATTCCGTCGGAGAAATCTTCGAATCTCCCATAAATAATATCTTGAAGAAATCCGGGTAATCCTTCGCGAACCGGATATACGCAAGTCCCATGCCCCGATATGCCAGCTCTTCCTTAGAGCCTTCGATCATATACGACTGGTATATCTTCCGGATGTGTAAGATCGTCGCCTGCTTTAAGTCTTCCATATTTTCAAATTGATAGAAAATCGGCTGTACCGAACAACCAATCTCTTTTGCCACCCGGCGGGCATTGATTGCAGACAAGCCTTCTTTCTTCACAACCGCACACGCTGCCTCAATAATATCTTCCTTCAAAAATTTTGTTGCCCTTGGCATAAGCTCCTCCATATTTATTTTATAACGTTCGTTATGTAACTTTTGTTATATTATAGGAGATAAAAAAAGAAACGTCAAGCAGATATCGATGAAATGCAGCTACATTCCTGTCACCTGCACGTTCATCTGCCTGACGTTTCCTTTTTCTGATTCTATATTATTACTTAGTTAATCACTATTGTTACTGCAATTTGCGGCGTCGATTGCGAGTACCAGCATTAATCCTAAGATCTCATCCTCCGGATTCGCAATATCAATCACATAGGTATCTCCCCAGCGGAACAATTCCTTGCTGATATGTGCGATACAATAACTTCCATCATACACATCATAATCCCATCCGAAGAGATCCCCCTGCACCTGCCAGCCATGATATTCGATATCATATCGCGGCGTAAAGAGGGAGAACCGTCTCTGAATCCGACCGATTGTCCGTCCGCCGATCTCGACTTCGAACACCGGAAGCAGATGGAATATTTCCTGATGAATCACACCGATTTCCTGATCATACATATCATAGATATGCATATGATGACCGATATTGAAGAATTCCGTCTTCACAAAATATTTCGGATTGCCATATTCATCGTAGATGTCATACGTATCCGTCCACGCAAATACGCGCTGCTTTATCATTAACCGCATAGGTTATCTCCTTATAATACAAGGTCCTTCATCGAATGCAGTCCAATTGCGAGTGTCGACGTGTTGTGCATCAACGCCGAGGTTGTCGGCTGGATCACGCCTGCCACACCAAGCACGATCAGTCCGGTATTAAATCCGACGATTGTTCTGTAATTTCTTCGGATTCGTCTTGTCAGTGCGGTACTGATCTTCCGCAATGTGATCAGTTCATTCAAGTTATCTGCTCCAACGGTAATGTCCGCGATCTCCCGTGCAATTTCTGCACCATCACTGATTGCAATACCGATATCTGCTGCCGAAAGTGCCGGTGAATCATTGATACCGTCACCGATCATGATAACCTTATGTCCCTCTGCCTTCGCACGCTCCACGTAGCTTGCCTTATCCTCCGGAAGTACCTCGGAATAATACTCATCCACACCAACCTTCCGCGCGATCGCACAAGCTGTACGCTCGCTGTCTCCGGTCATCATAACAATCTTCGCAAATCCAAGTTCCTTCAATGTCCGGATCACATCGGCTGCCTCATCACGGATCGGATCTTCGATACAGATCACTGCGACCAGTCGTCCTTCCACTGCCATATACAGATGTGAATATTCCTCCGGCAATGCATCGAACTTCTCCTGCATGCCTTCTGGGACCACACAGTCCTCATCTTCAAATACAAAATGATAGCTGCCGATAATTGTCTTTCTTCCTTCTACCGTAGTAGAAATACCATGTGCCACGATATAGGACACCTTCGAGTGAACCTCTTCATGTACCAGATTCTTTTCGCTTGCCGCATCGACAACCGCACGTGCCATTGAATGAGGGAAATGCTCCTCCAGACATGCGGCAATCCGCAGCAGTTCATCGCTGCTCTCATCACAGAACGATACAACATCTACTACGCGCGGTGCTGCCTTCGTCAGCGTTCCGGTCTTATCAAATACGATCGTATCTGCTTCTGCCATCGCCTCCAAGAACTTGCCGCCCTTCACCGTGATGCTTGACTTGCTCGCCTGTCGGATTGCAGACAATACAGAAATCGGCATTGCCAGCTTCAACGCACAGGAGAAATCAACCATCAGGACTGACAGTGCTTTCGTCACATTCCGCGTGAAAAGATACGTTGCGGCTGTTCCAAGTAACGTATACGGTACAAGCTTGTCTGCCAGATGTGACGCCTTGCTCTCCAGAGAAGATTTGAGCTTCTCGGATTCCTCGATCATCGTGACAACCTTCTCATACCGGCTCGAACCACCGACCTGACGCACACGGATACAAAGCTCACCTTCCTCGAGCACGGTTCCTGCATAGACATAGGAATCTGCCTGCTTATGTACCGGCAAAGGTTCGCCTGTCATAGACGCCTGATTGACCATCGCATCGCCATCGACAACCGTTCCGTCAAATGGGATCACATTTCCGACATGGATCACGATCTCATCATCCACATGGATAGATTCTGCAGATACCTGCACTTCCTGTCCGTCCTTCTTCAACCAGACTTTTCCGATGTTCAAGGACATGCTCCGTGCAAGATCCCCGACGGATTTCTTGTGTGTCCACTCCTCTAAGATCTCGCCGATTCCAAGCAGGAACATAATAGATCCTGCCGTCTGGAAGTCTCCACGGAATACGGATACACCGATTGCCGTGCCATCCAGAACCGGAACTTCGATCTTTCGATTTGCTAATGTTTTCAGTCCGTTCGTGATATATTTTACCGAACGGATGGCAGTCAGGGTGTTCGCGATCGGCATCGGTAAGAACATCCGGTTGATGCATCGCATTAAAACCTTGTCTACCAGTTTTTCTTTGTACTCTTCATTCACCTGTCTTCCAGAATTTTCCAGATAGGATTCCGGCACATCTGCCGTCTCATAATGGAACCGCCGGAGCGCTGTTATCATCACTTCCCGGCTTCCCTCATAACAGACAACCGCATCGCAGGTCGAATGATTTACCTTCGCAGAACTGACATGTTTCATGCTGTCAAGATAATACTGAAGGATATCGGCTTCCCGGTACGACATGTTCTTCTGTGCAACATGAAAACGAATTCTGCCTCGTATCTCATGTTTAATCACAAATTTCATTTTCTGTCGCCTGCTCCTCTGCTTCTGCTTCGTCCTCAACTACCTGTGCCTCTGCTTCGATCTCGCGGTCTGCGTTGATCTGCTTTGCCTCTGCATAGATATCGCTTGCATTCTCCTGTACATTGGTCACGGTCTTCATGATGCAGTCCTTTGCACGAAGGACAGCGGCTGTACCATGTGAGTAAACCTTCTTTGCATCACGGCTTGTCAAAAGCTTGATTCCTGCTGTTCCGAACAATACACCTGCTGCAAAAATCCCTGTTTTCTTTCCATCGATCTTTTTAAAAAAATTTGACATAATAATTACCTCCTGTTAGTCTAATCTAACTACATATATTATCACAAATTTTCTAAAAAATAAATATTTTTTTACCAATCCTTTCCAAGTTTACTGCAAGCCGATACTACACTGTCTACTCCTAATATAATCAGGTATGTACCTATCAAAAATCCGACTGAGAACAAAGCAATCTGCGGCCAGAATATCATCAGCACACCTACTACCAGACCGATCACATTGATGACCAGTGAGACATAGAAATACCTTCCTCTGTACAAACTCCGGATAAATCCAAGATGACACAGCTTCGATACGCTGTGTGCGATAAACCATAGCGGAAGCAGCAATGTTACAACCAGTTCGCCTATGTGCGGATATGCCATCAGCGCCAGACCGGTGATCACGCTGATCACCCCGGCAGCCAGAGACACGCACGGTGCAAACCCAATGTAACGTTCCGACTTGGCATAGAAGATAATATCGGTAATTCCGGTCACGATTGCCATCACACCATAGAAGATCGTAATCCAACGCAGAATCCCCCCCGGCGATGCAATCGCCAAAGCGCCAAGGATTATAAGAAGAATACCCTCGATCAGTTCCAGCCATCCATAGCCTGTGTGTCTTTTCATAGAGCGGCTCCCCCTTCCTTATTCAGAATCTCCATAAATTCATCACCGGTGATTGTCTCTTTCTCATAGAGGTGCATTGCCAGAATATCCAGCAGACGCTTGTTATCGACAAGCAGCTTCTTCGCTTTCTCATGCTGTGCGCGCACAAGCTCGACCACCTTATGGTCAATCTCTTTCTGTGTATCTGCAGAACAGCAAAGAGAGGTATCCCCACCCAGATACTGGTTTTCTACCGTCTCCATCGCAACCATATCGAACTCCTCGCTCATACCATAGCGGGTAATCATCGCACGTGCCAGCTTCGTTGCCTGCTCGATATCGTTCGAAGCGCCGGTTGTGATTTCACCACATGCCACTTCCTCTGCGGCACGTCCACCGGTGAGTGTTGCGATCTTGTTCTCGATTTCTTCCTTCGTCATCAGATATTTGTCGGTCTGCTCCACCTGCATTGTGTAACCAAGTGCACCGGATGTACGCGGAATGATCGTAATCTTCTGTACCGGTGCTGAATGGCTCTGCAACGCAGCCACCAATGCATGTCCGACCTCATGATATGCAACCGTCTTTTTCTCCTTATCCGAAAGCACGGCATTCTTCTTCTGATAACCGGCAATTACAACCTCGACACTTTCTTCCAGATCTGCCTCGGTTACAAATGTCCGGTTCGAACGGACAGCACGAAGCGCGCCCTCGTTGATGATATTCGCAAGCTCGGCTCCAGATGCACCGGATGCCATACGTGCAATCGTATGGAAATCTACATCATCGCCAACCTTGATTTTTCTTGCATGTACCTTGAGGATTGCCTCACGGCCTTTCAGGTCAGGCAGTTCCACCGGTACACGCCGGTCAAAACGTCCCGGTCTGGTCAGTGCCGGATCAAGGGATTCCGGACGGTTCGTTGCCGCCAGAATGATAACACCATTATTTCCTTCAAATCCATCCATCTCAGTTAAGAGCTGGTTCAATGTCTGCTCCCGTTCATCGTTGCCGCCGTACTTGCCGCCGTCACGCTTCTTACCGATGGCATCAATCTCATCGATAAATACGATACATGGGGCTTTCTCCTTTGCCTGCTTGAACAAATCACGCACCTTTGATGCGCCCATACCAACAAACATCTCGACGAACTCGGAACCGGAGATTGAGAAGAACGGTACATTTGCCTCACCTGCAACCGCCTTCGCAAGCATTGTCTTACCAGTTCCCGGAGGACCGACTAACAAAAGTCCCTTCGGCATAGATGCACCGACGTCCGTATATTTCTTCGGATTATGCAGATAATCGACAATCTCGGCTAAGTTTTCCTTCGCCTCATCCTCGCCGGCAACATCCGTAAAATGAATTCCTTCGGTGGACTGCACATATACCTTCGCATTGCTCTTTCCACCCATACCGAACATCATGGAATTCTTACCGCCAGCCTGTTCCATCATCTTCCTTGCGAGGAATCTTCCAAGAATCCAGAACAACAACAGTGGAAGAACAACCGACATCAAAAAGCTCATAAATGGAGATGTCCTCGTCTCGATTTCTTTCGAGAACTTCGCACCGCTGTCATAGAGCCGCTGTGTCAAGTCATCGTCCGGCATGAGTCCGGTCTTGTAGATTGCGCTCTCCGCCTTATCCGTAAATGTGATCTGTGTACTGTCGATCTGTACCTGACCGATATCTTTATCCTCGGTCATCTTCATGAATGTTCCGTAATCAACTTCCTTTACCTGCCGCTCTGCCAGCATTGGGGTGATAAATAAATTAAACACCAGCAATACTACCAGCACGATTCCATAATAGAAGATCAACGGACGTTTTGGTGATTTTACTTCTTTCATCTCTGCATACTTCCTTTCTTTGTCTAGATTATTACGAACTATACAGCAATTGTATATATTGAGTCGAATTTTCCAAATATAAGATGTATTGAAGCTAAGATGTACTAGATGTTCTGTTGTATATATTCTTACCGCACGCAACCGCCGTCAATTCGCCATCCATGGCTCAGTGACGGCTTGTTTGAACATCGTGTTCAAACATTGCTGTGTATCCACAGAACATCAACTACATCTAAGCTCCAAACATAATTACATTTAGAAAACTCGACACATCTATATACTTAATTGCTGTATAGTTCATAATAATCATTTACGCTTTCTACTCTCCGTACTTCTCCTTCAATACCTTCACGATCATCTCGTAGTTCGGCATCTCTACTCCATATTGTTCTCCAAGACGAAGCGGCTCATACAGCAATCCATCGATTTCCGATGGTTTTCCTGCCCAGATATCGCGCTGCATGGAAGTCGAAGCCTCCGGTACAAGCGCATCTAAGATGTCCAGATTCGTCTTCTCAATATCAACCAAAAATGGGATTCCCATTGCTGTTGCAAGTGCGTCGATTTCCTTCATACACCGGATCAAAAGCATCCGCTCTTCTCCTGCGCGCTGGAATACTTCTGCCGTCGCATCATAATACAGACCGCAGGCTGCCATCGGCGATACATACGCGTATTTCTGAAATGCATCCCGCTCGATCTGGTCAGAAAGTACCGCATCAATGCCTGCTGCCTTTAATTCCTGCTCTAAGAGGAACATCTTCCGGCAAAGCGCCTGTCCCTTCCGTGCGCCAAATACGATACGGAAGATATCGCCTTTTTGTAAGATCACACCCGGCTCCTTGATCTCCGCCGCAATGTAGATACAGCCATCTACAACTGTTGCATCCGGCAGCGCCTGCTGCAGCTTTGCACCGGTTCCGTAGATGTTCAGGATCGGAACGATCAACGTCTCCGCATCACTATGTTCTCTCAAAAATGGAATGATATCCGGAATCGAATATCCTTTGACACACACAAACAGGACATCCGGAATCTCCGCATATCCTGCCTCATCAACTGCCTTTATGTCTGTCACGGTAAATGTCCGGCTTGGTGACTCCACACATATACCATGTTCTCTGATTGCTGCAAGATGCTCGCCACGCGCAATCAATGTTACATCCTGTCCGGCTTCCGCTAAGAATGCACCAATGCTTCCGCCGCATCCACCGGCTCCTATAATTGCATATTTCATATACGATCTGCCACTTTCTATATGCTCAAGTGGTTTCTCCTTCCCTCTTTTTTCTTCTGTCTCTGATCTGTGATACATATTCTATAACAGATTTATGTTTGTTTTGTGAACAAATCCGTTATTGGAAGAATTTTAATGAAAATATCGTTATTTGTCCTGTTTTTTCACCTTCACAATCACAATTGTAAGGTAGCTTGCCGCCTGTGTCAACGCATCTATCCCATGCATCACACGTTCCTCCGGCAGTCCGCAGTTCGAGACGCCATAGACCTCCAAATATTCTCCCTGCTGTCTTCTCCGCACAAGCTCTGTCCGAAGCATGCCGATCAGCTGTTCCAGCTTCTTCCCCGACTTCATATAGATCCGTGTCCCGTCATAGTCCGCGGTATCTTCCACCGCGTAGCTGCCCGGAATAATATGGATCTCCTCGCCCTGATCCGCAAGGGAGATTCCAAGTCTTGCCGCCACCGCACAGAAAGAAGGCACGCCGCTGATCATCGACGCAGGCATCCCCGCCGCAAGCACTCGCCGGTGAATATAATGATAGGTCGAGTACACACTTGGATCACCGATCGTAAGAAATACAAGCGTCTTTCCCTGCCGCATCCGTGCCTGCACCTCGGCAAAGCAGCGATCCTGTGCCGCACGAAGCACATCCGCATCCTTCGTCATCGGAAACTGCATCGGGCAGATCTCCTTTTCTTCGATCTCCGGTACGACCTGCCGCACGATCTTATAAGCATAACATTCTTCTTTCTTCTCATTTGGCAGTAAGATGCAGTCACTCTCCCGGATCGCACGCACCGCTGCCAGCGTCAGAAGCTCCGGATCTCCCGGGCCGACTCCGACGCCAATCAATCTTCCTTCCATCTATCTGTTTCCTCCTGCAACACATACCAGCCAGATTCGCTAACTGATAGCTGTCTGTCATATTTTAATTTTCCAGGTAATTCTCCAGTGCCGTTTTTCCACGATACGTGCTCACATTAAAGGTCCGGATACCCCGTCGGCTCGTACATAGATTACTATGATAGGTAAGCAGGCTCTGCGCCTCATCATCGTTCTCATCGGTCCAGATTCCACGTGCCTGTGCCCACTCCAAAAACTCAAACACCGCAGGCGTCCGATCCGCCGAGCCAGCCTGCAGATCATATTGCATCAGGTCGATCAGCCGGATCTCCATATCGTCCGTATCGACATCCTCCGCCATCCATGTCTGCACATCCGCACGTGCACACGCAAGATTATAACGCGCGATATACGTATCCGGATGTGACAACGCAAACGCGATATACAAACCGCCACATGCAACGATCATATATTTCATCAGTGGGAATGTATTCTTATACAGATAGATGATCGTGCCAGTGAAAAGCACAACCAATACCAGCAGTCCAAACAGCACCAGCACACGCAGATACGTCAGATGATATGCCCGAATGTACATCAACATCCGCACTGCCGAAGAGCCGATCATCACATAGGTACAGCCACACATGATCGTAAGAATCGTCCGAAGCACCCGGCTTTCTGCAAATGCACAGTTGCAAACCAGAACAATTACCAAATTTACAGCCGCTACAAAAAGCAACTGGAAGAATCCCTGCCTCGCATATTCCGAATACGAATACCCGGCTGGCAGCATCTGCTTTCCAAGAAATGGCGACAGGATCTGAATGATTGCGAACACTGCATATAATGCAGTCAGCAGACCACAGAACGTAATACCGATCATCGGCTCCACCATCCGCTTTTCTTCACAGTCGATCTTCGGCGGCTGTATCACCATCTTGCAGAAGATTCCATATACGGTGACAAATACCGCAACGAGCATCATCACGAAGCCTGCCAGATTCCCGGATAACTGCAGATTTCCAATACTCCGGTCGACAATGTATTTGAAGATGGCATCAGCCTCGGACAGCACGATCAACATTAAAACCAGAAATGGCAGTGCAATCAGCACACCAACCAGCACATAGATTGCCTTGGATTTTTTCTTTTCCCGCTGTCTCACATACACATAGCAGTCACTGAATCCACGGAACAGATACCCAAGCGGCGAGAACACGGTGCCTATCACAGCACGAATATATTTCCCGACACCCCATTTCTCTGCATCGCAAAAGCAGGTAAAAAAAACCGTCATCGAAAGCAGATAGATTCCTATGTAATTACATGCAATCAAGAAGCGATCTCCAGTCAGGAAAATCGATACGCCAAGCAGCAGAATTCCTATGTAATAAATCATCGTATGCGGATTTGATGTCTTATCCTCGCGGTTATCGTACGCCTTGCTCTGTGGTGCATGTGAGCAGACATAATATAAGAACCCAATCGTTGCAGCCGCAAATAAAACCGTCATAATACCATATGCATTTTTATACAGGCAGATGGTTGTCACAACCGCGTATATGATTGCCGCAAATCCACCCGTTCCAAACCGGGTTGCCCGTTCCTTCATATCCTGATTATCTACATATGGCATCATCTGTTTTGGCTCTTGTTCCTGTATATTCTGATTGTTCAAATATTCTTGTTTTTGTTCATTTCCCATATTGAAAACGCTCCTTTCCAGATACGTTCTATCTTATTCGTCGTTATCCTCTTCATCCTCATAGATCAATATATCTCCCGGCTGGCAGTCGAGTGCCTTACAGATCGATTCCAATGTGGAAAACCGCACCGCCTTCGCCTTGTTATTCTTCAAAATCGACAGATTCGCAAGCGTAATATCAACTTCCTTCGCAAGCTCTGTCAGCCCCTTTTTCTTCTGTGCCATCAGCACATCCAGATTCACCTTTATCGCCATATCACCACCGCCTTTTCTTATATGGTAACGTCCCTAAATCGTAAAATCATTTTCTTCCTTGTACTGCACTGCTTTGTCAAACACGATGGCAAGCACGCGGGAGAAAAGACCTGCGATCAAAAATACTACAACAATGATAAATACAGCTGGCGTGAAGTAAAGTGGAATCCTGCAAAGCATCACCGCCATGATTGCGAAGCTGTATATGCCCATCCGGTTCAGGCTCTTCACATTTTCCTTCACGAAGCAGTCATCCGCAAGCACCGTCCGAAACATCTTCCGAAGCTCTCTTAGAATCAGCACTGCGAACACACCTGCCGTCATGAAGATCAGCACCATCCAGATATAATATTCTCCGAAAAATGGATTGATCACAGTTCCATACCATTTGAATGACACCGGTAAAGTCAGCGTCACAACCATTCCAACAAAATACATGATATCCAGCAGGACCTTCGTCGCGCCGGCAATTTTATTTTCTTTCATACCTATATGTCCTCCCACATCTTTTCTAAACTGCGCGTTTTATTTCTTAACCTTTCTACACTTTACACGATTCATTATTGAATGTCAATATATTTTTATTGTTTTTCGATAACTTTTTATTGTTTATCAACCAAATGAGGAATTGTGCATAAAAAAAAGGGTGAAATGTAGAATGAGAGTCCCGTTTGTAACGCAAGAGTCCCTCTTTGTAAATGAAAATCTCATTTTGTAAACGAGATTCCCACTTTGTAAACGAAAATCCCGTTTTGTAAGCGAATTTCCCGGATTTTCATTTGTACATTGACATGTTATAATACGTTCAGCAATAAATTTGCACACGACAATAAGGAATCAATTCCCGTTCGAAATTTTTGTATTCGGAGAATCCATCCCTGTTTTGAAGTTATTCTGCTGTCATTGTTCTGGCGGCACTTTGCAAATTTATCTGTTACTTTTTGAGAAGTTTAGGCTTTAAGATGATGTTTTCGGCGGCAACCGGTTTACATCCAAGTTTCTTAAGTATATCTTCTCCGTAATAAAAGCTGAACGTTTCGTATGGGCTACGGTTGTTCAGCTTTTTTCTTTTATAAGAATTGATATGATCCATCATCAGAAAAATATCCTTCTGTGTCAAATCATCAAAGCTGCTTCCCTTTGGCAGGATACGACGTATCAGCTCATGATTCACTTCACAGGCTCCCTTTTGGTAAGGTGCACTTGGATCGCAGTAAAATACATTCGTTCTGCTGCATGGAATCGTATCTCGTTTTTCAATTGCTTTTGGATTTGAAAACTCACTTCCATTATCCGTAAGAATAACCGGAAACAACCGTGAAAAATCTTCATTTCCAAGGACTTTATCCAACAGATTTATAATCTGTATGACAGATGCTGAAGTATTTGAATCTCGTAGAAATGCAAGCATTAAACTTGTTTCAACGAAATGTATAGTAAGCAGGCATTTGCCTCCCACACGTCCGATAACACTATCCATCTGTACAACAGCAGACTCCGGCTTTGTTTCAAGAAACTTCTGGAAATCAGTATAGCTTCTACCAATACGACATCCTCTGTCTACCTTGAATTCAGGCTGTTTGTATCGCGGGCGATACTTTACTTTACGAGGCAGATCAATGTTACGGATATCAAAAAGCTGGGCATCAACATAGTTATACAATGTTTTTTCACTGCACATGATTTCATCAACATGCTCTATATAAATCTGATGAAGAGACTGTCCATTTTTAACCAAGGGGCTGATGATTCCGTTGATTCTTGCTATATCATCCTCATTGGATAAAATACCTGTCCTGGATTCCGAAATAGACTGATGTGCCATTTCATGAGCATCTGCCGGGTCATAAATGCGTTTTAACAAGGTACATTTGGGAAGCTGGCTGCAACCATTACATACATATGGAGGTTTGGTTTTAACGGAACAGATATCCTCTGCAAAATCCGGACAATGTAATGTACACTCGGAACACAGACTGCATTTATACGCTGATTGATGCGTACAACTGTTTCCGCACAGCTTTTTAGCTTTGCATGTACTGCGATGTTTACATGGATTGTAAGGATATCCTGGGCGACCACTTTTCTTATCATAGGAATGCTTTTTTATTTCCTTTGCAATCGTGGTACGATCCTTGCCTAATTTATTTCCTATAACTCCAAAGGAGACATTCTCCTGAAGGAGTTGTGCAATAACTAATCGATCTTCATATGTTAAAAACTTTGACATGGTAGCTCCTTTCCAGCCGCCAGAAATCAAAGCATAGCAAAAAAGAGACCAACAATCCAGTCAGTCTCTTGAATTTGTAAAGGAAAATCCATACCCTTCCTTTACACTTACTACTATTAACTTTTAAAGAAGTCTGAGATGGCGGGTATGGAATCTCAGATTACAATTGACGCATAAAAAAAAGAGACATTATGATCACTCATAATGTCTCTTCCAATCTTCTGTTATGTATTCCGATTAATGCACATATGCTGCTGCACCTGGTGCTGCCGGCAATGGGTTTGGAGCATCCTCACCCTTTGGAATAATCACGATCTGAATTGCTTCCAGTCTCTTTGCTAAACCGGATGTACCTGCGATTGAGCCATTCTTTGCCCAGCCGAGCCAGCCATAAGTCTGTGCATGTACACGATAGTATACATCATAGTACTGTGCCAGCTGGCCTGTTAACTGAATACGGATTGCCTCCAGACGCTTTCCTTCTCCTCTTGTTCCAGATGCTGCTCCATTATACTTCCAGCCCTGTGACCAGCCATAAGTCTGTACATGCGTTGTATATGCAATACCACCGCTGATATTATTCAACTGTGCATTGTTTACCTTGATCGAGATTGCTTCGAGTCTCTTTCCCTCTCCGCTTGTTCCGGAGATAGAACCATCACTTACCCATTTCTGGTTACCATATGACTGTACATGTGTCATGTAAGAAACTGCACCTGAACCATCGGTTGTCGGGTTCTTACCCATATCTACGAATCCACCACCGATCGTTCCATCAAAGCCCTCGTAATCCGTTGGATAATCTGTCTTTGGCATAATGATGATCTGGATTGCTTCCAGTCTCTTTGCCTGTCCTGCAGTTCCTGCATAAGCACCATTCTTTACCCAGCCAAGCCAGCCATAAGTCTGTGCCTGTACACGATAATAAATATCATACTTGTTCTTGTTTGTACCAGTCAGGCGGATCTGAATTGCCTCCAGACGTTTTGCCTCTCCACTTGTACCAGATGTTTCGCCATCTTTTTTCCATGTTTTCTCCCAGCCCTTTGACTGAATATGTGTACGGTACTCAACGCCAACACCATACCCTGGCTCTACAATGATCTGGATTGCTTCCAGACGTTTTCCTGCTCCGACTGTTCCGGATGTTCTTCCGTTCAAAGTCAATTTTCTCTCCCAGCCTTTTGACTGTACATGGGTTCTATACCCAACATTCGGATAACGCTCACCCTCGCTGTTATACCAGTATGCTTCCGATGTAATGCCATTTGTCATTACTAGTCCGACCAGCATCATGAATGCCATCAGGACGGCTGTCACCCTTTTCCAACATTTTTTGCCTCTCATCCCTTTAAATCCTCCTTTTTTATCCTACGTTTCCATGGTTATTAAAACTATATAGCCAGAAACTATATTTAGTATAACACATGATAATAAATTTGCAATAACTTTGTTTTTTTTACATTCTATTTACAAAACAAAAGAAGGAGCACAAGCAATACCTGTGCTCCTTATTGTCAAAAACAACGTTCTTTATTTCACTGTTAAATTTGGATATCCATCTTTAATCATCGCTTTTAACATTGATTTCATATTATCCTTCGACTCGTTGTATCCATTCTCATATCCATCAATAACCGTATACAGATATCCCTCAAATACCGAATCGTACTGTGTTGCCTTTGATCCATCAACCTTGACTGCTACATTATACCATGTCTGCAATGGATTTGCGCCTCCCAAAATCGGAGTTGCACCCTTTCCATTCGCAATCATCTTCTGAACGGCCGCCTTGTTGTTTACAAAATCCAAGGTCTCGTCCTGAATCTTATACATCACATCGGTATCACAGCAAAGTGTCTTTAATACAAGCGCTGCAAGCTCTTTGTTTGGACACTTATCCGTTACAGAAAGATATGTACCACCCCAATTATAAGCGGAAGGACCTGCACAGATATTTCTCTTTCCTGCTGTAGCGGAACCACTTTCCTCATCGTTGATTGACCAGTATACAAACCATGGGCATCCGAAATAGCCAAATACATCCCCTGTGAAATCACTTCCCCAGCCATCAGTCCAAGGATCATTCTTGTTTGTATAACCATTGTCGATCAATTGCATTGCCAGCTCTAAATATTTGTCAACAGCCGGATCAATCGTAACAGTACCATCATTTACCCATGCACTCTTTCGATCTGCCAATGCCGCATTCTGGATTTCCTTTGGTCCGGATACCATCTTATAGCCTGCCTGCTTCATCTTTTCTGCAGTCTGCATAAAGGCATCCCAATCCTTTACATATGTCTGTACCTTTGCCGGATCAGAAGTTCCAAGCACCTTCTGTGCAATATCTGTACGATAGACAAAGCATCCAGGTGTTGCCTGCCAGCAAAGTCCTTTTAACTTGCCATTTACGGTTGCATGATCAATGGTGTACTGGAATGCATTGCTATAATCCTTCTGGGTGATACCAATGCTGTCCATGTTCACAAACATGTCCGAAGACATAAAATATTTTGTCACACCCTCATCCATCGCTACAATCGAAGGAACCTTCTGACCGCCCTTCTGATATGCAGCTTCGATTTCTTTCTTGTATTCATCGCTTGTTCCGCCAAGTCCCAGATTTTCATATTTTACTTTGTCTGCATACTGTGGGTATTTGTCCTTAAAATACTGCAACCGGTCTCCCAGCTCTGTGTTCCATGAATATACATAAATGATACTATTATCTACTGGCTCCGGTGTTCCCTGATAAGCCTTGGCATTGGAAGCTGCCGGCAATGCATTTGGAGCATCGCTACCCTTTTCTACCAGACAGATCTGGATTGCTTCTAATCGTTTTCCAAGTCCTGCTGTACCTGCAGTCTCTCCGTTCTTTGCCCAGCCCATCCAGCCGTATGACTGCGCGTGGACACGATAATATACATCATAATAAGAAGAAATCGTGCCGGTCAACTCAATTCGAATGGCTTCCAGACGTTTTGCCTTTCCGCTTGTTCCAGACATCTGACCATCCTTTTTCCATTCTTTCTCCCAGCCAAATGACTGCACATGTGTCTTATAACGGATACCTCCGGTATAGCCAAGCTTCGATGCATTTAACTTGATATAGATGGCTTCCAGACGCTTCGCCTCTCCGCTTGTTCCGGCAATACTGCCATCGCTTACCCAGCTCTGGTCTCCATATCTCTGCACATGCGTTTTGTATGTTACCACACCATTTGCATCGGATGTATTTGTCTTTGCTGTTCCGACAAATCCACAGCTTTCAGAGCCCTTTAATGACTCTCCGCTTGCATTGTACATGTAGACTGGAGATTCCCATTTCTGAACTATAATAATCTGGATTGCCTCCAGACGCTTCGCCTGTCCTGCTGTACCTGCTGGCTCTCCATTTTTTACCCAGCCCATCCAGCCATAGGTCTGTGCATGTACACGATAATATACATCATATAAATCTGCATTATTACCAGTCAGACGAATCTGAATTGCCTCCAGACGTTTTGACTGTCCACTTGTGCCGGATAACTGTCCATCATGCTTCCAGCCCTGCCAGCCAATGCTCTGCACGTGCGTACGGTATTCAATTCCAATACCATAACCACCGTCTACATGAATCTGAATGGCTTCCAGACGTTTTGCCTTTCCAAACGTACCGGAAGATTGTCCGTCCTTCTTCCAGCTTTTCTCCCATCCAAATGACTGCACATGTGTCTTGTACATAACACTTGGAACAGTTACTTCGATTTCCCCGTCTTCTGTCCATGCAGTTTCTTTCCTCGCTGCTTCGGAGGTGATTCCATTTGTCAGAACCAATCCAAGCACCATGACGAATGACAGCAAAAATGCAGTCAGCCGTTTCCAACATTTCATTGCTCTCATATAAAGCCCCCTTTGTTATTTTTTATTGACAAAGCAAAAAAGTCTGCAATTACGCAGACTTTTCCGATATGTGCAAGGAGTTTATATAATCATTGTCACAAACACGTATTACATTCTCCCCTTTTCTCCGCCTACCTTGCCAATACAGTTCCAATTATAAGAAAAAAATATGCGATTTCAATATGTGACAAAAAATGTGACAGTTTTTGTAATTTTTAGCGATAGCATTTTATATAGTTGTGTTTTAAAATATACATAGTATGAAACTATAGTGAGGAAAATTATGGATACAATACAGGCTTTGATCAAGCACTACATCGAATCAAACGGATATACGGTATATTCTATCTCTCAGCAAAGCGGCATCAATCGTACAACACTTCAGAAGATCTTATCCGGACAGAGAAAAATCACAAAAGAAATCTACGAGCGGCTTCTTCCGTTTTTTGCACTTTCGCCAATTGACAAGGAAGAATTGGAACAGGCATTTTTGATCGATCAGATTGGCACCGAGCGGTTCCAGACACATATGGAGATCAAGCGGATTCTGGAAATGTCCGCGGCCACACTTTATCAGACTGCTGATCCATCGTTCGATACTGTTGTCTCAAATATCGAAGCATGGTCGAACTGTATGCTGATTCAGGGCACTTACCAGATTGTAAACGCGATTTATTCCGTTGCTCTGAAAAATGTCACAACCGAAGCGCAGCCGTTTTTGTATACGTTTGCCGATATCAGTCATCCATACGCGTCCATCTTCTTCAAACCGCTGTATCATCCAACCTTTCAGCCGTTGCATGTGAAGCACTTAATCGAATATCAGAAAACGCAGATGGACGGCGAAAACTATGATAATATACACAACATTCAGATTTTGAAGAATCTGCTGCCATCCTTTGCCGCGTTCCCGGGTACATTTGAGGTTCATTATTATTACTCGGCAAGGAACCGATTTAAACAACAGGCAACCGCGTTCCCATATTATGTCATCACGAATACACACGTCATCCTGCTGTCCCCAACCTATGAGACAGCCTTGATATTGAGCGACAAAGCAATTCACGAGTATTATCTGCACAACTACGAGCATCTTCTTGCCCGGTCCAACATCCTGACCTCCGGCGCACAGACACCGCTTGACCTGTTAAATGTATTAAATGGGGTAAATCCGGCATTAAATTATCCGATCTGCCTGAATATCCAGCCAACGATTGAGAAATATCTCACGCCGGAAATGATTGACAAATATATGCTGGAATCCCCTTACAAGGATGTCATCCGTGCCAAATTATTAGAACGGATCGGTCAGCTTACGAAGGAAAGCCATACGATTCTCTTCACGCTGGAAGGCTTAAATTTATTTACCGAGGAAGGGAAAAATGTGAATTTCCCGGATACGCTCTCTGCCCGCTTTGATATCGAAGACCGTATTTATATTCTCCGCAAATTTATGGAGGCAAACCAAAATGATGCAGACTATCATTTTCTGCTATTAGATCCTTCCAAAATACATACGTCTCTGAATATTTCCATCGCGTTTACACCACCATCCATGACGTTCCTGATGCTGGTACGAAACGATGGGAATTCCATGATTCTTCCACTGGAAGAGCACACACTTTGCAGCGCTATCATGGACTTCATCCAGACGCTGCCAGAATACGGATATGTGTGCAGTGTGGAAGAGACGAACCGCTATCTTCAGGAAGAAATCGAGCAATTAAAAAAGCAGCTATAAGCGGCTGCAAGTCAGATATCAAAAAAAGAGGGCAAGCTGCCCTCTTCTTTATTTACCACAGATCTGCCCGGTCCCGGATGGAATCTGTCTCCGTGATCTGACGGATCACTTTGCACGGGTTTCCGACCGCCAGGGAATGTGGCGGAATATCCTTTGTCACCACACTGCCTGCACCGATCACACAGCCTTCCCCGATCGTCACACCACCTGTCACTACTACATTGCTTGCGAGCCAGCAGTTATCCCCGATCGTAATCGGCTTTGCGTACTCATCATCGTATGCCGTACCATCCGGCTTGAACTTGATGTTACGCTCCTGATAACGAAACGGATGCATCGGTGTCACAAGCGATACATTCGGCCCGATGAACACGTTATTGCCGATATGCACCGGACAGGTATCTAACACCGTGAAATTAAAGTTCGCAAACGTATTTTCACCAATCGTCGTAAATTCCCCATAGTCAAAATAGATCGGTCCCTGCAGATACACGCCCTTCGCGCAATCAGGGATCAGGTCACGCATCATCTGCTCCCGCGCTTTCTCCTCGGTGTCTGCAGTCTGGTTATAGGTCTGACACAGCTTATGTGCCTTTGTACGGATAGCAAGTAACGTCTCGTCCGACGGATCGTAGATCTTGCCTGCCAGCATCTTTTCCTGTTCTGTCATCTCTTATTTTCCTCCTAATTTAATCAAGTTTTTTATTGAAAATCCCAGGTTTTTCAACCTTTTATATCTCCTGTGGTTTATAGCTGCCGGTTCATTGCCTGTATGCATTTTCCCGGTTATTGTTCTTGCTCTTAATCATTTATAGCATAGTAATACTCCCCCCGCAAAAAAACAACTACATATCATGCGTTTTTTAACATGCATTTTACTTTTTCTGCGTTATAGGGTATAGTAGGTGTTGGTTTTATTAAAAGGTATTATTGAAAATAAGAAGAGAGAGAGAATATTTATGAGCAAACGTGAATCTTTTACTAACCGTCTCGGTTTCATCCTCGCCTGCATCGGCTCTGCCGTCGGCATGGGCAATATCTGGATGTTCCCGACACGTGTATCCTTATATGGAGGCGGTTCCTATCTTATCCCGTATTTTATCTTTGTTGTATTGATTGCATCGACCGGTGTCATCGGGGAAATGAGCTTCGGTCGTGGCACGCGATCCGGTCCGATTGACGCCTTTGGTGCCGCATGTGAATCCCGTGGCAAACGCAAGGTCGGCGAAACGCTCGGTTTTATCCCGGTGCTTGGTTCTCTTGCGATGGCGATTGGGTATACCGTCGTCATGGGATGGATTCTGAAATACATGATCGGAACATTTACCGGAAGCACGCTTGCCCCGGACAATATCGATTCCTTCGCCGCATCGTTTGGTGGAATGGCTTCTGCCTTCGGCAACAATCTGTGGCAGATCATCGCACTTGTAGTTGCTGTTATAATCCTGATGTTCGGTGTCGGAAATGGTATCGAGAAAGCGAATAAGATCATGATGCCGGTGTTCTTCCTGCTGTTTTTGATCCTTGCAATCTACACGGCATGTCAGCCGGGCGCCATCGACGGCTATAAGTACATCTTCCGCGTCGAACCTTCCGCTCTGGCAAAGCCGGAGACATGGATCTTCGCTTTGGGACAGGCATTTTTCTCCCTGTCTGTTGCCGGAAACGGAACGTTGATCTATGGTTCGTATCTGCCGGATAACGAGGATATTCCTGCTTCCGCCGGTCGTGTTGCCTTGTTCGACACGATTGCCGCGATACTTGCCGCACTCGTGATCATCCCTGCCATGGCTACAACCGGTGCACAGCTTGACCAGGGTGGTCCGGGACTGATGTTTATCTTCCTGCCTAGCTTATTTAAGTCTATGCCGGGCGGCCACATCGTAGCGATCATCTTTTTCGTAGCGGTATTTTTCGCAGGACTTTCGTCTCTGCTTAACTTATACGAAGCACCAATCGCAACGGTGCAGGAAAAGCTTCACTTAAACCGCAAGCTCTCCTGTCTTCTCATCGGTGTCATCGGCGTGATTGTGTCCATCTGTATTCAGGGAATCGTATCCGACTGGATGGATATCCTGTCCATCTACATCTGCCCGCTTGGTGCAGGTCTCGCCGGTATCATGTTCTTCTGGGTATACGGTAAGAACTATGTCGAGGAGCAGGTCAACCTTGGACGCGACAAAAAATTTACAGACAAGTATGTACCTGTCTGTAAATATCTGTACTGCCCGATCTGTATCCTTGTGCTGATCCTTGGTATCGCACTGGGGGGGATTGGTTAATCTGCTTCCATCGCAAGCTCGGTCTGGCGTGTGAGTTCCGCATCACTGATAATTGTAATTCGTCCCTCGTCGTACTGTTCCTGTACCCAGTCGTACACACGGCGCACGAGGGGCGATTTTTTATCGACAGGCGACATGCCCTTCTTCTTGCGGTACTGGTTGATCCAGTAGCCGACACCGGCGATGCCAGATGTGGAGTTTACTGATACCTTTGGTGGGCGGTCGAGCAGCGTGTCGGTGTCGAAGATATTGTAAATCTCATGGTTCTTGAGCATACCATCGGCATGGATACCCGCTCTTGTCAGGTTGAAGTTCTCGCCGACAAATGGTGTCATCGGAGGAATCTCATAGCCGGTTTCTTTGCTGATATAGTCCGCAATCTCTGTGATCACTTTCGTATTCATCCCATTTAAGTGTCCGCGCAGGGACGCATATTCAAATACCATCGCTTCGAGCGGTACATTTCCGGTACGTTCCCCGATGCCAAGCAGCGAACAGTTGACGGCACTTGCACCATACATCCAGGCGGTTGTTGCATTTACAACACCCTTGTAAAAATCGTTATGACCATGCCACTCCAGCATCTCGGATGGCACACCGGAATAATGCTGCAATCCATAGATGATACCGGACACGCTTCGCGGCAGCGATGCACCCGGATACGGCACGCCGAAGCCCATCGTGTCACAGGCGCGGATCTTGATCGGTACGCCGCTTTGCTCGGACATTTCCATCAGACGGTTTGCAAATGGAACGACAAATCCATAGAAATCCGCGCGCGTGATATCCTCGAAGTGGCATCTTGGGCGGAGTCCTGCTTCGATGCAATCTGACACGATTCCAAGGTATTTGTCTAATGCCTGCTTCCTTGTCAGTCCCATCTTGTGGAAGATATGGTAATCCGAACAGCTCACAAGCACGCCCGTCTCCTTGACACCAATGGATTTTACCATCTCGAAATCTTTCTTATTCGCACGAATCCATGTTGTAATCTCTGGGAACTCATATCCTAACTCCATACATTTCTCAAGCGCCTTGCGATCCTTCTCCGAATATACAAAGAACTCGGTCTGGCGGATCATGCCGTTCGGTCCGCCAAGCTCATGCAAGAGCTTGTAGATATGCACCATCTGCTCCATCGTGTACGGGGCGCGCGACTGCTGCCCATCACGAAATGTCGTATCCGTGATGAAGATATCCTCCGGCATATTCTCAGGTACCCGGCGATAATTAAATGCGATCTTCGGCGTCTCAGTATACGGGAACATCTCACGGAAAAGCTCCGGCGATTCCACGTCCTGTAACTGATAGCTGTATGGGTCTAATTCCAATTTATTCGTCTTGTTGCTTAGTCTGATTTCCTGCATATGCCGTCCTCCATCCTTCGGATGTTTCATCCAATTTTGTTGCATTCATTATAAGCACATGCTATATTATATGTAAAATAGATAATTTTGATAGTAATAATCAAATTTACGAATAGTTGGGGATTTTTATGGATATCGAAGCATTGAATACATTTCTGACACTTGCCAATACGAAGAACTACACACGCACTGCCGCACAGCTTTTTGTCGCCCAGTCTACCGTGACAAACCGCATTCACGAACTGGAAAAAGAGCTGAATATTGTACTCTTCACACGCAACAACCGCAGCGTGGAGCTGACCGTGGAAGGCGAGCAGTTCAAGGACTATGCCGAGAAGGTCATCACGCTGACAAATGCATCGCTCTCCGAAATCAGTTCCTTACATAAATATGAAAACCACCTGCGCGTCGGCTGCTCCGATTCAATCTACGAAGGACATCTGGCGCCGATCATCTTGGAGCATCGAAGACGATTTCCAAACGACGCATTAAAGATCACAATCGGTCTTTCCAATCTGCTGATGGAACAACTGCAGAACGATATCTTCGATGTGATCTTCACCTATCTTCCTATGAAAAAATCATCCTATCACTGCGAGGTTTACAAGCAGGATAAGATGATTTTAGTGACCGATTATTATAATACGATGTATGCGCGCGGTATCACGAAGCAGGCGTTGATTGCCGAGAATTATCTGATGTGCAATTTCGCCCTGCAGGATGTCGGACAGTTCATCCGAAACTTATTTCCGCGCTATCATCAGTTTTCTCTGGAAATCGATGATTGTTCCAAGATTATTCCCTTTTTGCTCGGCTCGGAAAGCTACACGTTCCTGCCCGCGGATACGGCACGTCCATTCTTAGAAGCGGGCAAGCTCCGCGTCATTCCACTGCTTGACTTAGAAACACCGGTCATCAACAGCTACATGATCTGCAAGAACAGTAAGCGGGAACTGTGCCAGTCGATTTTTATGTGATCCCATGTCACCACGCGAAAGCGTGATGACCTACGCACGCATCAGCGTGCTTCATTTTATCTTAAACGAATGGTCACTTCAAACACGCCATCCTCCATCCGAATCTCCCCGGTATAGCCGCAGGCATCTAAGAATCGCCGCACAATGCCAAGCCCCATGCCGCCGCCATTTCTGCCGGTCCGCACATTGTCCCCTTTCTTTGTCGGATTCCACAGTTCCTCCGTCGTACAGTCCGGGATATGTGCCGCCTGATTCCGCACGGTCACAGAATCTTTGTCTATCTGAATCTGCACCTCCGTCTCCGGCTTTGCGTATTTGACTGCGTTCGTCACCAGATTATCCGCGATATAGCCGAAAGTCTTCGCATCCGTCTGCAGCTTCACATCTCCGCAAATTGCGATCGTCAGCTTGTTTTTGTCGATCAGATCCTGATATTGCACAGCTTTCTTCTCGAATATCTCCCGGATGGAAACTACGGATTTCTCGCTTTTATCTGCCTCTTCGTCTTTCAGATAACAGATCATGTTCGTAATCATAGAGTTCATATATGAGACATTTGACAGGATTTCGTCCCGGTAATGCCTGCCCTCTTCTGCCTCGATCAGCTGTCCCATATTCTCTGCATATCCACCAATCGCCATCAGAGGGCCACGGATGTCGTGTGCGATAGCGAGCATCAACTCTTCATTTTGCTCTTTACTAAGCAGCTTTGCTTTCCTGTGCCGACAACTGATCAGCAACAATAACACTGATCCTAACAGTAAAATCAGACAACTATAAGCTCCAACAACTAAAATACGAAACATCTGCGGATACCAGGTATAGGGATTTGCATACATTGCCGACAGAACAACATATCCTTTTCCTGTCCCATTGTATACGCGCTGACCAAACATTAGATAGTCCCCACGCAATTTCCCATACAGAGACTCGTTATGTATTCCTTCTGATATTGCGCCAATGGAACCGCTCTCTGTTGCCGGCTCGCCTGCAGCATTATATAACTGGGCTTGAAAATATGGTTTATTTGCACCGGAAATCATCTCCATTCGCTCATCCACAAATTTCTGAAGTATTTTATCCGCCTTCTTATTTTTGTTTTCATAGATTAATTCTCCCGTACCAAGTTCATACACCCGTGTCAGAAAGGAAAATCCATCCGGATTCTCTTGTCTGTCCCTGATTTCAATTTTGTTTTCTATTAATTTCTCTCTTGCTTCAAGCAATCCCGGATCCGATAACACACTGATTATATAGTCCTGCACAGAAGTCCGCGCATCCGTAAAGTAATTTCCAATTTCTACATTTGCTTTTCCGCGCACCCACAAACTTGCCGCCATAAATGTCACCAATGCCACTGCATTGACCAACACTACTTTCCAGATCATATTCCAGCGGTACTTGCGCATTTCCCGCTTCCATCTGCCAGTCAGTTTCTTCTTTTTTCCCTCCATATGTTACGCCCCTTTCTTCGGTAACGTCTCCTCGATCTTATAACCTTTTCCAACTACCGTCCTGATACATCTTCCTGCGCTGCCAAGATGTTTTCGCAGCTTTCTTACATGGTTATCCACGCACCGGTCTGTACCCTCATAATCATATCCCCAGATGCCAATTAACAACCGTTCCCGCAGCAACACCGTGCCTTTATTTTCAAGCAGCATCCGAAGCAGAGCGAATTCCTTCGGTGACAGGTCTACTTCTTTCCCATCCACAGTCACACCATATTTCAACACATTCATACGGATGGTGTCGCACACCAGCTCGTCTTCGCGTATTGTGCCCTTCGCGCGCTTCATAATCGCCAGGCATTTCGCATATAAGACAGACAAGGAAAATGGCTTCACCATATAATCATCGCACCCGGTCGCGTATCCCTGCATCATATCCTGCTCGGTGTCCTTCGCCGTCAGGAAGATAATCGGAACAATACTTCGTCTGCGCATATAGCGACATAACTCCAGTCCATTCATCCCCGGCAGCATAATATCAAGCAGCACAAGATCAAATTCGTTTTCATAGAATTTCTCCAATCCCAGCTCTCCATCCTGTGCGGTTTCTATCTGAACCGTTCCCTTGCTCTCACGTGCAAAGAAATCCTGCACAACCTCGCAGATCTGTATATCATCCTCTATCATCAAAAATCTGTACATATATTTCCTCCTTTCGCGGTAACTTTATCATCACAAAATGACTTTTATATGTTCATTTCTGTATTTTCTTTTTTTCCATTGTATCACATGCCACCACGCATCAGCGTGCTTCATTTTATCATATTGCCTGATGGAGCCATACATTTTTCGTGGGTCCCCTTTTATTTCCATTATTAGGGAGTTTTGCGCTATTTTACGTTTTTTACCCAATCTGCTTGCTTCTCAAAAGCTTCCGGTTGGGGGACTTTTCCCATTCCACCACTTTCTACCCAACCTGCTTGCTTCTCAAAAGCTTCCGGTTGGGGAACTTTTCCCTTTCCACCACTTTCTACCCAATCTTCCCTGCATATGCATTCTTCCATTGGGGAGTTTTGCGCCATTTCACATTTTCTCCCCAACGCACATTGATTGATTGCAAGCTTTTATGGTAAAATAGATAAACTACAAACTAAATTAGACAGGTATGGTACATTTATGAAAAAAGAACAAACTCGAACATCGTTCAAAAGCCGCTGGGGATTTATTCTTGCATCGGTCGGTTCCGCAGTCGGCATGGCAAATGTCTGGGGATTTCCAAATAAAATGGGAAGCAATGGCGGTGGTGCCTTTCTTCTCATCTATTTACTATTTATATTTTTGTTTAGCTACGTTGGACTTCCGGCGGAGTTTGCGATCGGACGCTGGTCGCACACTGGAACGCTCGGTTCCTATGAAAATGCATGGCGTTCACGAAATGAAAAAATCGCGCCTATCGGGCGTGCACTTGGCTGGCTGCCACTCGCAGGTTCCCTTTGCATCGCGATTGGCTACTCCATCATCGTCGCCTATGTATTAAAAGCATTTGTTGACTCTGCTTCCGGACTTTTGATGCAGGTCAATACTTCGGAATGGTTCGAATCGTTCTCCATGACGGATTTCTCGGTTGTACCATTCCATATTATTGTTATCATTGGTACCCTGCTTACGCTATTGCTCGGTGCCAGCAGCATCGAGAAGAGCAACAAAGTAATGATGCCGCTTTTCTTCCTGATCTTCGTCGTAATTGCTGTGCGCGTGGCTCTGCTGCCCGGTTCTGCAAGCGGATATGAATTTATGTTTATTCCAAGATGGGAAGCCTTGAAAGATCCGACTGTCTGGATCACTGCGATGGGACAGGCGTTCTTCTCCCTGTCTGTAACCGGAAGTGGTATGATCGCATATGGATCCTACTTAGACCGAAAAGAAGACGTCATCGCAGTGTCGAGACATACCGCGATTTTCGATACGATCGCTGCCTTGGTTGCCGCGCTTGTGATCATCCCGGCATGCTTCTCCTACAATGTCAGTGTGGACGCAGGGCCAAGCCTGCTCTTTATCACATTGCCATCGATCCTGCAGGATATTCCGCTTGGACAGGTCTTTGCGATCATCCTGTATGCAGCAATGATCTTTGCCGGTGTGAGTTCCCTGCAGAACATGTTCGAAGCCGTTGCTGAATCCCTTCTGCACCGCTTTCCAAAGCTGCGTCGTACCGTCGCACTCGGCATTATCTGCGTGATCTGCCTTGGTGCCGGAATCGGCATGGAAGCCATCACACGCTGGGGTACATGGATGGATCTCGTCTCCATCTACATCATCCCAATCGGTGCAACGCTTGGTGCAATCTCCTGGTTCTGGATTATGAAGAAAAAAGATTTATTTGCAGCGATCAATGAAGGCGGCAGGAAACCACGCGGGAAGCTGTGGTATTTCCTTGGGCGGTATCTGTATGTGCCAATCGCAATTATTCTATGTGTAATTGCACTTGCAATGAAAGTCGCGTTTTAGGTAAATCTGGTAGGCACAATTTCTGCATAAACCCTTATTGCATAAAAAACGGATGATTGCACAATGTCAACCATCCGTTTTCTGTTTTATAATAGCTTACGCCATGCCATTTGCGGTTTTATATTTGTAGATCATCTCCGCATGGTTCTGCTCTTCGATCTGGATATCTGCCAGTAGCTTCCGAAGCGCGGTATTCGCAAATGCAAACACATCGGTATTATATTCACCGGACACCAGCTTCTCTGTTCCGATACAATCCGTTGCCAGAAATGCATCATGCTTTTTATCCTCAGAATTATCCAATGTACCATACGTTACCTTCGGCTCATAGTCTTTTCCCTGCGTATCGTTACAATCGCATGCCGGAACAGAACCATCTAACACTTGCTGTAATGTATCGTAATGCTTCTGCTCTTCCTTCTGAATTGTCTCAAACAGGCTTTTCAACTCCGGATCTTTCGCCTGCGCTGCGTATTTTCCATACTTTTCCACACAACTCTGCTCCTGCGTCTGCAAATCCTGAATCAGGGTACGTTCTTTCTCTTTTAATTCCATTGCTTTGACTCCTTTGATTTTGTCATATTTTTATCGCAATGGTATTATTGACAGATATGTTCTGTTTTATGCTTTTCTCTACATCATACTATAAAACAAGCTGAAATCCATAACAATTTTTAGCAAATCCATAATGTTCATAAAAGCCATGTGCCTCCACACGTGGCAGCCCGGAATCCAATATCAATGCTTTACAATCTTTCTCTTTTGATTTTTCTTTTACATAATCCAACAAAAACTTTCCATACCCTTTTCCACGATCTTCTTTGTTCGTGATCAGACTTGCCACATAACAGGTACACCCCGTCATCCAAAAAGTTTCAAAATAGCTTCCATGACACAATCCATGATAATTTCCTGCGTCATCTAATGCAAAAAACACAAAACTATTTGCATCTGCAAGCACTTTCTCATAGACCTTTTTCGTTTCTTCATAATCATATGTGTTAAATGTCCAAAGCTTCTCAAAATAGGAAAATGCAATATCATAATCTTCCATTGTTGCAGTTTTTATCTTCATAAGCAGTCACACTCCTCTTTTACTGATATTTTCCCTAACTTATATCATCTTCCAAGGACATGCAACAGACATTCTACAGAATCTTCCAAATAAAAATATAAAGGCACTTTCGTTTTTATATTTAACCAAAAGCGCCTTTATTCGTTCTTTTGTAATTAGAAATTGCCGCCGTTCCAGCCCCAGTTTGCAACCGCCTGATACTTCACATACACATGATCCGGTGCAATTCCGAGCACATCTTCAAATATCCGGCATATCTCGCCGGTCAGCTTAGAAAATGCAGATGGATTCTCGCTTCCATACACACTTACCTCCACCATCGCCATCGGCTGATCCTTTGATCCCCGAAAATACAGCTTATACTCTGGCTCAAATCCAACCATAAGCCAGCTCTCCGACTTTCCCGGAATCGCCGTAATCGCCCGTCCCAGTCTTGACTTGATTTCCTGCTCCTGTGCCTCATTCAGTGCTACGCTGATTTTTGAATTGATAAATGGCATTTGTTTGTCCTCCTCTTATTCGTCCTCATCCGGTATTCCCGTATGAAGAAATTCATTCCACTTCTTATTGATCTCTTCCAGTTCCTTCTTCTCCATGATTCGGTTCCGGTCATCCAGAATCGCCAGCATCTCATCCGCCACGTCCTCCAGTCTTGGATTCGAATACCGATACAGATATCCCATCATCCGTGTCGCCGTAAAATCCGTATTCAGATTCTTCGTCACAATGTCTGCAAATTCCTCTGGGTATCCAAGACGAAGCATGATGTTATAAAGTTGTATGCTCTGTGGAGATTTTGGTTTCATTGCTATAGTCCTTTCCGTACTTTGTCAATTAGTTTGTTGCTATATTAACTTTTCCTCCCACTCCGTTTCCTTAAAGCCAACTAACACCTTATCCTCATCCACAACCAATGGTCGTTTCACCAGCATACCATTCGTCGCAAGAAGCTTGATCTGTTCCTCTTCGCTCATCTCTGGAAGCCTGTCCTTTAACTTCATTTCCTTATAGAGCATGCCACTTGTGTTAAAAAACTTCTTAAGCGGAAGTCCACTCCTGTCATACCACGACTTTAACTCCTCCTCCGTTGGATTCGCTTCTACAATATGACGTTCGGTATACTCAATCTTGTTTTCATCTAACCACTTCTTTGCCTTCTGGCAGGTGGAACATTTTGGGTAACATATAAATTCCATTGTAGATCTCCTTTTCTGCGTGCGTATTTATAACTTCACGCCTTTTTATCATATCTTATTTTATTTCTTACATTCTGAATTTACCGCACAAACCGCAGCTTTCCTTTACTTTCCCAGATAACCTCATTCACCTGATATGGCGTCTCACCATCCATATGTATCCACTGCGGTGTCTCCGTCACCAGACGCATCTTCTTACATCTGTGATTCGTAATGTCCTTAAACAACAAATGTTTTTTGAAATAAACAAGCACAACTGCCAGAAGAAGCTTCAACCTTGACATGCCTTTCACTAGGCAGACATCCAATCTTCCATCTGTCGGATCTGCGTTTGGGCAAAATGGGATTCCACCACCTTCATACATATGATTCATCCCAACGACGAAGAACAGCTCCGGAAGCTTCATCACAGGCGCATCGTCCAGGTATAATTTTGCGCGTACCGTTTTCTTTGCAAATATCTGCTTAACGCCGATCATCACATACACCAATTTACCAAGATGAATCTTATTTAACACCGTTTTCAGTCGGCTCCGGCTGACCTCTTCGCAGATATTTGCATCATAGCCAACACCGGAACTAATTAAAAACCGCATTGCACCGCTCCCCTGATGATTCGTTGTCACTTCTCCATAATCAAGGGCAATTTCCTCCGGATTTTCAAGCAGATGCGTAATTGCACGTTCCACATTCTTTTCCAAATGCATATTTCTAGCGAAATCATTTCCGGATCCTGTCTGAATACACGATAACGTCGTATGATCAAATTCCTGAATCCCATTTAGGACTTCATTTAATGTTCCGTCGCCGCCAATCACTAAAATATTGATATCTTCCTCATTTTCCCGAACCACTTCCTTGCTTTGATCCATAACAGCCGTTTCGTTTAAAGCCATGTTCCTTCCTGCTGTAAGTTTCCCTGCAACCATCGTTGCTTCTCCCGGCTTCCGCAGTACATACACCTTATACGCCACGTTTTTTCGGTCTAATATGTCTTTTATCTCCCTCCATGCATCCATTCCTTTTCCAGAAGATGAGGTCGGATTTACGATTATATGGTACATTCTTGTTATCCTTTCCACACGCCGCTATCTCTCGATAGCAGGCGTATCTTCATACAGCTGATACTGCAGCTTCGTGCGTGCTCCACGGTAGTCGTTTTGCACAACCAATGTGTAACGGGCTCCCTGGAAGGCAACATAGTTCCTGCCGTCCCTCGCAAAGAACGATACCAGCACCCGCTCCTGCCAGATCTCCTCTGGCAGCTGCTTCTGCAAAACCCGCTCCACAAAACGGATTGCAATATTCTCAAAGCTGTACTGGTGCTCCCGCTTATTCTCCACATAGTAGAGATACAGCTTCTGGACATAACACTCGGACACAGCTTCCATCTGCTTGAAGTAGCTGCCGAGCATCATATAAACTGCATAATTAAATGCATTCTGGTTATTTGTTGCCTTATCGATTGTAGTTGTTGTATTCATCATACATACCTCCTTGAATAAAAACAATAGATTTTTTGATAAAAATAGGCAGACTTGTAGAACTGTCTATCTTCGTCCACAATCTGCCTTCTTCGTTCTATTTAGTTTCATTCAAGAAAATACTCTGATTTTCCGAAGCTGTTGTCAGTATAACGCATTCCGTTTAGATATACAAGACTTATTTCACCATTACAGTTAAACTCATAGTTCAATTACCTATACCTAATAGGTTTTATTTGCGCCAACCAACGTCATGATACCATTTATTACCAACAGCACACCCGTTGCAATAAATGCCCACGCAATCGTTCCACTCTGATTGAAGAGCAGACATGCTCCGGCAACAACCATCAGTCCCGGTTTAAAATACTCCTGAAACCGTTCTCCCACAGTCAGATTTACAGGCATCGTTTTCTTGATTGACGATATCTGTAACAGTCCCATCAGAATGATTCCTGCTGCCAGAATATAGAATGCAAGACTTGCAAATACCCAGCCAAATACCAAAATACAGATTCCGGCAACTGACTTCACAATTCCATAATTTACGAGTCCTGCCACAAAATCCATAATGGCTCCAACAATTACAAATACTGCCAGAAGCGTAATGGCTGTGGTAATAATTTTTCCTTTCATAACAATCAGCAAAATTCCAAGCAATATGGATCCCAAAGCTGACGCTACGTTTTCTTTCTGGTTCATATGTTGTTCCTCCTTATCAATTATCTCCTATAATAACTCATCCAACAGATTACTTCATATCTGCCTCAAATGCAACGGACAATTATGAATCTCTGTATGATATAAGCCATTCAACCAGATCTTCATACCCGATTGCCCGGCTGTAATAAGCGCCCTGGAATACATCACACCCCAATGCTTTCAGCTTCTCTAACTGTTCTTTTGACCCCACCCATTCTGCAATCGTTGTAAAATGAATCGACTCCCCAAGCTTGGTGATCGAACCGATAATTTCCGCATTGGTTTCGTTTTCAAGCACATTCCGCGTCAAAGATCCATCCAGTTTCACAACTGCAAAAAATCCCGTCTGCAAGTAGAGCAGGGAGGTATGCCCCATCCCAAAATCATCAATCAAAAACCGGTGTCCGTGCGCTTTCAATTCTTCAATTTTATGTACCACATCCTCTGTCGAAGATATCGCGTCCTGCTCAGTGATTTCAAGACACAACTGGCTACAGGAAATTCCATGTGTCTTCACACTGTTTTCCACCGCTTCCACCAATCCATCCCACTGCAGAGACGCATTGGTCAGATTGACAGAGATATCAAAGCTTTCGTCTACATAATCAGTCAGTCTGGCTCTCGCCGCTGCCGCTTCATCTAAGATTGCTGCATCAAGCGCATGCATAATTCCAAGTTCTTTTGCAAGCTGAATGATAAGTGGTGGGTAAATATTTCCAAACACGGGATGATTCCACCGAATCAAAGCCTCCGCACCAGAACAATGCCCATTCTTGTCCACCTGGGGCTGATACATCAGAAACAGACTGTGATTTTCAATTGCCTCCTTCAATTCACCGGCCAGCAGCCGTGCCGTATTTCCACATACATCTTCCCGTTTTGTAAATGCGAACAGAACTCCACTTTCTTCCTGCTTTTTGTATTCTTCTACCAATTGGTTCACATTCTGTATCATCTGCTGCCGGCGCTGCATTTCAAACATCCGGATAAACGGACGATATACAAACACGCCGGTCACAATGCATATAAGCTGAAGCACTACTCCTTTCCACGAACCAGTTGCCTGATATCCACTCAGAAGAACTGGCGTTGTCCACTCCACCGATGCTACCACATGTGGAACAATGTCAAAATACATTGCCGCATATGTAATCAGGAAATTCAGGATCGGAACTACCAAAAATGGTACAATAAAGATCGGATTCAAAATGACCGGAACTCCAAACAACGCAATCTCACTGATATTAAACAAAACTGCTGGTGCCGCCATACCCGCAACATTCCGCAGACTCTTCGTCTTCGCAAACAGCAAAACCGCAATTACAAGGCAGATCATCACGCCGGTTCCCCCCATGATTACGAACACATCCTGAAAAGACTTGCTGAATATACCCACAGATACATCTGAGAAATTCTGTTTGATCACAACATCCAATACATTGTTTCCATGCACCCCAAAAAACCAAAATATATGTGTCTCCACAATGATTAAGATTCCAGACCAGAAATTATTATCAATCGAACCAAACAGACGATTTACTCCAAGCTCAAACAATTCCTGTACTCCATTTACCCCGCTCGTCACATATAGTGCCTGATGAAACAGGTTAAACACGAATAATATCCCCAAAGTACAGCCAATTCCATTGATTGCATGCATATAACCACTGTCAGTATCTATTTCCTTGTTTCTCACTGACATAAAATTTATATCCTTTAATTTGAAATACAAAAATCCTGCACCAAGGGATACAAACAGTGCAGTGAATGTATTCATATTGCTAAATGCCTTTATCGAAAAACTCCCATATTGGATTCCGGCACATCCGGCAAAACTGGCAAGCGTGACAACCGCCAGTACAATCGCATCCCCCGTCTCCACAAATCCACTTTTCTTTCTGGATTTGATCAGCGCATAGCTGACACTCGTCGTCACTGCAAGCAAAACCGCAAAAATATCATTTACACCATGATATATAAATTGCAGCATATCCATAACATGACCTGACCAGATATGTGCAATAAAATCCTGATAGCCTGCTATCGGCAGACTCATGATCATCAATGCGCCATAGCCAACAACAAGCAGGGGAATAAGCATAATCATCCCCTGGCGGATCGCACCAAAGGCACAGCTTTTTTCTATCTTATTCGTTGCTTTTAATACTCTGTTTTCCATTTTTTTCATTCGTATATTTCCTCAATTTATAATACTTTATTATAACATGGATACAGCACAAGCTCAACCACATCTGAACTTTCCTATTTACCAATTCTTTCACATTCACCCCAGAAGGAAATACATTTTCTGTAATTACATTTATAACAATACTATGCTATAATAAAGTTTACGACAGACGTATTTACAGACACCTTAGAAAAACGAATGAAACTGATGAGCAACAGATTGCCACGGATATATATTCCACGAAGGAGAAAAATTATGAATTACGACGAATCTGTTTTTAAGGAAAAGGCGAACCGGAGAGCCAGACGGATCTGGATTATTTTCGCCGCATTACTTTCTGCCAACTATGGTGCCGATGTAGCGAACCATCTACGTGGCACTACCTATTATATTATCTTTTTAGCGCTCTGCTGGCTGCCAGTCATCACCGGGGAGATTCTGCTTCGTGTGAAAGGCTTCGATACCGACCAATACAAATTCAACCTCGTGATCGGCTATGGCATTTTCTATACATTTGTATTATGCACGACAGAATCACCGATTGCATTCACGTATATCCTGCCCGTGACCAGTCTTCTGGTCCTCTATAAGAGTATCCGATTCATGGTAAGCTGCGGAATCGCAAACTCCCTGATTATCGTCGGAGGTGCTGCCTATCGTATCTCACAGGGATTCAACTCCGCCTCCGATATGAAGAATTATCAGCTCGAGCTCGCCTGTATCATACTCTGCTATATCTGCTATGTCATGTCCATCAAGCACCTGATTGAGTCTGACGGTGCCATGACAGACAGCATCAAGGCAGACCTTCATCGTGTTGTCACGACTGTGGAACAGGTAAAGCAGGCATGTAACACGATCACAAACGGCATTACCGTTGTCCGTGAGCTTGCATCCGAGAATACACATGGTGCCACGATTGTTGTAGACAGCCTGAACCGGCTCAGCGATCATAACTCTGACTTGCAGAGCAGTACAACCTCATCGAACGAAATACGTCCGACATACACGCACAGGTCAACCATGTGGCGGAGATGATTGAGCAGATGGTCTCACTTACGAGCACTTCGGTGCAGGTGCAGCACGCGAAGGTAAGCTCCGAGGATCTGGCAGATCTTGTAACAACGACGAACACGATGGCTTCGCTCTCCGGGGAGATCGAGCAGACATTGCAGAATTTCAAATCTGAATTCGCCATGGTGAAGAACGAAACCGGTGTCATCGAGAATATCACATCCCAGACGAATCTTCTTGCATTAAATGCATCGATTGAAGCTGCCCGCGTCGGCGAATCCGGAAAGGGATTTGCAGTCGTAGCCGAGCAGATCCGTACATTAAGCGAGGAAACCAAGTCCTCTTCCAATCAGATTCGGCAGGCTCTCGAGCATCTTGAAGAGACTTCTGAGCGGATGACCGCTTCGATGGAAGAAACCCTGAAGCTGATCCAGCTCACATTGACCAAGGTCACGCAGACCGGTAAGAGTATGACGGAAATCGCTTCCGATACGAATAAGATCGGTGAGAATATTCAGGTCATCGACCACGCCATGAAGGAAGTCGAGGCTTCCAACATCCATCTTGTGGACAATCTGAATCAGGTAACGGATATCGTCGGCGACATGACAACCTGCATCAGCGACTCCAACGAGATCAACAACCGCATGCTCAGCAAATACGATGAATCAGCCAACAGCATCAACTCCATTGAGACCGTCATTGAATCCCTCATGTGCGAGCTTGGAATCGGTGGTTTCATGGGAACCGAAGATGTACAGCCTGGCATGAAGCTGAGTGTGGCACTGAAGGACGGAAAGAACTATTACGGCGAGGTACTGACACGTGAGAACAATACGTTATCAATCACCCTTGCAAATGCACCGAAGCTTACGGAGGTGACAGAATGTAAGCTGCAAGTAACTGTCGGCAACGTGCTTTACTGCTGGGATCCGGCTAAGATTGTCCATACCGCGCAAGAAGCGGCTTCCCACTTCACGATTCAGATTGAATCCCGTCCGAAGATTAACAACCGCCGGAAATACCCTCGTCTGGATATCTCCAATGCCTGCACGATCACTCTAGCAGATGGCACAACAACCATGGAAGGCAAGCTCGATAACTTAAGTGCAAACGGCTTTGCGTTCCTGACACATGACAACTACTTTGCTACCCATAAGGGCGTCGACATCCGTGTGAAAATTCACAACTTTGACCTGCCTCAGCACGACGTATTGGAAGGACGTGTTATCCGCTGCTCTGATAATGAGGGGCTTTACATCGTCGGCTGCCAGATGCCGGGAGATGATTTCTTTATTCGGGATTATGTGAAGGGGAAGTTGTAGAGGAGGATCAAATTTAAGGTATAAAATTGTTGCCAATACAGGACATTTGCCAGGTATTGAGATGATGGATACATTGTTGTCTGTTTTGCAGGAGACCAGTCAGATGTTGTAGAGTTATAAATTGATATTTTCAGCTCAAAAGGAGAACTTGGAATTGATAAAAAACTATAAATTGGGGGTTGATATATACAGCCTTTTGCTTTTCCTAATAATTATGCTTCCCAATTTCATATGGTTTGCGCTTCCTGCTCCAAATGATATTCTGCGAACAGATTCCGTTACGCCCATAGTTGATGCTATCGGGAGCTTTTGCCAGATATTTTTTATAATAGCTCTTTGTATTTTACAGAGGAAAAGCACACCTAAAATACAAGTAAATCCACTTATCATCATGGTTATAGCATCAGTGCTTTTGTATTTTACAGGTTGGATATTCTATTATTTCGGAGTAACTAATCCATTAATCATTCTACTATTGACAATACCACCTTGTAGTGCATTCATTTTTCTTGCAATAGATAGAAAAAAAATTATCGCTTTGATACCTGCTATCGCTTTCACTATTTGTCATATAACATATGCAATAATTAATTTCATCATTTAAAATTCTAACTGCCACTAAAAACTGCAAGCATTTTGCAAGCACAGTAAACGGGAAACCGCATAAATACTGTCTTCCCGCTGTTTTTACCTTACTCAAACTCTTCCCGATTTTTCTATCAGCAATTTATAAATGCCGATATTACCTGCATTTTGGGCATCTCTACTTCGCTAAATATCTCTCTTTTCGCATCGTTTTTGTTGCTTTTAGTAACAAATTCCTGTGACTGTCAGATTATCTATTACGCCTGCTGCCACAACCAAAACGAAAGGAGCATTACCATGAGTAACAAACATAAAAATCCAACCATCAGTTTCAGAATTACTGATGCTGAACGAAAACAAATCGAAGCACGCATTCTTGCCAGCGGAATGATGAAGAAAGATTACTTTGTCCGTTCCTGCATTTATAACCGCATCTGTGTTGTTGGTAAGAAAGAAACTATATATCCACTTGTACAAACTGTAAATGCGTTGTATCTGCAATTACTTGAAATGCAAAAGGCATTTACCGCACCAAACTGCACTCCCGATACTCTTCCTTCCTCGGAAGCCATTAAGGAATTACAGATTGAATACACTAACATGCTAACAGCTATTATCGACCTGCTGGATGGTGCAAAATATCTGTGGGAGGGTGACTGCCATGAACAACAATCTTAATTTCCAGTTTGGTATGTACGAACCAGCCACAGACTCCGTTATAATCAATACCGGCGAGAACACAATTCTTGTTATCCGTTGTAAGGAATGTAATTCCTCTGTTATCTTTGATAATCTGACTGATATTGTATATCTATACCGGCTGGCAGAGGAGTCACCTCTGCTATATGCCAAACTAGCATTGAAAGAAAACGAATTGCAGGATTATGTGGATGCAATAAATGAGTTTAATTAAGTCAGTATCATCTAATTTACTACTTCATCTCCCTGGTAAGTAATCTTAACCTCCAGGGAGATGATTTATCTATAAATATATGATTTCAAACTTATTTTCTCTTTCAAAATTGTATATACTCTGTCTTCCTCATCCGTTTCATATATTTCCATTGTAATTGTTTTTTCATTACCAGTGGCTTTAAATTGCTTAAACATCATATTTATAGTTCTATAACCCGTTACATTTTTTACTATTTCTCCTGTATTTTCCACTTTAAAAAAGCGACTCTTTTCATTTATCTGATCTGATAACAAATCTCCAAATATTCCCTTTACAATGTATTGCCCATACAAAGATATAGACTGTTGATAGTACAACATTGCATATGGAATATTGTATTTTGTAACAGCCTTATATGTATATGAATTTGAATTCATAAAGGAATCATATAACCTATTTATAATCTGTGTTGACAAATTGATAGAAACCACTTCTCTTATGTTCTTAAATACATTTCTCTTATTATTTTCTATAAGTTCCTTTAATTCTTCTGAATATTCATCACTATGTTTTATTTCTGTATTACCTAAAGGTGTAGGATTATACAAAGAACAATCTTCCTTATCATACGGGTTCCAAAATTCAAAACCCGAAACCTTTCCTCTCGTATGTTTTGCATATGTAGCTATTATTCCTGTTTGGTTTTGTATCATTTCTGCTCCATACAAGTTAATGATATGAATTGGATTGCCACACTCTGGACAGACTGCATAACATTTTAATTTCTTATCAGTTCCATATTGATAATACGGAAATCTTTTTTTAGTCAACTCTTCAAAATTATCAATATTCAGCAGAGACGGGGTCCCATTCTTCTTTATTGCAAATACATCCATACAATCCAGCTCCTTTTCTCAAAATACTCACAATAATTAAAATCGTATTGAATCAACACATTTCCACTTTTCAGATATAGGTACATACTCCACAACAATAATGTCACTACTATCGGAAATAAGATATTTCCCCAACTCGGGGAATGCTTTCATTGGTTGCATCCCCTTTCAACCCTTTGTTGTTTTCTTACTTTTTACATATTCATTAACACTTGACTCATCAATAATATCTTTCACTTTTTTACAGATAGGTAATTTTAAAAACTCCTCCTTGCTCGCATCTGCCAACCTAAATTTATCATTCCATTTCTTTGAAACTTCTGACAATTCAATAACTTTCTCAATGGAATAATCTTCGAAATATACTATGTTCTCATCAGTATAATATCTTTTTGTATAACGTTTAAACGCATCCGCAATTTTCACAGTACATTTATCTGGTGACTCTATAAAATCATATGAGGAAACTATTTCATACACATAATCTTGCAAATAATTATAATCAGGCGGAAAATCATCTGCTACCACTTCTCCGTTATCATCTCTTATTGTACATGGTCTAGGATTAACGCCATTCTCCTTCAACTTATAATTATAATATGACATAATACAACTTGTATCTGCACCCTCTTTACTATATCTACATACATCTCTATAAGCACTTAACAATTCTAGCAGCTTATTTCTTTCCTTTTTTCGAAGATATTTAACAGCATAAGAAGAATTGATTTCAAAAAGTGCTTCATAGTCCTTACGTGTATAATATCTTTGATTCAACAATTTAACGATTGGAAATATAACCGTCATCAATACACTTTCGCGATTTGCTTTGTCGTAATATCTTTTTGATATCAACAATGATGCAATCGCAGAAATGAAAATAGCCATTGCATTTTGATATAGCCAATTACCAATTTGTGCCCACATCTCTTTTTCCTTCCTGTATCGCATATTTCTCATTATCTTATGATAATTTCCCCAGTCTCAACTCAGTCTCAAAATACCATCTCCAAAATGAGACTAACTTGAGACTGATTTTCTCTTACTTTTTGAAAAAATGCCGATTTTATCACATTTCTGCCGCTTTATTCAGTCTCATCCGGTATCAAATCTCATGAGACTAACTTGAGACTGCATGAGACTCAGTCAACCCTATCAATTCAAAGTCCATGTCGATGTCTTTTTATCATACATTGCGCCTGTTACTTTTTTGATTTTAGAATAGTCTCTGAATACCGTTGCTCTTGATATATCAAGTTCTGCCATTACCTGTTCAACCGATAAGTGCAGGTTTTCACAAATCATATTATAAATTTTTTGTTCTCTTTCAGATAAAGTTTTCTGTTCTCTTCCCTCGTCGGCAGCCACCTTGTCCAAAGGAATGGTTATTCTAAACACATCATCTTCAATCAATTCCGGCTTACCACCATCAGAATATATTGGTGTATATTTATATAAATTTCTTACACCAGAACCAATTGTATCAGTTCTACCAATATTTGCAAAAAATTGCTGTATTAGCGGATTCTTAGGATACGGTGTAAACTCATCACTCATAATATTTCCATGACGTCTTGGTATACACCAATTTTCCGTTTTTAGCCAATCCTTTTCGATAATTACCTTTGCCGGAAATGCACTGGAATAATCTCTATGCACAAGAATATTTGCAATTACTTCTCTGGAAATAATGCCTCTAATGCTTGTATTTACATTATCAATCAGACAAAACTTATCAGAAGTATGCTTTGCAACAAAATCCATCAGAAGCTCATATGCCTCTATCAGATTTGTTGTTACCTGCAATCTATCATCATATCTATCCAATTTTTCAACCCTGTAAATTGCATCTGTAATATATCCCGGACAACAGGAACGTATTACTTCATCCTTACCAAACAAAAGTACTCCGGCAAGATTATATCCCTGGATGCCTGATGAAAAATCTTTTTCCCATAAACCTGCACTCTTCAATATTTCCTCATCAGACATTTTCAGCCAAGGATGATCCGGATTTTTACTCTTTGCAAGATTTCTTACTTTTTCCATCAAATCCATGCGTAAATCTTCCGTTGTAACATATGGGAATATCTTATGCTCCGCATATGTATTACTCTTTCTGTTATACATATTTTGCAACTGAATAGGCGAATCTGTAATATCCATGTCACCGTCTTCATTCCTGTCATAAATCCTATTCGCACATTTTTCTACTGTAGATGTCGGTGGCACATATACCCACAGAAGCAGCACCCCTTCATATTCCAATTCCTCTAATGAAAGATATAGTGTTGGGGACATCTTATCCGGATTATTGAGTTGATTCACAAAGTTTTTCTTCATATCCTTGACCATATTCCGATTAATGCCTATTGGCGTCCCATCATCTTTCGCACCCATGATGATATAACCACCATATCTGTTAGAAAAAGAACACACCGTTTCATATACATCTTCCTGAACACCATGCTGACAGGTTTTGTATTCTACTGTTATTTTTTCATCTTTTGAAAGCAAGTCTCTCATAAATTCAATTGTCATTCTATCGCCTCCAATTTATCTAAATATACATTTTCGAAACATACCAATCATTCACGAAACAATTTATCATAGCAGTATTCACAATATATTGGTTCATCGACAATTGCATCTTCATCCAAAATTATATCCTCATTACAATATGTACATTGAAGCAGTTTATGTTGAACTCCACAATTTAAGCACATGCCATATGGTGCATAATTATCCCGAATACAAATATACTTCTCACCACACTCAGGACATTCTAATTTCTCAGATGCAATTGTTGTTGGAATGCCAATTATATCTGCTATTTCTCGTTCTTGTTGGATGTCATGTTTTGCTATTTTCAATGAATCTTCATCAAAATTTCTCTTTCTTCTCCATTTGTTCATCAACTTAATAGTATCACTCTCAACCATTGTTTTCGAATTATCGAACTTAATCTGTACAATATTGGGTCTATTAAATGCTGTACCCGAAAAGATTGCTTGTCCAGGAGACAATATACTAAGCATAGTAATACTCATTTCATCTATAAACGGAACCGTATTCTTCATAATGTCAATATCTCTTGGATTAACAAGTTTATGGATAACATAATTATGAGACTGAGATAATAATGTTGGTGTAATATCACTCGGACGTTGTGTTGCCATTGTAAGAAATACACCAAATTTCCTTCCTTCTTTTATAATACTTTCGAAAGTATCTATGCATGTTTTTGCAATTGCATCTTCCTTATCCAAATTTTGTGCAGATAAATAATTGTGTGCTTCGTCAATTACTAAATGCATTGAAAATTTATTATTCTTAAAATTCACAGAATAATAATATAATTTCGCACATAAAAACGTTACCATTATCCGCCTTATATCTTTCTTTGCTCTGCTCACATCGCATACAAGAATATGGCTATCTTCAAATAAGCATTCCATTACATTTTTCTTTTCCCCAACCTTATATGGCAAAAAGATATTTTTAAAATCCTTTTTGTTAGAATTGAATCTTCCAATTAACGGGCTTGTATTATTTTCATTAATATTGAACTTGTAAGTTCGGTGCAGATGCGTAATGTTCAACAAAAATCCCATATCTTCTACAGTGAATGAATCTTTAATTTCAGTTGTAGTATATCTCTCCACTTCATCAGCTATATATTGCGTATAATCTGTATAGTAATCTGTGCTTCCAGAAATAATAAATTTATTTCCATTAACCGTATATCTATCAAATATATCAAATACAGCCTCGATTCTTCCATAATATTCGTCTTCCATAAAAGAAAAATCTTCTTTAATACTAGTTATCGCGCCCAATTTGTTTGTTGTATTTGAATTCGAATTAAGTATTCCTATTATAGCCTTTTTTAATTCATCTAATAAATATTCTGCTATATTGGCATTTTCTTCTTTCGCAAATATATTTTTTATAACACTATTCCATACAGATTTGATTACCGGATATTGTGTCTTTTCAGTTGCTTCAAGTAGTAATCTCCAATCCTCACTCTCTAATAAATTCAAAGGAATATGTATGCTATTTTTTTCAGCATTTCTTGTATCCAATACCTTATTCATTTTATCATCTGTAAACGCTTTTGCATACTCGCCATTTGTATCTATAAACAAAAAGTAACTTCCACTAGTATTTATGTTATCAAATAACTCCGTAAAAATCGTATTCAATGTATTCGATTTTCCACTTCCAGTATTTCCTACAATCAACGAATGACTAGCAAAAAATTTATTAATATCAATATAAAAATCCAAGTCCTTTCTGTACAAATATTTTCCTACGCTAATAGAACCACTATGTGAAGTACCCGAATATATTTTTAATAACTCTTCGTCAGAAACCGTATATACATTGTCAAAAATATTAGGTGTTTCTCCTCCACTTCCCTGTTTAAATTCATTACCCTCAAAAAAACCAATAACCTTACATAAAACCACACGATTACTTGCAATTTTAATCGATACTTCTTTTTTATCCGATTCAAGAACTGTTTTTTCACTTACAATTTCATAGACACTGCTCTCTATCTTCAAAAAGCTACCCACTCCCGCTATTCTTACGGGATTGGAATCTATCACTATGTATGGTGTTTCCAATTCTTTATTTATTGCAACACTAATTAAGGTATTGGATACCTCAACTACTTTTCCTATGTACAATTCGAGCATATCAGTCACCTCCTTGAAGATTCTGCATCAAATCAGCAACATCGCAAAATTTATACTCTCTATCCACAACAATAACATTCCTATATGCTTTATACTTTTCCTGCAATTTTTTTATTTCCGCAACAGTTGCACAAAAAATCACCATATGAAAAGTATTTATTGTCAAAGCATTTTCAATTATTTTATTTATATGTTCATCACTCATAGACATTCCGGAAACAAACAATGTAGTATTCTCTTGACATAAACGATTCGACAATTCTCGCATCAATGCTGAATAACTAATAATCAGATTAGTATTTTTAAACTTATCCACTGATGGATAAATTATTTCCGGCAAGAAATCCTGTTCATATGGGTTTCTTTCTATCAATTCTCCATCTTTCATACACCAAGATAACGAACCGTGTATTTTAAATAAATTCATATGATTTGGTGTCACTTTTACATTTGCATGATTTACCCGAAAGCTATCTACAAAATCATAATTATAGTATGCCAAATTAAATTTTCTATTAACAATGCCTTCAAATCCGGAATAATAGTGAATATTCTGGATTTCCATTGCCATCTCATTCATCATATCATAATTTGTAGTAAATATATTAAATATCTGATTTTTTAATCCGTTTACTTCCTTTACATTCTTTAATCCATTATAAAAAGAAATATAATTGTTTATGACTGTATCTTTATCTGAATTATTCAATCTATCCCTAATCAACATACGGATATGATTTCTTTGTTCTTCAACTATTTTCCTAAAATCTATATCTGTAATATATAAATCAACACCTTCTAATACGGACAAAAATTTCTCAATATTAGCTTCCTCTGAGAATAAGTAATCATCATACAAACTAGCAAGCATTTCTCCCACCCCTACCGGAATAGTTGTATCTTTTTTTAAGCTATTATAGAACCCTAACACCTTTGTGTCTCCTTTAATAAAGTTCAATAAATCCCACATCAAGGGAAAATGCATCTTTCCATCCACTTTATTATAAGAGGTGCCTGCTCCTAACAGGAAATTAATATATGTATTTTTCAACAATATCTTTACCAACTCAATTTGCTCCATAACAACCATCTCCTCTTCTGCTTACTTGTCCACTTCCGTAAAGAAGTATTCCAATGTATCTACAAACATATTTGCATCAAATAATTCTTTTATCTGCTCCCGATTCATCCATGCAACCTGCGCCACTTCATCTGTTGTGGCATTGCCTAAATCAACTTCTCCTTCATATTCAAATAGCCAAACATCCATAATATCATTATAAATTTTTCCATCAATGATTTTTCGTGTCTTTGTAAAAAGAACTTGTCCATTTCCCGGCATCAAATCAACGCCAACTTCTTCCTTTGCCTCTCGAATTGCTCCCTGTAAACTATCTTCCCCTTTTACAACCGAACCACCTACACATTCCCACATCAAAGGATATGTCGGTCTGTTTGCGGAACGCTGCGAGATAAGGTACTGTCCCTTAGAATTACGAATCCATACATGCACCACCAGATGATATCCATCTATCGGTAACTGTTCTCCTCTGATATGGTCTTTCCCCAGAAGCTCTCGGTTCTCATTATACAAATCCCATATTTCTGCATCTGGCACATACTCCACAATATCCCCAAAGTCTGCATGTAAAGTTTTGCAGATTTTGCTAAGAATTGTTAGGCTCACCTCTTCATCACGTCGAAGCTTTGTCATTGTGTTAGGGGCAATTTCTGCCTTTTTACGCAAATCCGATTTGCTCATTTCTTTATCTACTAATAATTTCCATAATCGTTTATATGATACAGCCATGATAATTTCT
>ERZ837910.891-NODE-891-length-45125-cov-6.693055_pt1 | contig 45125 bp, 57 predicted proteins | sample MGYA00519940_ERZ837910 | MGnify/ENA primary metagenome ERZ837910 (study PRJEB31850, sample SAMEA3708825) | human gut metagenome | biome: human gut; feature: human-associated habitat; material: faeces | place: China | collected 2014 ... | reverse complement strand
GCGGCGGCTTGCAGCAATTGCTGCAGAAATTTTCGCTCGCAGACCTCGAAAGCGAGGATCTGCTGCTGATCCTGGTGTTATACCTCATGTACCGCGAGAGCGGCGACAAGGAGCTGCTGTTCATCCTCGGCGGGATGCTGTTTCTTTAGTGCGCGGGCACAAACGGCTCGGGCGGCTGTGCGCCGAGAAAATGGCTCAGGATCGCCTGCGCGATGCGCGGGCAGGCCCGCCCGTCGCCATAGGGGTTGACGGCCTTGGCCATCCGGTCATAGGCGGCCGGATCGTCCAGCAGCTCGGCAGCCAGACGGTAGATCTCCTCCGTGTCCGTGCCGGCGAGCTTGACGGTGCCGGCAGTGACGGCCTCCGGCCGCTCCGTCTCGCGCCGGAGCACGAGCACGGGTTTTCCGAGTGCGGGTGCTTCCTCCTGAATGCCGCCGGAATCGGTCATGACCATGTAACTGCGCGCCATGAGCCGGTGCATGTCCACGGCGTCAAGCGGCGCGATGAGCCGGATGTTCGGCACGCCGCCGAGCAGCTCCTCCGCCGTGCTGCGCACGACCGGGCTCAGGTGCACGGGATAGACGATCTCGACATCCGGATAGTTGAGCGCCAGGCGGCGCACGGCGGTGAAGATGTTGCGCATGGGCTGGCCGTAGTTCTCGCGCCGATGGCAGGTCATGGCGATGACCCGGCGCGAAAAATCGACCTGCCGCAGTTCGTCCGAGACGAACTGCTCCCCGCGGACGGTGTAGGCCATGGCGTCGATCACGGTGTTGCCGGTGACGAAAATGTCGCCCTCCACGGCCTCGCGCTCGAGGTTGTGGGCGTTGTTTGCGGTCGGTGCGAAGTGCAGCGTGGCAATGCGGCCGACGAGCGAGCGGTTCATCTCCTCCGGGAAGGGAGACCAGCGGTCGTACGTGCGCAGACCGGCCTCGACATGGCCGACGGGGATCTTGGCGTAAAACGCGGCGAGCGCGCCGGCAAACGTCGTCGTGGTGTCGCCGTGGACAAGCACGATGTCCGGCTGCACCTCACCGAGCACTTCGCGCATCCGCTCAAGCACGCGCGTTGTGATCGCGGTCAGATCCTGCCCCTGCTGCATGATGTTGAGATCGTAGTCGGCACGAATGCCGAAACAGTCCATGACGGAGTCGAGCATTTCCCGGTGCTGCGCCGTGATGCACACGATGCTCTCGATCTCGGGATGCTTTTGCAGCTCCAGCACGAGCGGCGCCATTTTGATCGCTTCCGGCCGCGTGCCGAAAACGGACATGACTTTAATGCGTTTGCTCATCGTTGACCTCCTGTGCAGGTGCTTCGGCGGCAGCGGCGTTGTTTGCCTGTTCGGCTGCTTCGGCTGCTTCGGCCGCTTCGGCCGCTTCCTGCGCCTCCTGCGCCTCCTGCAGCTCCACGTCAATGTGGTGCTTGTGCACGCTCTTGCGGATGAAGGCGCACACGACAAAGCCGATCAGCAGTGCGAGGATGAGCAGCGCGATGCGGATAGATCCCTTTGTCGTGAGCACGACGGCGGCGAGGCCGAGCGTGGCGCTGATGGCATAGAGGATCGCAACGGCCTGCTTCTGGTTCAGACCGAGATCCATGAGCTTGTGGTGAAAATGGCCGCGGTCGGCGTGAAACGGGCTCTGTCCGTGCAGGATGCGGCGGCAGAACGCGAAGAGCGTGTCCGACAGCGGCACGGCCAGCGCGAGCACCGGCACGACAAACGTGACGATCGCGTAGAACTTGAACAATCCGAGCACCGACACCGTTGCCAGCACGTAGCCGAGCAGCAGGGAACCGGTGTCGCCCATGAAAATGCGGGCTGGGTTGAGGTTGTAGGGCATGAAGCCGATGCACGCGCCGGCGAGCGCCGCGACGATGAGCGCCACGTTCGGCTCCGACACGAGCAGCGCCACGACCAGAATGGTCACGCAGCTGATGGTCGACACGCCGACGGCCAGACCGTCCAGTCCGTCGATCAGGTTGACGGAGTTCGTGATGCCGACGATCCACAGCACGGTCAGCGGAATGGCGAGCCATCCAAGGACGATGGCCTCCTGACTGCTGAACACGTTCGGGTTCGACACGACGTTGATGACCACGCCGTGCAGCACGGCGATGACGGCGGAGAGGATCTGGATCAGAAACTTCGTCCACGCACGCAGGGAGATGATGTCGTCGATCACGCCGGTGATGACGATGATGATCGACCCGAGCAGAATGCCGCGCACCTCCTGCGTGATGTCCACGAACAGGAGCATCGACACGATGAAGCCCAGAAAGATGGCCAGACCGCCCATGCGGGGGATGGGGTGATCGTGCACGCGCCGGGCCTCGCCCGGTACATCCATGGCGCCGACTTTTTGCGCCAGAATCTTGACGACCGGCGTCAGCGCAAAGCTGACCACGAACGCGATGAGGATCGCAAGCATGACTTTGATCCAGACAGCAGTGTTAAGAAACATGAGAACTGATCTCCAATAATGTAAGTATTATTTGGCGACGAAGCCGACCTTCTTATAGACTTTGCGCAGCGTTTTGTTGGCAATGTAGGACGCTTTTTCCGCGCCGGCCTTGTAGACGCTCTCGAGGTAGGCCTTGTCCTTGAGCAGGCGCTCGCTCTCCTCGCGGATGGGGCGCAGCGTCTCGACGACTGCCTCGCCGACGGCGGGCTTGAACGCACCGTAGCCCTTGCCGTCAAATTCCGCCTCGATCTCCTCGAAGGTCTTGCCGGTGCAGGCGGAGTAGATGCTCATGAGGTTGGACACGCCGGGCTTGTTCGCCAGGTCATAGCGCACGCAGCGCTCGGTGTCGGAGTCCGTGACGGCTTTTTTGAACTTGCGCATGATATCCTCCGGACGGTCGAGCAGGTACACGGTGCCGTTGGGATCCTTGTCGGACTTGGACATTTTGTTTTCCGGCGCTGCGAGACTCATGACGCGCGCGCCGATCTTCGGAATGTACGGCTCGGGGATCTTGAACACGTCGCCGTAGATGTTGTTGAACCGGGTGGCCACGTCGCGGCAGAGCTCGACGTGCTGCTTCTGGTCGCTGCCGACGGGAACGTAGTCCGGCTGATAGAGCAGAATGTCCGCCGCCATCAGGGCGGGGTAGGTGAACAGGCCGCCGTTGATATTCTCGGCGTTTTTGGCGCTCTTGTCCTTAAACTGCGTCATGCGCGAGAGCTCGCCGAACATGGTGTAGCAGTTGAGCACCCAGCCGAGCTGGGTGTGCGCGGGCACATGGCTCTGGATGAAGAGCGTGTTCTTTTCCGGGTCGAGACCGCAGGCGATGTACTGCGCGAGCTGCTCGATGGTGCGGCGGCGCAGGTCGGCGGGGTTCTGCCGCACGGTGATCGAGTGCAGGTCGGCCATGAAATAATAGCAGTCAAAGATCTCGGCGCGCTCGCTCCAGTTTTTGATCGCGCCCAAATAAGACCCGAGCGTCAGATCACCGGAGGGCTGGATGCCGGAGAGCATCACTTTTTTTGCTGTTTTTTCTTCCATTTTGATTACTTCCTTAACTGTTGTGCTGAAAATTCGTATTTGTTCGAATATTGTACCACAACCTGTGGTGGAATACAACACAGAAAGTTCCTTGACAATCCATGCGATGTAAAATAAGATATAAATAATTATGGTTTATCTATCCGGAGGATACAGAGACTATGAAAGATCAAAAGTGGTTTGAAGACATGGAGCAGCGCATCCCGCACGGCGAGGTGCGCACCCGCTTTGCACCGAGCCCGACGGGCTATATGCACGTCGGCAATCTGCGCACGGCGCTGTATACGTACCTGATCGCGCGGCACGCCGGCGGTAAGTTCATCCTGCGCATTGAGGACACCGATCAGGGGCGCTATGTCGAGGGCGCGGTCGATGTCATTTACAGCACCATGCGCGCCTGCGGCCTGACGCATGACGAAGGCCCGGATGTCGGCGGCCCGGTCGGCCCGTATATCCAGACCGAGCGGCGGGGACTCTATAAAGAATATGCCGAGCTGCTCATCGCGCGCGGCCACGCCTACCGCTGTTTCTGCGATAAGGACGATGCCGCCGAAGAAAATGTTTCCGACGGCGCGGTCATCCACAAATATGACGGCCGCTGCTCGCGCCTGAGCGAGGAAGAGATCGCGGCCAATCTCGCGGCCGGCAAGCCCTATGTCATCCGTCAGAGGATCCCGCGCGAGGGCAAGACCACGTTCCATGATGAGATCTTCGGCGACATCACGGTCGATAACGACACGCTCGACGATCAGGTGCTCATCAAGCGCGACGGTCTGCCGACGTATAACTTTGCCAACGTCATCGACGACCATCTCATGGGCATCACGCACGTTGTGCGCGGGTCGGAGTACCTGTCGTCCACGCCGAAATATAACCTGCTCTATGAGGGCTTCGGCTGGGAGATCCCGAAGTATATCCATTGTTCGCCGGTTATGCGCGACCAGCACAACAAGATGTCCAAGCGCCACGGCGACCCGTCGTATGAGGATCTGATCGCGCAGGGCTACCTGTCGGAGGCTGTGGTCAACTATGTGGCGCTGCTCGGCTGGGCGCCCGGCGGCGAGCGGGAGATCTATTCACTGCCCGAGCTCGTGGAGGCGTTCGACATCAAGGGTATCTCCAAGTCTCCGGCCATCTTCGATATCGACAAGCTCAAGTACTTCAACAGCGCGTATATCCGCGCCATGACGCCGGAGCAGTTCGCCGCCGTGGCCGCGCCCTATATCCGCCAGACGGTGAAAAACCCCACCATCGACCCCGCGCAGATCGCGCCGCTGCTGCAGCAGCGCTGCGAGGTGCTTACGGACATTCCGGAGAAGGTGGATTTCTTCGACGCGCTGCCGGAGTATGACATCACGCTCTATACCAATAAGAAGTCCAAGACCGACCCCGCCGTCTCGCTCGAGATGCTCAAAACGGTGCGCCCGCTGCTCGCCGAGCTCCCGGCGTGGGATGATGAGACGCTGCTTGCGGCCATGAAGGATCTGGCCGAGCGGCTGGAAGTAAAAAACGCGAAGGTAATGTGGCCGGTGCGCATTGCGGTGTCCGGCCGCGCGGTGACGCCCGGCGGCGCGGTGGAGATCTGCCGCATCCTCGGCCGGGACGAGACCCTGCGCCGGATCGACGCCGGCATCGCCAAACTGGAAGGGTGAGCGGCATGAAAAAACGCACGGGCGTGGAGCGGGCGGTCATCGTCATGGCCGTCGTGGTCGTGCTGCTTGCGATCGCGCTGATCGTGGTCAACGCAGCCGGTATCCGCATCCACAAGTCTGCACTGGAGGCCCCGGCCGCGACAAATCTGCCGCAGTTTCCGTTTTCCGACGAGCCGGAGCTGATCCTTGGCAGTGGACAGGCCCCGTCGCGGGACGCCCAGCAGGCAGTTTCCGTCGGCGGCGAGGATAAGACTATGCAGCTCGTGACCGGCTCGTTTGCCCAGCGTGGCGGCCCGGATTTCTCGCTGTATCTGGATACTTCCGTGTTTCTGAGCACGGAAATGGACGGCAAGTGCTGCTTTGCCCGCGCGGATGATGCGAGCATGGACGCCTATCTGGAGATCGGTTATCACCCGGGCGCGGACGCACAGACGCTTGCGGGTACGATTCTCAATGACTACGGCACGATCGCAACGACGGAGTCGCTCGGTCAGGTCAAGCTTGGAGATCTGAATGCCTACGGCGTCAACGGCGCCACGGTGCAAAGGCAGCTCGAGGCATACCTGATCCCGACGGCGTGTGGCTGCATTTCGGTCGTGCTCTGCCGGGCGGGAACGGCGCCGGCGGGCTGGTATGAGAGCCTGCTTGCCTCGGCGCAGACGCTGCAGATCGCCGACTGAGAAAAATTGCACATCAAAACCACCCTTTCCGGCAACACTAGTCCGGAAGGGGTGTTTTGCTATGAAGAAAAAAACGCGCGTGCTCATCATTTCCTACACGGCGGCGCTCGTCGCGGCGCTTGCGGTCGGCCTGATCGCCTGCCGCACGGATGCCAACCGCCGCCAGACGGCCATGGATGCCAACTACCGCCACGCTTACGGCGAGGTGCTCAACGCCGTGCAGGAACTCGACAGCTCGCTGCAAAAGAGCCTGTATGCAACGACGGCGGCCATGGAGTGCACGGTCTGCACGGATATCTACAGCGCTGCGCAGACGGCGGAGATGGCGCTTGGCGTGCTGCCGGTCAATTCGCATGCGCTCGCGCGCATCGCGCGCAACATCGCCCTTGCCGGGGACTACGCGCGCACGCTCTCGCGCAATGCGGCGGAGGGCAGAACGTTCACATCCGAGGAGCTGGAGCATCTGCGCGCCTTTTCCGATGCAACAAAGCAGCTGAGCACACAGCTCGCGGCGCTTGGCCAGTCGCTTTATGACGGCGCGGTCACGACGACGGCGCACGTGCGCAGCACGGAGTCACTGGAAAACCTGGGATCGGAGGCGGATCTGTCCGATACGCTCGAGGCGGAGCTTGCGGCGCTGGCCGATTCGTTTGAGGAGCTGCCACTCCCGATCGCGGACGGCAGCTATCAGGTGCGCACGGCGGCGGACTACGCCATGCTGGCGGGCCGCGACGAGGTCACGGAGGAGCGGGCGCAGGCTGCGGCTGCGGCCTTTCTGGACCTGGATGCGGCGCGCCTGCAGGCGACCGGCCGCTCGGAGGGCGACGTACCGTGCTGGAACTTTGACATCGACGACGGGGACGATACGTCCTATATCGCGGTCACGGTCTCCGGCGGGGAAGTGCTGCGCTATTACTCCTCCTGTGCCGGCGGCGAACCGGCGCTTTCGACCGATGAGGCGGCAGAAGCGGCCGCGGCGTTTTTGCGCGCGCGCGGCTATGACGGCATGCGCCTGATCGACACGGAGGACGCGGGGCAGTCACTCATCTGCACGTTCTGCTATGTGCAGGACGGTGTTCTGTGCACGGCGGATCAGCTGCGCGTGCGCGTCCGGCTCGACAACGGGACGGTCTGCGGCTTCTCGTCGGCATCGTATCTGGACACGCACCGGGCGCGCACGCTCCCGGCCGATATGATCGGCGCGGAAGCGGGACAGGCGGCCGTGCCCGGCGCGCTGCAGGTCGTGGACACGCGCACGGCATTTCTCCGGCTCTACGGCGCGCGGGAGACGTTGTGCTATGAGTATCTGTGCGAAACGGACGATGGGCAGCGCTGCGTCATCGCCGTCAATGCCCGCACCGGGCAGCAGGAACGCATCCAGACATCGGACGTGTCCGGCGGGGTGCAGATGCAGTTTTGATGCGCCGCGCAAGAGGGGGGAGCGGCAGGCTCTCCCTCTTGACGAAAAAAACCGAACAGTGTATGATAGGGAAAACAAATGCGTATCAAATCTTTACATATTGGAGGCTTCTCATGAGCGTCATTCCCAAGATCACCTGCCGGCGCTGCGGGCGCGAGTATTCCGGCCTGCGCAGCCGCTGTCCATATTGCGGTACGGGACGCAGCAAATCCGCAGAGCGCATACCGCTGCGCACGTCCAGTGAAAATGCGGGCACGCCGGCGGCGGAGCACGCTGCGGTCAATACGAAGTGGCAGATGCTGTTCGGCGGCATTTTGCTCCTCGCGGTCGTGGCTGCCGTCATCGTGCTCATCACCGTGAGCCTGAACGCCAGTCAAAATACCCCGAGCGCTGCCGAGCCGACCCCGCCGGCGACGGTTTCCAGTGCCGCGCCGGTCGCCACGCCGACACCCACACCGGAGCCGACCCCGACTCCGACGCCGACTCCGTCGGTCACGAGCATCACCATCACGTTCCTCGGCAGCAAGCGCACGGAGTTTGCGGCCAAGGTCGGCGATGAGGTGCCGCTGAGTACGACGATCTATCCGGCCGGCGGCAATCAGACTGTCACGTGGTCGAGTAAGGACGAATCCATTGCCACCGTCAGCGACAAGGGCGTCGTGACCGGCGTGGGCAAAGGCACGACGACGATCACGGCCGAGTGCGGCGGCGTGAAGGCCGACTGCACGGTCTATATCACGGCGAAGTAAAGCGCCCCATGTTCGACGGCTCCGAAAATAATCGGGGCCGTCGAAAAAAGGGGTTGACAAAAGGATGCAGATGCGTTAGAATAACCAACGCTGACATGGACGATTAGCTCAGCTGGTATGAGCATCCGCTTGACGTGCGGAGGGTCACAGGTTCGAGTCCCGTATCGTCCACCAGCGGAAAACCCGGCAATCCATTGAGATTGCCGGGTTTTTTGCGTTTTGCAGCGCGCCCGCATTGCGTCACAGTGCCCGCTATGCGGGGATAAAAAGCGGATATTTTATGCCTGCCGCGGTGTCATGGGGATATTTTTGGGGATACATTTTCCGCGCTTTCCGGCGCGGGAAAAGCCGCCAGCACCGCGCCGAGATTGGCCTCTGGGCAGCGGTCCATGAGATGGGAGTAAATGTTAAGCGTGATCTCAGCCTTGGAGTGCCCGGACAGATATTGCACGACCTTGATGTTTGCGCCGGACAGGATCAAATTGGTAATGTATGTGTGGCGCAGGATGTGCGGCGTCACGGCAAAGTCGATCGTGATCCGCACACGCGAGTTACGCACAGTCTCGCCGAGCTTTTTCTCCCGGATCACGGTCTCGCCATGCTCCGTGCGCTTGGCCGTGCCGGTCTGGCGGCGCGTGATGTAGCGCCAGGCGTTGCGGTACGCCGTCATGCTCCACGGCTGGCCGTCGCTGCTGCTGATGACATAGTCGCCGGTCGCGGTGCGCTGCAGGTCGGCGAGGCAGCCGACGAGCGTGGGCGGGATTGGCACGTCGCGCCGGGCGGCCGCGCTCTTGAGCTCGTCCGAGACGACCGGTTGATTGTGCACCCAGCGCAGCGCGCGGCGCACGGAGATATACGGCGCGGCGCCGTCGAGATGGACGCAGTCCCACTCCAGGCCGAGGATCTCCTCGCGGCGCAGGCCGGCGTACAGGCCGACCATCACAAACGGGTAGATGCGCGTGCCCGCGACCGCGTCCTCCAGCGTGCGCATCTGCTGGCGGGTAAGCGCCTCTTTTTCCGCTGCGCGCTTGCCGCCGGCGCGCAGATCCACGCATGGATTTACGCGCACGACGCCGGCCTTTTCGCCCGCGGCAAAAATTTTTTTGAGCGCGCAGACGATCTTGTCCTGCGAGCTGCGCGACAGATCTGCGCAGGCCAGCATGACGTCGGCGATGTCGCCCGGCGTCACGTCGAGCATGTGCCGCGCGCCGATAATCGGGCAGATGTGGCGATTGATGGCGATAGCATAGTCGGACTTGCGGCTGTCGCTGAGGTGCGCCGTATAGAGCTTGTACCACGTCTGCGCATACTGCCACACCATGGGATTGGCTGCCAGCGCCTTGCGGCGCTCGACCTCGACCAGGCGCTCGGCGACCTTGCGCTCCAGCTCCTCCGGGTCCTTGGCGTACACGGCGATATAGACACCGCGCTCGTCCCTGATCTTTTTCTTGAGATATTTTTGCATAGCAAATGCGCCTTGCATCTTGCGCGCCCGGCATGGGCGTGATAAGATAACAGGGCAGACTACCCCCTTTATTGCTTGGGTTGGGTTTTCTGTGTCAGCCGTCCGGTGTGCCAGCACCGGGCGGCTATTTTGTTATGTGTCCAATTTGGACACTATGCATTTTTGTTGCGGCCGTAAAAGATTTTGCCATGACGCAGGTTGCGCTTGTAGTAGCAGTGTGTGGATAGCTCCTGATCCGGATTTATGCACTTGCCAGCGTCGCTGCACGCCTCATAGCGCGAGCAGCAGCCGAAATCAGTTGGCAGCGCATCAATCATATCGTCGAGGATCGCGGAGAGCAACGGCGCGTAGCTGACAATCGACTCAGCATCTGCAAGAGGCAGACGCACATAATACGGATCCGACCTGAGGTGTGATGTGCTGACATTCGCGGGGATCATATGCTCGTATTTGACCGGGATTGTCACATGACTTTTTTTGCCGCGGATGCTGATGCGGCATACGAGGCTGTTCTCGCTCCCGAGGTATAGGGAGCTGTACTGCGCGCCGTCCGCCTTAAAAATGAGCATATCTTCAGGTGTTGTCGCGTTGCGCATCGTCTCGAGGAGCGCCGGCTCTATCAGCTTGTACGCTGCCGTTTCCGCCGACATCTCATCCAACATATCCAGAGTGATCTGCTCCATTATACTTTTGCCCCCAAACCCGCGAGCTCCAAAAACTCGCACTCATTGATGATTTGTATCTGCGCCTGCCCGCTGCTGTTGAGCTCATATGCCTTGAGCTCCTTTGTGCTGTGCCCGCTTGCGCCGACGGCATCCGGGTCCTGCTCGCCGAGGACGAGATAATGCACTTTTTTGGACACGGACGTTTTGACCGTCGCGCCGCAGTTTATGGCTATCTGCATCGCCTCGCCGCGGTCGATGCTGAGCTCGCCGGTAAACACAATGTTTTTGCCGTATAGACAGCCGCGCTGATCGATCGTGTCGACTGTCGGAGCAATGTCACACGGCCGCGGCGCGTGCGGGTATGTCTTACTGTGCCCCTGTTGATGTGCAGACCTGCGCACCGGTTCACGAGCCGGGACAACATCGGCGTAATGGTAGATGTCTACGTCGGGCGATGTTGCGAGGTATTCCCACGCAGACAGACAGCCGCTGCGCTGGATACCGGTTATAGCAATCATTGCGCACGCCTGCGCGTCGTCCAGCGCGTTGTGATGCTGTTCGAGCTGGATGTGCAGCGCGTCCGTGCAGTTGTCCAGCTTCGCCTTGGCGATGCCAAGAGAGTGCGCGACGTCCAGAGTGTCGGCGTAAATAAAGTCTGGTATCTCATGGCTCAGCGACTGCAACAGTACCGTCATGTCAAAGTGAGCATTATGCGCAAAAACCGGCGTGTGCGGCGAGAACATGCAGGAGATCTCCTGCCATAGCTCGTCCAGCGTTTTGGCGTTTGCGACATCCTCGTCTGTGATACCGTGTACCGAGATATTGTAAGAGTCAAAACCGGCCACACGCGGCTTGATGAGCGAGTAATATGTATCAACGATGCGCAGACCGGACACGGCCGCAATGCCGACAGAGCAGGCACTCCCGCGGCTCGCATTGGCTGTCTCGAAATCAATGGCCAAAAAATCGCAGCTCATATGTAGCTCCCTGTGTCCAAATTGGACACGTCACAACTTGGCCCGCAGCTCGACCACACGGCCGAGGATCTGCACGGGCAAGCTCTCAATCTCCTCGTTACTGTAATACATAGGCTCGTAGGCCGGATTGCTGGGTATCAGCGTCACGCCCTGCGGGCTCTTTTTTATGCGCTTGACGGTTGCATCGTCGCCGTTTACCAGCACGACGGCGATGTCGCCGCTGTCCACGTCCGGCTGGCGACGGACGATCACGACGTCGCCGTCCGAGATCTTGGGCTCCATGCTGTGGCCCTTGATCTGCAGGCCAAAGTACTCACCGTCTCCGGCGGCTTCAGCGCTGATGTCCTCCCAGTCGATGACCTCCTCGATCGCGTCGATGGGGATGCCAGCTGCCACGCGGCCGAGGACCGGGACGCGGATGTAGCCGGGGCGCGCTGGGGTTGCTGGCTGCCCGCCGAGCAAGTAGTCAAGTGACACATCAAAATAATTCGCAATGCGCCGATATGTGTCGGTATCCGCCTCGTATTTGCCTGTCTCGTACCCAGACAGGGCGGCCTGACTGACATTGACCGACTTGGCGAGGTCTGCTTGTTTGACATTGTCGCGCTTGCGCAACTCCTTAATTCTGTTCATTTTTATCAACTCCGTTGATATCAAGATAATTGATAAAAATCGAAAAGTAAACGCAATATCAAGATAATTGAAAAAATATATTGACATATCAACATACTTGATATAAGATAGTAAACGCAATCAAGATAATTGATAAGCGGAGGTGATACCTTGGACGGCATCAAAATTTGCCGCGCGAAACGCGGTTTGACGCAGGCGGAGCTCGCGTCGGCGCTGCATGTAGGGCAAAGCACGGTCGCGATGTGGGAGACCAGCGGGTCATACCCACGCGCCGATATGCTCCCAGCAATCGCGGCAGCGCTGAGCTGCACGATCGACGACCTGTATAACGTGCCGGCCTGACCGGCAGAAAGGAGCAAAAACATGCCTGTTACCGTTGACCTTGTCTTTAGCTTGGCGTTACATGCGCAAAACGAATACATCCTTAAATTGAACAAGGCATTATTCGGCGCGCCCGACAACATTTCGCCGGAGATGGACGAAACGCTCCGCAAAGCGCTTGCTACGGCGGAGCTGGAAGCACTGCGCATCGAGGAGCTGCGCAACAAACTCGATGACAGTATCTTAGCAATGGAGGCGTAAAAACACCATGCAGCAAAACTACCACAATGTCAGCCAAACCGGCAGGCGCATTGCCGGTATGACGCAGGAGCGCTGGGCGGAGGCGCTGGACATCTCCGTCGAGAGCGTGCGCCTGTATGAGTCCGGCCGCGGGATGCCGTCCGACGACGTTGCGACGCGGATGGTCGAGGTCTCGGGCGCGCCGGTGCTTGGTTACTGGCACCTGCTCAACAAATCGCGTGTCGCGGCCGACCTGCTGCCGCCGGTGGACACCATCGCCCTGCCGCAGGCCGTGATCCAGCTGCTGCGCCGGATCCGCGACTTTGACAGCTCGCACCGCATTGACCGCCTCGTGGACATCGCCGAGGACGGCCGCATCGACCAGGACGAGCGCCCGGACTTCGAGCAGATCACGCGCGAGCTCGACGGGATCGTCCAGGCGGCGATGCAGCTCAAATACGCGAGGGGAGGGGACGAGGATGGCCATGCTGACGACTAAGGACGTGTGCGATCAGCTGTCGATCTCGCGGTCGTCCGTCGGACGGCTGGTGACGGACGGCGAGCTGCCGTGCTACAAGCTGGGCAAGTCGCTGCGCTACTACCAGTCGGACGTAGACGCCTACGTCGAGCGCTGCCGCATCGCAGCGGCACCGGCAGCCGTCTGCGCACCGCAGCCGCGCCCGAAGCCGCAGCCGGAAAAGCGCAAGCGCGGCCGGCCGATCAAAAACGCGGTGCCGGAGTACTACCCCGGCATGAGGGTGGTGTGAGTATGATGATGGGACAAAAAAAGAGCCGTGCCCGCGGCAACGGGCACGACTCAGGTGCAAAAAAGTGCAATAGCTATTGCACTTACATTTTACAGCAGATCCAAAACGATTGCAAGGGGGGATTTTGAGATGGCCGTGATGCGAGTCGAAAAGTCGGCAAATTACACTGTGATGAGCAACTGCCATCTTGACGACACCCGCCTGAGCCTCAAGGCGATCGGCCTACTGAGCAAGATCCTGCGCCTGCCAGACGACTGGGATTATACGCTCGAGGGCCTCGCCCGGATCTGCAAGGAGGGCAAGGACGCCATACGGTCCGCGATCGTGGAGCTGGAGCAGGCGGGATACATCGAGCGCCGCCAGACGCACGCGGCGGACGGATCTTTTGCGGGCAACGAGTACATCGTGCACGAGGCGCCGCTTGGCGCGGATGCGCCACCGTCGTCGGATAATCCCACAACGGTGTCACCGTCGTCGGCAAACCCGTCGGCGGAAAACCCGTCAACGGGAAATCCAACGCAACCAAATACTAAAGATACCAAGTACTTAGATACTAATACCCCCCTTACCCCCCAGAGGGGGCGGCGAGCGCCGAAAAAAGAGCAAGGGCGAGAGCCGGCGTGGAAGCCGGAGCGCTTTGAGGCTTTTTGGCGATACTACCCGCGCGGAGAGTCCAAGCGGACAGCAATCGCGGCCTGGGACAAGCTCCGGCCGGACGATGCGCTGATCGATGACATCGCCAGAGCGCTCAAGCGCCAGATGGCCAGCGAGGAGTGGCAGCGGGGTGTTGGCATCCCGTATGCGGCTACATACCTCAACCAGCGCCGCTGGGAGGACGAGCCACACGCGCCGGCAGAGCAACCGGCGGAGGGAGGAGGCCTGCCGCTATGGACGTAAAGCAGACACTGATCGATGCGCAGGCAGCCGTGATCGGCAGCGTGCTGATATCGCCGGAGATCGTCGGTGACGTGATGCTGCGTGTCTCGGCGGAGGACTTTTTGACGCCGGAGTACCGGCACGTGTACGATGCCATCCGCGCACAGTGGTCCGCGTGCCAGACGGTCGACGTGGTCACGGTGCTGCACCGCCTGGGCGATGCATATCGGCAGATGCTGGTGCAGATCATGGCCGACACGCCGACGGCCGCCAACTGGGAGGCCTATGCCGATGTGATGCGCGAGCAGGCAAGGCTTGCGCGCATCAAGGACGCGGCAGCCAAGATGCTCGACGCGGCGACGCTGGACGAGGCGCGCGCGGCCGTCGAGGCGGCGAGCGAGTGTCTGTGCGACAGCAAGACGCTGCGCGTCGTCAGCTGGCATCAGGGCCTGTGTGAGTTTTACCAGCGCCACGCCGATGGGCATCAGCCGGACTATCTCCGCTGGGGCATCCGGCAGCTAGACGAGAGGCTCTACGCCGAGCGCGGCGACCTGATCATCCTCGGCGGCCTGCCGAGCAGCGGCAAGACGCTGCTGGCGACGCAGTTTGCGATGCACATGGCGCGGTCTGGCCTGCGCGTCGGGATATTTAGCCTCGAGACATCGGATGCCAAGCTGTACGACCGCATGGTTGCGCAGACGGAGGGCATCAACTTCGGGCGCATCAAGCGAAACCAGATGGTGCTGGACGACTACAAGACGGCATCGACGGCGATCCAGACGGCGGAGCACATCCACCTTGATGTCATCCGCGCGGGCGGTTTCGGCGTTGCCGATGTGCAGGCGGTCGCCATGGCGCGGCGGTACGACGTGATCGTCATCGACTACGTGCAGCTGCTGCAGGCAAAGGGCAACACCCGCGTGGAGCAGGTGACCAACATCTCGCTGGCGCTGCACACGATGGCGCAGCGGGCCGGCATCGCCGTGATCGCGCTGTCGCAGCTGTCGCGCCCCGAAAAAGGGCAGCAGCGCAGCCGCACACCGTCCATGTCGGATCTGCGCGAGTCCGGCCAGCTGGAGCAGGACGCGGATGCCATCATGATCCTCGCGGCGCAGCCCGGCGGCAACCGGGTGCTGTCAATCGTCAAAAACAAGGAGGGCGAGCGCGGCGCGATCGAGCTGATCTTTGACGCGGCGCATCTGCGTATGCTGCCGGCGGTGTCCAAATCGGACACGGCCGCAGACCACGACGACGAGGACGACTGGCCGCGGATGCAGGCATGGCCGCGCGCCGCGGAGAGAGGAGGCGAGCTGCCATAAAGATCGGCGACAAGCTGCCCGGCATGGTGCCGTCCTATGGGTCGACGTGCTCGGGCTTTGTGTCTGACGGGCAAGCCTTTACGGCGACCGTGGTGTACATCCATCCACAGCGGCGATTTTACACCGTCGAGTTTGATCTGCCCCGCGGACGCAAGTGCCGCGAGAGCTACTACTTCCCGGACCGCGCGGGCGACGACACGCTGCCGCGCAAGGACCGGCAACCGAGACTGCCGGGCAGCCCCAAAAAGAAAAAAAGCAAGAGGTGCAAGAAGTGAAAGTTATTAGCATTGTTAATCTCAAGGGCGGTGTCGGCAAAACCGCCACGGCCATCAACATGGCCAGCATCCTGGCGACGGAGCACGGCAAGAGCGTGCTGCTGATCGACGCAGACCCGCAGGCAAACGCGACCCGCTTTTTCGGCGGCGACCACGCGCCGGTGACGCTGTACGACGTTTTCACGCGCCAGAGCGCGTGGGACGAGTGCTGCTGGATGACGCAGGTCGACGGCGTGGACATCATCCCCGCCAGCATGGACCTGCTGCAGCTCGATGTCGCGGCGGCGACCGCGGATAAGTCGCTGGTCTCCGGCTTTGGGGACTTTATGGCGGCGGAGTTCGCGGAGTCCGACTACGACTACGTCCTCATTGACTGCCCGCCGGGCTTTACGGCGGTGTCGATCGCGGGCATCTCCGTCAGCGACGACATCATCATCCCGGCCAAGGTTGACGCCTTTGCCATCTCCGGCATCGACGAGCTGACGGCGCAGATCCGCGCCGTGCAGACGGTGCGCAGCGGCATCCGGATCGCCGGCGTGCTGGTGACGATGTGGCACAACGCCCAGGTCGTGACGCAGGGCGAGCAGTACTTGCGCGCCATGGATGTGCCGGTGTTTGAGACTACGATCCGCCGCACGGACAAGATGGACGAGGCGACCTTTGCACGTCAACCGATTAGTACATACAGCCGGTGGTGCGCGGCCGCCCGCGACTACCGCGACTTTGTGGACGAGTACCTGGGCAAGGAGGCGGCAGACGATGAGCAACTTTAATCTCGCTGACTACATCCAGCCGCCGACCGGCAGCGCAAAGCCTGCCGAGCGCAAGCTGCAGATGATCCCCACGCGCAAGATCTTTGCCAACGACAAAAATTTTTATGACACGAGCAAGGTCGACGACCTGATTGACAGCATCCTGATGCAGGGGCTGCTCGACCCGCTGACCGTCCGGCCATCCGGAGACGGCGAGGGCTACATCATCATCTCCGGACACCGGCGTCACCGCGCGCTGATGACGATCCTGGACGATCATCTCGTCGAGGACACAAAGCCCTTTGAGATGACTCCGTGTTTCGTGCGCGAGCCGGGCGATGAGTTAATGGAGGAGCTGATGCTGATCCAGGCCAACAGCGCGACGCGCGTGCTGACCTCGGCGGAGACCTCCAAGCAGGTCGATCGCGTGCGCGATCTGCTGTACGGGCTTAAGTCCCAAGGCTACGAGTTCCCTGGCCGGATGCGCGACTATGTCGCCAGCGCGTGCAATATTTCGGCGTCCAAGATCGCGCGGCTGGACACGATCAAGACCAAGCTGATCCCGCAGATCAAGCAGTACTATGACGACGGCCGCATGCCCGAGAGCGTGGCCTACGAGATCGCCAAATGTTCCGCAGACGACCAGCAACTGATCGCCAAGGTCAAGGGCAACGGCCAGGACGGCCTGGGCGCCATGCGCTGCGGCGAGGCCGAGCGCATCCTGAGCGACCGCGACAGCCTCGCCGCCCGCAAGTGCAAGTATGCATGCGGCGTCCCGTGCGGCAACGTGGTCAAGTCGCTGCAAAAGACGACCGGCAACTACATGCGCTCCTGCGAGAACACCTGCTGCATGGAGTGCTACAACATCGCTACGTGCGACAAGTACTGCAAGGTCGCCAAGGACAGGCACCTGCAGCTCCGCGAGGATAAGGCCGAGGCCGAGCAGCGCGCGAACGACGAGGCTGCCAAGCGCCGCGGGGAGCGCGAGAGCAAGTGCCGCATCTACTGGGGCAGACTGGCGCACGCGCTGGCCGAATACGGAGAGCAGGAGGCAGTCGCCGAGGCACTGCACACCACTGTGGCGGGGCTTGCGAGTGGCGGCACGTATTATGCGCCTTACAGGAGTGTGGCTGTCGAGTCGCTCGACGCGCTGGTCGCGGCGGCGGATATCCTCGGCGTGACCACGGACTATCTGCTCTGCCGGACGGACAACCCGCACTTTACGACGCTGCCGCAGCGCGAGAGCAAAAAGGAGGACGACGCATGAAAATCTACATAGCAGGTAAGATCACCGGAGACCCGTACTATAAGGCCAAGTTTGCCCGCGCCGCTGCGGACATCGCCGATGCCGGCCACACGCCCATCAACCCGGCCATGCAGCCGGAGGGCATGAGCAACGCCGACTATATGCGCATCAGCTTTGCGCAGCTGGACAGCGCCGACGCAGTCGCGTTTTTGCCGGGCTGGGAGGACTCCAAAGGTGCACGGATTGAGCACCTTTTGGTGGAGTACACTGGCAAGCCGACGTACGACATCAAGTCTGCGCGCTATTACAGGTGTGCTTTTGCGACGACACGCGAGGGCAAAATCCGCGTCGTCGTCGACGGGCACTGGGATTTTAACGGCATGACAAGCGACGAGGTCATGGATACGATGCGGCTTTGCACCGAAGCAGGCTTTGAAAACTGTGACAAGTGTCCGCTGTACGACATCGACAACTGTGATGCTGTACTGATGCAGGCTGCCTTTGAGCTGCTGCAACATCATCAATTTTTAATCGACGAGCAGGAGGCCGGCCATGGCAAGTGATAATCATGCGCCGCGGGATCTGGCCACCTGTCACTGCGGCGCGAGGATGGACGGTGACAGCGATGCGCTTGATTGACGCGGATAAATTCATTCTGGCACTTATGGATGCGGCTCTATCTTCCGTTGACGAGGATACAATTCTTGATTTGGTTGATAGCGTTCCAACCGTGGATGCGGTGCCGGTGGTGCGCTGCAAGGACTGTGCCCATAGGACTGAGATGGGTAATTGCGGGCACCCGCGCCACCATGGGATTTTGCCGTCAGCGTATCCCTATGATTTTTGTAGCTACGGCGCGAGAAAGGACGGTGACGACGATGCCAAAGCGGATTAACCCACGCCGGAGGCCGGCGACACAGGCAGACGTGCAGCGCGCAAAGGACACGGCGACGGCGGATGCCTGCCGGGTGACGCTGGCGATCTTTTTTACCGCCCTGCTGGACAAAGAGGGCATGGACGCGGAGCAGCTCCAGCGCATCTGGCGCGAGGTCGGGGCGCTGAGCGAGAGCGTGCGCGACGGGTACGTCTCCGCGCCGGACCTGATCCGCGTGCTGCGGGAAGAGTATGAGATCGACATCATAGGAGGATGACGGATGCAAAGCGTGACATATCGGCGGCGCGGCTATCTTTTTGCAGCGCGCCGCAAGGTCGTCGGTGACCAGCTCGGCTGGACGATCTGTATGCGATCACCGCGCACGCACGAGTGGCTGCCGGTCCTCGGAGAGCGACCTTTTACCAGCAGCGTGGCGGCGGAGGCGCGGCTCGCGGATCTCGCGCACTTCAATCGCTGGGAGGTCGCACACTCGGTCGGCGTCGCTTTCGCGCCGGGCGAAAACAAGTGAAAAGGGATGGCGGGGCTGCGGCCCCGCCGTTTTGCGTCTGATGAGAGGAGTAGATAACATGACCGAGGCGTATAACATGGACTGCTTGGATGCGATGCGGCAAATGCCGGACAAAGCGTTTGACCTCGCAATCGTTGACCCGCCATACGGCGGAGGGGCGGGTTCACAGTTTGTTCAAGTAGAGAGAGAAAGAGAGAGAGAGAGAGAGCCGGGCCGACGGGGCTCGTCGGCGGACACGCAGACTACGAGCACCGCAAACGCTCGCGCTTCGGCGGCTGGTTTGACAAGTACCATATCGACAACGCGGACGGGCGGGGGCTGGTCGGCCAAGTATCAGATGCGCACAGGGGGTATCTTTAGCTCGGACATCTCGCATTGGGATGTCGCGCCGCCGCTGGAGTACTTCCGGCAGCTCGCTCGCGTCAGCAAAAACCAGATCATCTGGGGCGGTAACTACTTTGACCTGCCGCCAACCCGCTGCTTTATCATCTGGCGCAAAAGCAACATCCCACTGGAGGGCTTCTCGATGGCGCCGGTGGAGTATGCGTGGACGTCACTCAACCGCAACGCCGCCATGCACGAGTGCTTTTCCAACGGTGTATCTGGCCGGGAGGAGCGATTCCATCCGACACAAAAGCCGGTCGAGCTGTACGAGTGGTTGCTGGCCAAGTTTGCTCAACCTGGAGACCGCATCCTTGATACGCATCTAGGCAGCGGCAGCAGCCGGATTGCGGCGTACAACCTTGGCTTTGATTTTGTGGGCTTTGAGATCGACAAAACATATTTTGATTTGCAGCAACAGCGTTTCGCGCGGCACACCGCGCAAATGTCACTGTTTTAGGGGGGCACATGGCAAAAACAAAAAGACTTAAAAAGCAGACGGCCGGGCGGCTTGTGCGCGCTGTCTGCTATACGCAGGTGCTGTCAACGGACGCGCCGAGGGCGCGCGCCGAAAAGGCCAAGTGCTCCACGGCGGCGCGCAGGAAGCTCAACTATCGCTTTGCGTACCAAAAGCTGCAGATGCAGCTCGCGGCCAACTTCACGCGCCGCGACCTGTATGTGACGCTGACATACGACGACGCGCATCTGCCGCCAAACCGCAAGGCCGCGAAAAAGCAGGTCGCCGCATTTTTTGATCGGATGCGCCGGCAATACCGGCGGGCCGGCAAGGAGCTGCGCTACGTGTATGTAACGCAGGAGCTGCAAAGCGATGGCAGCCGAAGACTGCACCACCATCTGATCATCAGTGCGACGGGCGCGGGAGACTATGACACCATCCGCGCGCTGTGGCCAAACGGAGACAACGTCGAGATCCTGCCGATCGGCGAGACGGAGATGTATGTGCATGATGATTTTTTAGAGCTGGCGCAGTACCTGCTCCACGAGCGCAACCCGGACGCGCCGGCAACCGCGGTCGGCGACCGCGGTTGGAACGCGAGCCGCAACCTGCGCAAGCCGGTCGAGGAGTCCGAGATGGTGGACGAGTCGGTCACGGTCACCGCGCCGCCGGGTGCGTACATACTGGACACGGACCATAAGCAAAACGAGTTTGGATGCTATGATTATATAGTGTATCTGCTGCCGGAGCGCCGAGCATGCAAGGAGTAGATGCCTATATTATCTGTCTTGGGGTTGTGTATATCTTTAGGCACAGCCATGACAAAAACAGGAGGGAAAGTCTTGCAAAATCAATGCTCGCGTGGTAAAATGTTAACCGTAAGGGCGGGATATCTCGTCTGCCCAGTATGCCACCGCAATCGGCGGCTGGCAAAGATCCGCAGCGACACGGAGGGTATCAACATCCCAGTGTTTTGCCGCGATTGCAAACACGAGATCATAATCGACATATCGAGAGGCCAGTGCTTTGAGAGCCGGAGCCGGTAAACAACACGTGTGTGTTTTGTTTGCTGGCTCCGGCTCTTTTTGTTTTGCCGGTCTCCTCGGAGGTGATAGCCCGTTATGGCGACCGGCATCTACGCAGACAAGCGCTGGCCGCCGCTGCGCGCCCGCATCCTGCGCCGCGATGACTACCTGTGCCAGCAGTGCCTGCGATACGGGAAGCACCGCGCGGCGACGACCGTGCACCACTGTTTCCCGGCCGGGCGCTACCCAGACTATGCCTGGGCGGCCTGGAATCTTGTCAGCCTTTGCTCGCGCTGCCACGATGCGATGCACGACCGCAACAGCGAGCAGCTCACGCCGCTGGGTGAGCAGTGGCGACAGCGCGCCGAACGCCGCAAGCCCCCCCTCTCGTGACCTCCAGCGCTTACCATCCGGGGACCGGCGGGGGGGACTCTTTCCAACCGCGCCGGGTTTCCGGCGCGGGGGGATCGCGCGGGAACAAGTCAACCGGGCGCACGCGCGGGAACCTTGGAGGCGGCATTTTTGCGGCCCTGCGATTTTTGCGCAAAAACGAATCAATCCCGGCTAAAAACATGGCCGGAACCGTGTCCAAATCGGACACAAAAGGAGCGTGAGACATGAGCAAGCGCGAGGATGCGATCCGCGACAACATGCGGCTCGCCGGCACCTACAACCAGGCCTTTGAGCCGATCATCAAGACGCTCGCCCGTGTACAGACCGAGCTCGCCCGCGCCGAGAAAGACTGGCGCGGGAACGGTGGCCACTTTGTTGCCGAGTATACCAACAAGTCCGGCGCGACCAACGTCGTCAAAGACCCGTACTATGCCGTCGTCGAGAGCCTGCGCGCCCAGGTCGTGGACATCTCCGCGCAGCTTGGGCTGACGCCGACCGGCCAGCGCCGGGTGCTGGGCAATGCAAAGGCGCCGCCCTCCGGCCCGTCCGCGTTGGAGCGGGCGCTGGCGCAGGCACGAGAGAGGGCGGGCAAATGACGCAGCACGACATGGGCAGCCTCCGGGCAAAGCTCGGCGACCATCACAATGCACAGGCGGTCTGGGACTACGTCACCGGCTGCCTGGACGGCACAATCCTCGCCTGCCCGGACATCCGGCAGGCGTGCGAGCGTTTTGCCGCGGACCTTGCCGACCCGCGCTGGGATTTTCGGCCGGCCGAGGCGGAGTACGCGATCGAGCTGATCGAGACTATGCTGTGCCACCAGCAGGGGCAGCGCCTGGATGCGACGCCGCTGCGCGGGCAGCCGTTTTTGCTGCTGCCCTACCACAAGTTTTGCGTGTACAACTTGCTTGGCTTTTACCTCCGCGGCACGTCGGAGCGCCGCTTTAAGGAGGCGTTTATCTTTGTGCCGCGCAAAAACATCAAGACGACCTTTGCGGCCGCACTCGCCTGGGCGCTGGCGCTGATCGAGTCGCCGTCCGGGTCCAAGGTGTACATCGTGTCTGCTGCGCTCAAGCAGTCGCTCGAGTCTTTTGGCTTTTTGGCCTACAACGTGCGGCGGCTCGGCCTGTCCCAGGACGACGACCCCAACGGCCTGCGCATCCTGGACAACAACGCCGAGCGCAGCATCTCCGGCAGCGTCGGAGACGGATCTATCTACATCAACGCGCTGGCGTCCAACCCGGACCAGCAGGATAGTTTTAACGCCAACATCATCATCGCCGACGAGCTGCACGCCTACAAGTCGCCCAAACAGTACAACGTACTCAAGGAGGCGACCAAGGCGTACACCAACAAGCTGGTCATCGGCATCTCCACGGCGGGCGACCGCGAAAACAGCTTTTGTGGGCACCGGCTTAAGTACTGCCGGCAGATCCTCAACGGCACGATCAAGTCCGCGGACGCGGATGCGCTGTTTGTCTTTATCGCGGCGGCGCCGGTCGACGAGGCCGGGAACGTGGACTACACCAACGCCGACGTGCAGCGCATGGCCAACCCCGCCTATGGGGAGTCCATCCGGCCGCAAGACATCATGAACGATGCGCTGCAGGCGCAAAACGACCCGCAGCAGCGCAAAGACTTTTTTGCAAAGTCCTTGAATGTCTATACATCGGCCATGAAGGCTTACTTTAACATTGCGGAGTTTCGGGCGTCGGATGCCAAATATCACTGGACGATCGAGGAGCTGGCGAAGCTGCCGATCAAGTGGTACGGCGGCGCGGACCTGTCCAAGATGCACGACCTGACGGCGGCCTGCCTGTACGGTGTGTATCAGGGCGTCAACATCATCATCCCGCACTGTTGGTTTCCGATCACGGCAGCGGCCGTCAAGGCTGAGGAGGACAACATCCCACTGTTTGGCTGGCAGGAGGACGGCTGGCTGAGCATGAGCAACGACAAGTCCGTCAACCACGCCGAGATCGTGGCGTGGTTTGTGCGGATGCGGCAGATGGGCTTTAAGATCGCCGAGGTCGGGCACGACCGGAAATTCTGCCGCGAGTACTTCGCCGGCATGAAAAAGGCCGGCTTTAAGATCATCGACCAGCCGCAGTATTTTTACAAAAAATCGGAGGGCTTCCGGCACATCGAAGCGGCTGCGAAAAACGGCCTGCTGTACTACCTCCACGCCGAGCCATATGAGTACTGCGTGCAAAACGTCCGAGCGATCGAAAAAACGGACGACATGATCCAATATGAGAAGATCGAGCCGACGCTGCGCATCGACGTCTTTGATGCGTCCGTCTTTGCGGCGATCCGAATGCTTGAAAACAGCGAAAAAGCAGCCAAAGACCTTGGCTGGTTTGCGTGAGGAGCGTGAGATATGAGACTTTTCGCGGGCCGCAAGGCGGCCAAAAAGCGAGGCGTCGGCGGCCTGACCGGGTGGATCGTCGGCAGCGACGGGTCTGCGATGCAGGTGCCCGGCTACACCCGGCTGATCGACTGCCCGGAGGTCGCCGCGGCGGTCGATGCAATCGCCGGGAGCGTGTCGAGTATGACGATCCATCTGATGGAAAACACCAAGGCGGGCGACGTGCGCGTGCGCGATGCGCTGGCGACCAAGGTGGATATCAACCCCTACGGTCCGACCACACGCAAGACGTGGGTCGAGTGGATCGTGCGCACGATGCTGACGACCGGCGATGGCAACGCCTTTGTGCTGCCGGTGACGACCAACGGCTACCTGGACGACCTGATGCCGATGCCGGATGCAACCGCGCAGCCGGTCGGCGACAGCTACGTCGTGCAGTGGCGCGGGCGCAGTTTTGCGCCGGACGAGGTGCTGCACTTTGTGCTCCACCCGGACTTGACCTATCCGTGGCGCGGCACCGGCTACCGGGTGCAGCTGCGCGACGTGGCAGCCGGCCTCAAACAGGCAGCCGCCACAAAAAAGGGCTTTATGTCCGAGAAGTGGAAGCCCTCCATTATCGTCCGCGTGGACGGCGTCGCCGAGGAGTTTGCCGGCAAAGAGGGCCGCCGCAAATTTTTGGACGATTATCTGAGCACCGACGAGGCCGGAGAGCCGTGGGTGGTGCAGGCCGAACTGATGGACGTGCAGCAGATCAAGCCTTTGTCGCTGCAGGACCTGGCAATCAACGACGCCGTGACGCTGGACAAGCGCACGGTCGCCAGCGTGATGCACGTCCCGGCGTTTTTGCTTGGCGTCGGGGACTATGACCAGGACGCCTACAACAATTACGTCAGGTCGACGGTGATGGAGATCGCCACGGCCATCCAGCAGGAACTGACCAAAAAGCTGCTCCTCTCGCCGTCCCGATACTTTAGGCTCAATCCGCGCAGCCTGTATGCCTATAGCATGGCCGACCTGTCGTCGGTCGCGTGCGACCTGTATGTGCGCGGCCTCATGACCGGCAACGAGGTGCGCGACTGGCTGGGCATGACGCCCAAAAAGGACCTTGACCAGCTCGTGATGCTTGAAAACTACATCCCCGCCGGCATGATCGGCGACCAAAAAAAGCTGATCCAGGATCAGCAGAAGGAGGGCAAAGATGTCTGATAACAACAGCCGGCAGGGCCGGCAGCTGCGGAGCACGCCGCAGCAGTTTCGCACCCGCGACGACGGGGACGACCTCATCATCGAGGGGTATTTTGCCGTGTTTGACAGTCCCTATGTCCTGTGGGACGGGGCGACCGAGATCGTCAAGCCGGGGGCGTTTGCCGGATGTCTGTCCGGCGACATCCGCGCGCTGATCGACCATGACACACGGCTTGTGCTCGGCCGAACCAAGGCCGGCACGCTGACGCTGCGCGAGGATGCGCGCGGCCTGTATGGCACAATCAAAATCAACCGAGACGATGCCGACGCCATGAGCCTCTATGCGCGCGTCCAGCGCGGTGACGTCGACCAGTGCTCGTTTGGTTTTGACATTGAGGAGGAGACCTTTGTCGACCTCGGCGGCGGACAGTGCCGCTGGGAGATCACCAAGGTAAATCCGCTGTATGAGGTCTCTGTCGTGACCTATCCGGCCTACGAGGAGACCGCCGTCAAAGCCCGCCATGCGGATCTCGCCGAGATCCAGCGCCGGCAGGCCGAGGCGTGGAAAACCAAGATGAAAACCAGACTGACAGGAGGAGACAACAATGGCACTTAAAGTACTGCTGCTGCGCAATAAGCTGTCTGCCGTCAACGCGACGCTTGCACAGCTGCGTGAGCAGGCTGCGGCGCTGGAGACCCGCGAGAGCGAGCTGGCCGCAGACATCGAGGCGGCCAAGACTGATGACGAGCGCGCCGCCTGCGAGACGGCGATTGGCGAGTTTGAGGCGGACCGCGACAAGGTGACGGAAGACATCGAGGCCGCCGAGGCGGATGCCGCGAGCCTGACCGAGCAGATCGAGGCCGCCGAGGCCAACGCCGCCGAGGCCCGCAGCGCAGCCCACACCAACACCACACATCACACTGAGAGAGGAGCACACAAAACTATGCCTACCAACACCGCGGGCGGCGATGCCCGCAGCCGCTTTTACGGCATGACCTACGCCCAGCGCGACGCATTTTTTGCCCGCGAGGACGTCACCGCATTTTTGACCCGCACCCGTGAGATGCTTGGCCAGCAGCGCGCCGTGTCCGGCGCAGCCCTCGGCATCCCCGAGGTGATGCTGGACATCGTCCGCGACAACATCAACCGCTACAGCAAGCTGATCGGCTACACCCGCCTGCGCCAGGTGCGCGGCAAGGCGCGCCAGAACATCGTCGGCACTGTGCCGGAGGCCGTGTGGACGGAGATGGTGGGCGCGCTCAACGAGATGACCATCACCATCAACCAGATCGAGACCGACGGCTACAAGGTCGGCGGCTACGTCTTCGTCTCCAACTGCTACCTGGATGACGACGACAACATCGGCCTGGCGACCGAGATCCTTGACCAGCTTGGCCAGGCGATCGGCTACGCGCTGGACAAGGCCATTCTTTTTGGCACTGGCACTAAGATGCCGGTCGGCATCGCAACCAGACTGGCAGCCGCCGAGCAGCCCGCATGGTGGGGCACCAACCAGGGCGCTTTTACGGCGCTTGCGACGACCAACGTCATCAAGGCCAACTCCGCCGCCAAAAACGGCGAGGAATTTTACGCGGATCTGATCACCGCGCTCGGCGCTGCCGACCCCAAGTACTCCAACGGCACGCCTGTGTGGGTGTGCAATCACAAGACGCACATCGCGCTGCAGAGCAAGGCGCTTGCCTTTGACAGCGCTGCCGCGCTGACTGCCGGCGTGACGTCCGAGATGCCGATCATCGGCGGCCAGATCGTGGAGCTGGACTTTGTGCCGGACAACGAGATCATCGGCGGCTACATGGATCTGTATCTGCTGGCCGAGCGCGAGGGCACGACGCTGGAGCAGTCGCGCGAGGTAAAATTTATCGAGGACCAGACTGCGTTTAAGGCGACCGCCCGCTACGATGGCAAGCCGGTGCGCGGCGAGGCTTTTGTGGTGGTGCGCTACGACAACGTCGCGCCGGTGACCTCGGCGACTTTTGCCGCTGACTCCGCCAACTGATGGCCGGCGGTACGGCCGAGACGGTGCTTGCGCTGCTCAAGGCTGATCTCGGCGTGACGCACACCAAGCGCGACGAGTACTTTGCGGCGCTGATCGCGGCCGCGTCCAAGATGCTGCGCACAGAGGGCGTCGTCCTCGACCTGAGCGACCAGGGCGACCAGCTGCTGCTGGAGATGTATGCCGCGCACCTGCACGAGCGCAGGCAGCAGCCGACCATGGCGATGCCGCGCTACCTGCGGGCCAAAATCAACAACCGGCTCTGCCATCAGCAGATGCAGGGCTAAGGTACAACACGCCGGTGTGTCCAAATTGGACACACCGGCAAAGGAGGGAGACGTGTGTACGATGATGTAATCAATCTGATCGCCATTGACGAGCGCGGCAACGACGTCGGCAAGCACGAGGTGTTTTGCCGGCGCGAAAGCATCACGCGCGCCGAGCACTACCAGGCGGCCGCCGTTGGCCTGCACCCGTCGGTGCAGTTTCGGCTGGCGGACTGGCGCGACTACGACGGGCAGCGCTTTGTCGAGCACGAGGGAAAGCGCTACATCGTCGAGCGCACCTACGAGACGCGCGACGGCGGGCTCGAGATCGTGGTGAGGTGACGGCATGCGCGACGAGACTGTAACCATCTCCACCCTGGACAAGGCCATCGCCGGCGCGCTGGAGGAGTACAACGCCGACGTGCAGAGTAAGCTCCGCACACTGGTGGACAACGCCATGCGCAAGCTGGTCAAGCTGACCAAGGCGACGGCTCCACGCGACACCGGAGAGTATGTCAAGCACATCGCCTCAAAGACGACATCCGACACCCCGACAAACTACGCCAAAACGTGGTATGTACGCGGGGAGCGCGCCTACCTCACGCATCTGCTTAACTTTGGCCATGCCAAGGTCAACGGCGGGCGCGTCGAGGGGACGCACTTTTTGGATTTTGCCAAAAAACAGGTCGTCGAGGAGTACCTCGACGCCGTAAAGGAGGCGTTGAGCGGTGGCTGATATCATCCCCACGGTGCTCGACGGCATCCAGCACATCGAGACGTGCTGGGCTATGCCGCCGTCGCTGCCGTATGCCGTCTATCACGACCGGACGACCCGCCGCGGCGCCGACCTGTACAACGGCATCACCGAGCACAACATCACGATCGAGCTCTACGCGCAAAAGCCGGCCGAGGATCTCGAGTCCATGATCGAGCAGCGGCTCGACGCGCTCGGCCTTGAGTACGTGCGGGAGGAGCGCATGTGGATCGACACGGAGCACTTTTTTGAGACGGTGTACGATTTTGCGTACACCGAGAAAGGATTTGCATAATTATGGCACTTAAAAAACGCAAAGATATCACGCTTGGATCCGGCAAGCTTTACGTGCAGGAGTACACCGGCACGACCGTGCCGGAGACCGAGGCGATCTGCACGGACGACAACATCCTGGGCTACATCTCCGGCGGCGCGACGCTGTCGTACAAGCCCACCTTTTACAATGCCAAGGACGATCTTGGACTTGTGTCCAAGACGGTGCTCACCGCCGAGGAGGTGACGCTCAAGTCCGGCGTGATGACGTGGGACGGCAACACGTTGGCCAAGCTCAGCGCGACGGCCCGCGTGACGGAGACCGACGCTGCGACCGGGAACCCCGCGAAGCGATCCGTTAAGATCGGCGGCATCGACAACGCCGACGGCAAAAAGTACGTGCTGTGCTTTAAGCACGCTGACAAGGACGGCAAGCGCGAGCTTTACGTGCGCATTGTCGGCAAAAACCAGTCCGGCTTTGAGATCGCCTTTGCCAAGGACAAGGAGACCGTCATCGACGCTGAGTTTGCTGCCGACCCGATGGACGCGGAGGGCACGCTGATCTACTACGATGAGGTGTACACGGCATGACAAATCGATTTACACTTGGCCAGCACAAGGCAATCTTCACGTTGGAGCTGCAGGACGGCCGCGAGCTGCTGCTGACCGTTCCGCCGCTGAGCGTTTTTAAGCGGATGACGGCTATGCAGGACAGCGCGGGCGTGGACGAGATGATCGACATCGTCTGCGACATCCTTAACTGCAACCGCACGGGCGCGACCTTTACGCCCAAGGAGGTCGCCGGGCTTTTTGCCCTTGACGATCTTATCGGCTTTTTTGCCGTATACTCCGACTTTGTCGCGGGGGCGACCAAGGCAAAAAACTGACCATCCCGTACTATCCCGATGACGGTGATGGTACGGGATGCCACTACACGATCGAGACGATCGGTGAGCATTTGGTGGCACAGTATGCCAACATGTCCTTGCCGGACGTCTGCGATCTGCTGCTGGACGACTATATGCTGCTGCTGCGCGACGCATTTATTGCGCGCAAGCTGCAGTCGGAGGACGGCCGCGAGTATCTGGATAACGCATGGAGACTGGAGCAGACTGAGCCGGATGTGGACGGTCTGCGCAGCACCTTCGGGCGGCAGGAGGAGGTGGACGCTTGAGCGGCAAAGGTACGACACTTAAGGGCATCACCGTCGAGATCGGCGGCGATACCACAAAGCTTGGCGACGCGATCCTTAAGGCGCGCAAGTCGGCGAGCGATCTGAGCGGCGAGCTACGCGGCGTCGAGTCGCTACTCAAGCTTGATCCCACCAACACCGTCCTGCTTGCGCAAAAGCAGGACATCCTCGCCGAGTCGATCGCCGGCGCTAAGGACAAGCTTAAGATGCTGATCGCAGCGCAGGAGTCGATGTCCAATCAGCTGGCCGATGGCAAGATCAGCCCGGAGCAGTACCGCGACTTTGAGCGAGAGATCGAGTCGACGCGCCAGCAGCTCACGCGACTGGAGGCAGCTGCCTCCGGGACGGACGACGCCGTCGCTAATGTCGGTGACGCAGCCAGAGAGGCCGGCGCAAAGGCCGAAAAAGCCTCCGGCGGATGGTCCGTCTTAAAGGGCACGCTGGCCGACCTGGCAGCGTCGGCAATCAAGACCGCCGCGAGCGCGATCAGCGACACGGCGAAGGAAATGATTACCGGCGCGGCGGAGTACGGCGATACAATCGACAAGATGTCGCAAAAGATGGGCATGTCGTCCGACGCTTACCAAGAGTGGGATTTTGTCCTGCAGCACTGCGGCGCGTCGATTGAGTCACTCAAACCGGCGATGAAAACGCTGGCCACAGCTGCCGAAAGCGGCTCAGATGCCTTTGCGCAGCTCGGCATATCGCAGGAGAAGATCGCTGGCATGTCGCAGGAGCAGCTTTTTGATGCCACGATCGCAGGCCTGCAAAATGTGACCGACGAGACGCAGCGGACATACCTTGCCGGGAAACTCCTTGGCAGGGGCGCGACGGAGCTCGGCCCGCTGCTTAACACAAGCGCGGACGACGTCGCCGATATGCGCGCGCAGGTGCACGACCTCGGCGGCGTGATGGGCTCGGACGCGGTCAAGGCGGCCGCAGCCTATCAGGACAGCCTGCAAAACATGCAGTATGCCTTTAGCGGCTTAAAAAACAACATTTCCGGCGAGCTGCTGCCGACGCTGACGCTAATTATGGACGGCGTCACAAAAATGCTGACTGGCGGCGGCGACGAGGTCGCGGCAGCGGTCGGAGACCTTGTCGTGTCCCTGTCTGGGCAGCTCACGGCGCAAGCGCCGCGCATGATGCCCGTCGCGCTGACCTTTATCGCGGCTCTGGTGACCGGCCTGCTGTCCGCGCTGCCTGACCTGACCGGCACGTCCGTGGAGCTGGTCGGGGCGCTGCTGCTCGGCATCGCGGAGCAGCTGCCGGGCATCATGACGGCGGCGATGTCCGCGCTGCTTGGCATCGTGGACAAGATCACGTCCCCGGAGTCGATCACGCTGCTGATCCAGGCTGCGATGCAGCTGATGCTGGCACTCGCCCGCGGGCTTATCGCGGCGATCCCGCAGCTGATCGACGCTGTCCCTGGCATCATCACAAACCTCGTCGAGTCTTTTTATGCGATGCTGCCGGAGATCATCGGCGTGGGCATCGAGATCGTCATCGCGCTGGCGTCCGGGCTTGTGTCCAACGCCGGGCACATCATCGCGGCTGTGCCGCGTCTGGTGGAGACGATCGTCCGCGGCTTTTTGGCCGCCGTAAAGTCCTACTGGAACATCGGCAAGTCCATCGTCGACGGCATCCGGCAAGGCATCGTCGAGCAGTGGCAGCGGCTTAAGTCGGATGTGTCTGGCCTGTTTACGGGGCTTGTCGACTGGATCAAGAAACTACTTAAAATTAATAGCCCGTCGCGCGTCTTTGCGGATATCGGCCAAAACATGGCGGCCGGCATCGGCGATGGCTGGGCGTCCACGATCGGCGACATCAATCGCCAGATCGGCGAGTCGTTGCAGCCGCAGTACGTCGTCGGCGTGGATATGCAGGGACTGTATGCGCAGTCGGCTACGCTGCAAGCGGCCGCTGCTCCGGGCGCCGGCGGCGACGTCGCCGCCGTGCTCGAGCGCATGGACCGCCTCGAGCGCGCGATCACAGGGATGCAGATCTACATGGACGGAGACGCGCTTGTCGGATCTGTCGCCACGCGCATGGACTATGCGCTCGGCGGCATCTACGCGAGCAAGGACAGGAGGACGATATAATGGCACTTACGTGTAAAATCGGCGGTGTACAGTACACCGCGCTGGATCTGATGAGTGTGCAGATTGGCCTGCCGGACATCAAGACGCAGAGCGAGAGCGTCCCAGGCGCGGACGGCGAGATCGATCTTACCGACGCGCTGACGGGCGGCCCGGTCTTTGGCAACCGGCAGATCAAGCTCCGCTTTGGCTTTGCACCGACCGGGGATTTTGAGTTTTACAGCTTCGCCGCCGCCGTACATGGGCGGCGGCTGAAGCTGGAGCTGAGCAACAAATCCGGCTATTACATCGGCCGGTGCACCGTCGGCGCGCCGGACACATCACTGGACAAAACGACCTTTGATGTCACGATTGACGCTGATCCGTATCTGCTGGAGTCGACGGAGACCACCATCACCATCCCCGTACTGGCAGCGTCAAGCAACCTGATGGTCGGCAAGACGCTGACCGTCGGTGGATCGTCATCGTCATACGCGCATGTGTCCGGCAGCGGCGCGGACACGGAGCTGACCGTGTGGGCCGGTGACGACCCGACGGTCGAAAACTGGGTGCGTGTGCAGCTGCCGTGGCCTACGGCCGGGTCCTGCATCGTGACGGCAGAGGCGACGCAGGGCTGGTACGAGATCACGGACGCTGACGGCAACGTCTACAACGGCGGCTCGCGCTGGTGCGGAGATGTGCCTGCCAATGGCCTGTATGTCACCATGCACGCGCGCGGCGGGCCGGTAGACCAAAATGGCTATTTGCGCCGCGTCCAGATTTACAAGGCTACGCCGACGTCGCTGGCCTTTTTGGCCAGCGAGCGCCTGCTGTACCCGGCAGTCGGCGGCGTCACTACCGACACGACGATCATGCGCTGCTCTCGGCCGTCCGCGCCGGTCGAGCTGCGCGCGGGCGAGACCGTCAGCCCGTACCTGCACATCCGGCGCGAGCAGGACTATGCTTTTGCGGTCGCTGCCACTGCCGGGAAAATCACCATGACGGGCCGCAGGGGGTGGATGTGATGTATGCAGGCTATGTCGACGGCCGGCTGCTTTTTGCGGCCGGCATGCCGGGCTACGAGATCGTGGACGGCACAATCAGCGAGGCCGTCGGCTCTGCCAGCTCGGCGACGATCAAGCTGCCGCCGAGCAACATCATGCGCGACGTGCCCATCAAGCGCGCGTCCGTAATCTCCATCCGCAAAGACGGCGCGGAGGTCTTCCGCGGCTCTGTCGTCGACACGACTACGGACCTGCGCGGCATGCGCACTTATAGCATCGACAGTGCCATGATGTGGCTTGCGGATATCTGCAAGCCGCCGCATACAATCAATGCAATGGCGGTGTCGACATACCTCGGCGCGCTGGTGACGCAGTACAATGCCGGCTGCCTGGCCGGCAAGCAGGTCAAGCTCGGCGAGGTCGGCGCGTCGCTGCCATCGATCACGCTGGCTGCGAGCGAGTACAAGTCCATGCTGGACCTGGCCAAAGAGGCAGCATCGATCTCAGGCGGCGAGCTGCGCATCCGCTATGCGGACGGCTCCGTCTATCTCGACTGCCTGGCGTCGTATGACCACCGCTGCGCGCAGACGGTCGAGCTGCGCAAAAATCTCCTGGGCCTGACAGACGAGATCGACGGCGCGGACCTTATCACGCGCGTCTATCCCGTCGGCAAGGACGGGCTGACCATCGAGGACGTCAACGGCGGGCAGGTGTATCTTGTCAACGCCGCGGCAGAGGGCATCTATGGGCGCATCGACGGCACGCTGCGAGCCGATACAGACGATGCGTCCGCGCTCAAAGCGACGGCTGCGTCGTATCTGGCACAGCACAGCGGCCTGTCGCGCGGCATCCAGGTCACGGCGGCGGACCTGTCGGCACAGGACATCATGATCGAGTCCTTTGCGATCGGTGACAGCGTCCGCGTGGTGTCTCCTCCGCATGGCATCGACACCATCATGCAGGTGTCCAAACTGGACACAAGTCTGGTCGGCAGCAAGTCCAGCATGACGATCGGCTGGGGCAAAAAGTCTCTTACCGGCAGCGTCTCCTCCAGCGGCATCCGGTCGACCAGCACGTCGTCCGGCGGCAGCTCCAGTGCGGACACCATCATCGACCAGGGCACGACCGGCAAGTGGACGTGGCGCAAATGGGCATCCGGCATTGCCGAGATGTGGGCTCTATTTGACATAGGCGAGCTGGCAATGACATCCCAGACATGGGGCGCACTGTATACCGCATCGTGGATGGGCCTCGCGGCAAATAAGGCAGCGCGTGCGTATCCGTTTGCGTTTGTTGCAAACCCGGCAGTGTCGGCGACGCCAACGGTCGGGAGTGGCAACATCTGGCTTGCGACGAACACAGAAAACGACATAGGTACGCGGCTGACGCACGCCCCGGCATATCAGTGTGTGAGAGCATCCGATGCAGTTGTTAATGCCCCGCAGGTCAGCTATTACGTCGTGGGCAGATACAAATAAGGGGGAATAATATGGAAATCACAATCGCAGATGGCCGCGGGGCGCTGTGACCTACAAGGCAACGAGCGGCACGACCTATGATGCCGTATTCGATAGCAAAGTTTACACAAGGAGGCGCTTAATGGAATTTATTGCTTGTAACACGGACAATTACCGCGCAGGGCGCACGCAGCCGGTGCGGTACATTGTGATGCACTACACGGCAAACAACGGCGACACCGCGCGCAACAACTGCGATTACTACCACCGCGTGGGCGGCCTGCAGGCGAGCGCACATTATTTTGTGGACGAGTATGGCGTGATGCAGTCCGTGCGCGAGGGCGACACGGCGTGGCACTGCGGCGCGCGGGCGTACTGGCATCCCGAGTGCCGCAACGGCAACAGCATCGGCATTGAGATGTGCAGCCGCAAGCGCGCCGATGGCAGCTACTACATCCTGCCGGAGACCGTGGCCAACGCCGCGGCGCTGGCGCGGGAGATCATGCAGCGCTATGGCATCGACACGGAGCACGTTGTGCGGCACTACGACGTGACGGGCAAGCGCTGCCCCATGCCGTGGGTGGATGACCCGGCGCAGTGGGCGGCATTTCTGGCCATGCTGACGCCGGAACACCAGAACGAAGAGGAGGAAGAAGATATGGTACGATACAGCAAAATCGAGGACGTGCCCGCGTGGGCGCGCAGCACGATCAAAGAGATGATGGACGCAGGTCTGATCTCCGGCGTCGGTGGCGGTAATTTGGACTTGTCCGCCGATATGCTGCGGATGTTATACGTCATGTGGCGTATGCGCGATACGCGCTATGGCCGTATCGTGGACGGCAAGGTGACTAATGTGCCCGACTGGGCGCTCGACAGCTTGCAGGCGCTTGCGGATAAAGGTGCGCTTGCTGGCGTGGGTGATGGCAAGCTGGGCTTGTCCATGGATATGATGCGGACGCTGGTCGTGTGCCAGCGGATGATGGAGGATGCTGCCCGATGACTACATATCAGTGGCTATGCCTGCTGGGCGTGCCATCGCTGCTGATCGCAGCGCTGCTGGCCATGATCCGGCATCTGGCGGCGCAGATCAAGCATGACCGCGCGGACACTGCGGCGACCAAACTGGGCGTACAGGCCCTGCTGCGGGCGCAAATGATATCCGACTACAACAAATGGTCCGACCGGGGCTATGCCCCGATCTATGCAAGACAAAATTTTGAAAATTGTTGGGGGCATTACCATACTTTGGGCGCAAACGGCGTGATGGACGATATCCATGCGAAATTTTTGCAGCTCCCGACGCAGGATTAATAAAAAAGAAAGGACGATAAAAATGGAACTCGGTATTGCATCTGTGGCGGCGATCACCGCCATCGCGTATCTGCTGGGCATGGCCGTCAAGGCCACCAGCGTGGCTGACAAATGGATCCCCATCATCTGCGGCGCGGCCGGCCTGATCCTCGGCGTCGTCGCGTGGGCGATGGGCGTGCCGGACTATCCGGCGCACGACTGGCTCAACGCTGCCGCCGTCGGCATCGTGTCCGGCTGGGCGGCGACGGGGCTTAACCAGAGCGTCAAGCAGCTCACAAAGTAATCATGTTTTTATGGAGATCCCCGGAGGCTTGCCTCCGGGGATCTTTGCGTTTTTGCACAACTTCTGAACCAATTTTTGTGCATCTTTTTACGCCAAATGAGCGTAAAAACGTTTGACATTTGCGCTCATTGAGCGTATACTTAAACCATCAAAAGGGAAAACACGACAGGCCAACAGGCCGGAAAGGGCGAAAACTATGACACGCAACGAGGCAAAAGCACTGCAGGCAAAGCACAACATGGAGATCCTCCGCAATCCAATCACAAGCGAGGCACACGCACTATATCTCGAGACCGAGCAGCCGATCTCGGAGCTCGATGATCTCGCGGACATCTCTCGCCGCTCCAACGGCTGCGCGCCGTGCTACATGGAGGCCAACTACGAGGTGTATAACGCCACCGGCTCCGGCGTCACGTACAATCTTAGCTGCCCGACCACATGGTTTGACCTCTGGGGCTGGGTCGACGAGTAATCTCGCGCGGATACACATTCGGACACAATAAAGGAGATAAATCATCATGGCAAAAGCAAATGCAACCTGTACTTGCGCCACCTGCGGCGCAACGTTTACGCGCACCAAAATCTGCCGCAATCGCCGCGAGGCGGAGGGCTGGGAGGCGTGGGCAGCCGCAAACTTTGATGAGTGCGATGCTTGCTACACTGCGCGCAAGGCATCCGAGCGCGAGGCTGCCGACGCAGCGGAGGCTGAGCTGCCCCTGACGCTGCATATGACCGGCTATCCGTACAAAGACAACACGCCGGTCGTCCTGTTTTTCGGCGGCGACACCATGCCGCGCAAGGACGACATTAAGGCGCTCGGGTACCGCTGGTCATTTGCGGATGACTACATCACCTACGGCTACAGCGTCCAGCACGGAGAGCAAAAATGGATCAAGGTCGTCCCGCAGGAGGACGCCTACGACGAGATCGAGCGCGCGAAGGCGCTCGGCGCCGTGATCGACGATAGCATTGTAGACACGGAGTATCTTGCCAAACAAGCCGCCGCCAAGCGCGAGCGCGTCGCGGCCGCTGAGGCATCCGGCATCACGGAGCCGGTCAAGCCGGTATGCTACCCGGCCGGCCGCTGGAACGGCAAGGTCTACGGCACGGCGGCTTATGGCTACCGCATCTACGTTGACAATGCGGAGGTCCGCATCAGCAACGATGACGCCGACGCACTCAAAAACTATGCCAAGGCGCTGGCAGCCTGGCGTGAGGCTACTAAAGGAGGCAAAACGCAATGATAAGCAAAGGCATCACTGCAAACGAGTACAAAGTGTACGTTTCCGGCAGCCAGTGGCCGGACACGATCAGCGGCACCACACTCACAGACGCAATCAACGGGAGTCTCCCTCAGCTCGTCATGTGCGCTGGCGTTAGCAGGTCGTACATCGCCATCGTCGGCTACCGCGCCGAATACAAGCCGGGCATCCTCGGCGGCAAGGGCGGTGTCGATGTTGCAATCACGCTGCGCCGCGACCCTAAGACTGGATACTCTGCGGCATATGTTGCGCATGCCTGGATCTATGCCAGCGCAGACGATCTGGATGAGCACTACGGTCTCACGGATAAGCAGTTTGCTGCAGCGCTGCAGGAGGCCGCCGCCTACGATGACCCGGATGCGTTCGCGTCCGACGTTTCGGCGTCAGACATCTTTGGTGCCAGCGAGGACGAGCTTCCGGCCTTGGCTGCGGAGCTGCGGCCCATCTGGCGCTACGCGCACCTGACCGTCAACGAGATCGTGCAGCACACCGGCCTGTCGCAGACGGACTTTGCGGCGCGTTTTGCCATCCCTTTGCGCACACTGCAGGGGTGGATCTCCGGGAGCCGAGAATGCCCGCCGTATGTGCGCCTGCTGCTTGCAAAGCAATGCGGACTGTGATGGAGGTGCTAGCATGAGAGATCGAGAGACCCCGCTGCCGCTGCTGCGCAAGTGGCTGCGCAGCTACCCGGATGCCTATCAGCAGCTTGATAGCTGCGCGGCCGCAAACGGCGAGGACGGCTTGGCGTGGCCGGACTACTGCCCGCTGCCGATCAACGCCGCCTACACCTACCTTACTTTCGCCCGCGGCCGAAGCGACCTGGATGCCGCAGCCATGTCGGCGGAGCTGACGGCCTGCTGGGCGTGGCGTCGCAGCCGCATCATCTACGCCGTCGACGACGACATGGTCGAGATGCTTTTTGCCCAGGCGGAGGATATGGCGGACACCGACGTCCTGCCGGTCGGCCTGCTGCTGCACCTGCCGTACCCCTGCATCTACGTCAAGGCACATCACCCGGAGCTGCCCGGTGTCGACGGCTTTTTTGCGTGGATCGACTACGATGTCAACAACAGCTCCACGGAGCTGCGCGTGCAGTGGATGTACGATGATATGCAGGGCACCGTCCCGCAGGTGCTGCATCTGGATCCGTCCGGCACGATCGGCGACTGCGTGCGCGCCACGCTGGACCGCACGCGCGAAAATGTCGGCGTCGACATCAGCGCCGTCTCTGACTTTGCGCCCCTCGGCCGCATCATCCTTGGCGTCATCCAGATCATCCTGTACATCATCTCCGACGGCGCGGACATCGCTGCCGCGCCGGATCATAAGCACGTGCGCAAGGCCCCGTCCAAGCCAAACGACGTTGGCAAGGCCAGCACCGTAGACCTGCAGTATGTCGGCGTGCGCATGGGCGCGGCCATTCGCGGTGCCAGAGCGCGCGCGGAGGCAGACGAGGACGCCACCGGCAGCACATCAGGCGGTAAAAAGCGGCCGCACGCCCGCCGCGGCCATTGGCATCACTACTGGGCAGGCCCGCAGGATGACCGCCGCCTGATCCTTAAGTGGACAGCTCCCACCTATATCCACGCAGATGATATGCCGCTGGGCGGAGAGACCGTCATCTATCCCGTGCGCAAGCCGCCCAAGCAGTAACGCGGGGATAATCGCGGGGATAAATTTGTGCGCAGACCGCGCAAGCGCTTGCGCACCAGCGCTTTCCCACTTGGCACGATTTGCTTGACGTGCGGAGGGTCACAGGTTCGAGTCCTGTATCGTCCACCATAAAAATGCCGCGACAAACGTCGCGGCATTTTTATATTTTTGCAGCATTGAAAGAAAGAAAAAAGGAGACTGGCAGCAGTGCACAGTCTCCAAGGATGTAGTCAGCAAAGTTTGCAAGACAGGGCTGACCGCAGTGGTTTTATTATAGTGGGATTCCGGAATGCTGTCAAGATGAAAATAACAGAAAGAAACATTTCTTCCGAAAACAAGAATCGACAAATTTCGCATATTTCTCTGCAAAAATGAAAATTGATACTTGACAACCGTGTGCGTTATCATTATAATGAAAAAGCTGCATCGGGGTGTAGCGCAGATGGTAGCGCGCATGGTTCGGGACCATGAGGCCGCGAGTTCAAGTCTCGCCACTCCGACCAAGAAAAACCCTGTAATCTCAATGGTTACAGGGTTCTTTGTTTTCTTTGGGGCAGCAAGATTGGCCTCTGGGTCAACAAAAAAGGTCAACAAATTCGGATTTTTTGATAAAAAAACCGCTCAGAGGTTGCCTCTGAGCGGAAATTTTTTATTTTCTCGCAGTGCTTCGCGAGGGAAAGTTTCATCCGCAGTTCATCCGCAGTTCGTCCGCGTTTGCTTTTACGGAATTTATCGGAAAAACTCGGCCAGTGCTTCGACCGCGTCAATCGAAAAGTTTGGAATCGATATAGGCACAAATCGCCTCTTTAACGTCTTCCGGAAGTTCACTGAACGGGACGTTCGATGCCATCGCCGCTCGGAGCGGAATCTGTCGCCGGAATTCGTTGACGGCAGCGGTGAATTTTTTGCGTTCACATCTGGTCATTTGTACACCTCGTTTCTTTGGTTTTTCGTTGCTTAATAGACCCGTTGTCCAATATTCGTCGAGGGTTTGTCGAGGCTTCCGTCAGGATTTGCCGTCAGAGCCGTAGCTGTAGTTCGTTCCCGGAAGGTCTCCACGGCCGTCAAGAAACAGCGCGGCCTGAAGCGTATTCGGGCTTTTCACAGCTCGAGAAGCCGCTGCACAGAACGTGTTAAAATTTGTCAGCCGCGTCTTTGCATCGACCGGGCGGTCAGCGGTCAGACCGAGGTCGGCGTGGCGCTCGGCGAAATCGGCCAAAAGTTTGGACATTGTAGCGTTTTCGATGTGCTTATCGCACAGCGCCTGATACTGCTGCGAAGTCATCCGGTCACAGAGGCGGAGAAGTTCGGCATCGTCGTGGTCGATTTTCGAGCCGTCGAGGACGTTCCAAGCGTTCACGGCCGCTTCGTGTTCGCGTCGGCTTTCCTCGATTGCGAGGTTTGCGTCAATCACGGCGCGATCTCTTCGTCGCTGCAGCTCGGCCACGGTTTCTCCATAACGTTTTTGGGTAATAATTCCATCTTTCATTTTCTGGTCGAGTGCCTTCCGCTCGGCATCGGCGCCGCCGATGACTTCGAGCGCGGCGTTAACAACGTCGTGGACTCGTCTTCCATAGTTAATTTTCATTGATTTAAAACTTCCTTTCAAAGTTAAATATTTTTAAGTAATTCGAGCTTCGTTCGTGCTTAAATTACAAATAGTTATCAACTAATTACAATTTGTTTAATCGAAATCGTCAAGGCCGCTAACGTCAAAATCGAGAGTCGCGGCCAGATCGTCAAGGTCGAGATCGAGCGTTCCAGCCAGGCCGTCAAGGTCGACGTCGTAATCGCTGAAATCAGAATCTAAATCTTGGAAACAATCATCATCTAGAAAATTAGGTTTTCGTCTCATTAGAAAATTCTCCTTTCAACGTCGAAAATGTTTCCGTCAGCGTCCTGAATGTGCAGCGTTCGGCCATCAGCATCAACGTCAATTTTCAGCGTCGGAGCGTCAACGGCTCGATAAGGCCGTTTTTCCGCGCTCTCTCGCGTTTCCCTCTTTCTGGTGTGATGATACCGGAAAAGGTACGCATTCTGTCCAGCGCGGTCTGTGACGGTCAGAAAGTGTCCTTGCTGCGTTACAAGCACATTTTCCGCGTCAATCAGCGTTCGCGGTCGGTTCACCAGCCAGAAGCAGCAGACGCAAACGGCCAGAGTGGCGGCAGACAGAGCAAACGCGGTCAAAATCTCATGCTTCACCGACGTCGACCCCCTTTCGTCGGGCTGCATCGAGAAGCGCCTCACGAGTCAGCCGCAGCTCTCGCTCACGTTTTTCAAGGGTGCGCAGATAGCGCCGGAATTCGTCGACGCTTTCGGCGATGAAATAGCCAGGGTGCGCCGAATCCGTGCTCGCGCAAATGAAAGCGCCCGCACGACGTTCAGCCGCGATTGCCTTTGTAAGCTGCCGCTTTTGCAGACCGAGAAATGCGCAAAGCGTCGTAGCGTCGAGCGCGTAATCTTCACCAACATTCAGGACTTCAGCAATCATCAGAACCGCCCTCGCTTTCAGCAGCCGCAGCCGCTCTCTTTTTCCAATATCTAACATTGCAAGCCGCTACTTTTTCGGGGTTTCTGTCACGCCACCGCTTGTTCTGCGCGAGGACTCGCTCGCGGTTTGCTGCGTAATATGCACGTCGGTGCGCGTTTCTCGCCTGACGCGCAGCTTCAGAAATTTCTGCCATTTTGTATCACATTCCTTTCGTAAAATCTCGACCGTGCAAAATGTGTAATTTTCATGGGGACTTTTCAATTCGGTGCATATTGACACTTCACGTAAAAAATGCACATTTTGCACAGATTCAAATTTTTTAAGTATTATAGGGGCAATTCGTTCGAGAAATCCGGTTTGGCCACGTCTGCAAGTTCGAAACCTCGGACAACGTTCCTGATTGTTCGACCGTTGACCGTTCCGGTGCTTCCGAACAGCCCTCTGGAAGTCAGCTCTTCAAAAAACGAACGTTTGGATTCGACGCCGAAACCGCCGTCAGCGCACCACTGACTGTAAGCTTCGTAAATCGCACCAGCAGCGGAATTTTTTCCGGTCTGTTCGAGACATTCGGAGACAAACAGGCCGATTTTGTCGGATGCGCGGCGGTATTCATCGGTGGCCGCTCGAACGCATTCTGGCGGTTTTGCGCCATCTTCGCGGTACATTCGCAGCCCGTCAAGCAACCAGTTCAGAATTCCGCTGACGTTTCCCGGTGACTGTAGGCGCGTTTTGAGCGTTCTGTCCTGCTCGTCCGGTTCGAAGTGCCGGTCAAACGACACGACGTTGAGACGGCCAGACGTGAAAAGCGTATCGTCTGTGACGACCGGTAAATAGTTGGTATTGATTACCAGCTTGAAGCAGGGACGGAATTCGAATTCGCGTTCGTAAAGGTGCCGCGCTGTGATTGTATCGCGCCCTAGCAGCGTTTTGAGCAACGCCGTGTCAAACAACATTCGCTTCGGCGGTTCTGACGCATTCAGGAATCTGCAACCGGCCAACCGGGCAATGTCGCCGCTCGCTTGACGAGTGTCGCGGTTTTTCTGCTGTGCCAGTGTTTGTGGCTGCATCGTCCGCGCGTAGTCGCCGAGTGTGTGCGCGATCGTTTCGACAAGCGTGGATTTTCCGTTTCTGGTCGTAGCACCGTACAAAATCCAGCAGGTTTCGAGGCTTGTATCGGTCGTCAAAGAGTAACCCAAAATCTTTTGCAGATAACGCGCCTTTTCCGCGTCTCCGCACATGATTTCGGTGAAAAACCGTTCAAAATCTTCTGAACGAGCGTCTGGGTCATAGACCGCGCCGCAGCATTTTGAAAGCAGGTCGCCCGGTTTATGCATCGTGAAAGCGCCGGTTCGCAGATTCAACGTTCCGTTCCGGCAGTTGAGCAAATCGCCGTCACGATCGAGCTCGTCGCTCGTGAAGTAATTGACGTCTCTTGCGTCGCGGATGAGGTTTTCGCGGTAGCGCAGCTGTGCATATCGAGACGCGAACTTTAGGCCATCGCTCTTCTGGCGCTCACTGGGAGCGTCGAGACAAAACAGCGTTAGCGCGTCCACAAATGTCTTTGCAAACTGCAGAACCGTCATTCCGCCGACGTCGATTTTCCAGATCGCGCCGTCGAACACGAACCACTCTTTTGCGGTCGAGCAATAACGACAGCGCTCGCGAAAAATGTCTGCGAACAGCCGGGAAAGCGCAAGGTCGCTCCAATCAATTTGCGTGTTCGGCTGGATTTTACGCAATTCCGCAAGAATGTCATCCACGTCGACTGCATCGAGCTTGAAAGCGTTTCTTGCCATCAGAGACTCGACGCCTTTTGCGATTTCCTCGGATGAAAAACCATCCACAGTCAACATTTTTTCAATTTCAGCGAGCGAAACACCGGCGTTAAGAGCGACGGTCAGAGCATCAGCCATGACAAGCACCCCCGTCCCGCTCGGCCTCGTCAGCCGCTTTCTGCGCTTTCAAATTGTTGTAGAATCGCGTCAGAAATTCGTTCAACTCTGGCGTTCGGCGATAGGCCCAAGTGATCCAGCCGTCAACCCACGGAGACGCAAACGGTTCGCCGTGGAATCCGGCCTGTTCGAGCTGACTGTGAAGCCGCATTCGGGTGCAGAAATAGAAGCCGCTGTCACGCATCGGCGCTCGCCCCCAGTCCGTTGAGCTGCTCGACGAGCAAATCAAGGTTGACGAGCAGCCGATTGCCGACTTTCAGAGCTGGAAGCCGATTCTCGGCAGCCAAGCGCCGCAGCGCCGTTTCGGGCAGCAGCCCGGTCGCGGCAACCTGTCGGATCGTCATCATTTTTGGGAGTCTTTCGGTGTTGGTCATTGTCTGTTTTTTCCTTTCACAAATCGAAAATTTGTGAAAAAAAGAAAAGCGGCACACCTGACTGTGTGTCGCTCAAAATCCAAAAAATGGACAGGCCAACACACAGCGGGTTGGCGGCAGGAAAATGCATCCTGCCCAAAAGCCAAACCACGACAAGTGCGTGCTGTCTGTCCAAAAACCGACATAGTGTCGGACTACATTTTATATTGGCGCTCCGGCGCTGTTTCAGTTCTGCGTCGCAAAAGAACGATTTTTCGCCCTCAGAATGAGGACGCCTGATAATTTCCGGCGTTTGGTCGCCATAGCACATTTTTTTTAGTAAAAGCGCTATTCAATTTTCACACTGCGATTATAACATACCGTATTGATTATGTCAAGAGGCGTCGATGCAAAATGGTGTATTTATCGCGAAATGTACAATAAATTGAGTTTTCTTCTGCTCAAACCACAAGAGCCGAATACAGGCCGTTATAATTCGCGCAAAAAAGGCGCGACGCACAAAAGCGCCACGTCCTTTTATTTGAATGTTCAGGCGAGGAGATTCTCGATGCCCTCGACGGTCTGCCGCTGCCGCTCCTCGGTGACACCAGCATAAAATTGCAGCGTCGTTGACGCGTCTCTGTGACCAAGTAGCTGCTGAATTTGTTTCAGGTCCGCGCCGCTCTCGAGCGCCAAGGTCGCCGCTGTGTGCCTCAAATCGTGGGGACTGACGTTCGGCAGACCATGACGCTGCACGAATCTGCGCTGCCAGCGTGTCGGCTCCTGCGGATTTACCGGCCTGTACGGGTCAGAAGCTCGGCAAAACACAAATGTTTGCGGCAGCAGCGAAACACCCAAAGCGGCCTCGCGCTCGCGCTTTAGCTCTAACAGCATTTCAAGAACGCGCCGCGAAACAGGCACGGTTCGCGTCTCGCCGGTTTTTGTAGCGCCAATGTGCATCCGGTCGGGCGCGTCTCTGTCGGGAGTGACGTTCCGCTGGACGCTGATAGACATTGCCTCAAAATCAATGTCGCCCCACTGCAAGCCGACGGCCTCGCCGCGCCGGACTCCGGTCGTTACAAGAAGATTCTCAAATGTTTTCCAAAACAGAGACTCGCCGTCGAGACATTTCAGGAAGCGCCGCGCCTCGTCAGGGGTGAGAAAGTCGACCTTCTTTTTCTCGCGGCGTGGTTTCTCGCTCTGTGCGAGGTCCTGACAGGGGTCGCGCTCGATGTAATGCATCCGGGCCGCGTATTCCATAACATTCCTGAAAGTGGAAAATGCGTGTTGAACGGTCGTCGCGGACAGCGGTTGACCGCGCTGCGTCTGTGCGTCATTTCTCAAAAAATTCACAAAGCGCTTCACGCTTTCGCCGTCGATCGTGCCGAGTTTCTTGCTGCCAAAGAAATCGAGGCCATAGCGAACCGTGTTTCCAAAAAATTGAACACTGCTCGGTGTGTGCTGCCCATCGTGAACGTGGTCTGGCAACCAATGTGCGCGAACAAATTCGTCGAACGGCATCCGGTCACGGTCGGCCTTGCAGTGAGTTTTTTCCCAATCGTCTTTTTTACTTGCTTCCCATTCAGCCGCGAGGCGCTGGACTTCTTTCCGCTCTCGCGCCGGTGTGAGGCCGTCAGGCCGCCGAATCGTTTTCGTTCGCCAAATTTGTTTGCGATGCTCATCGCGTCCAACGCAACACACGAGTTTGTAAGCTGTAATCTCGCCGTTTTTGTCTCTTTTTTCCTGGATCGTTGCCATGAAAATGCCCCCATTTCAGCCCTGCCGGGTCAACAAAAAGGTAAACAAACTTAAAAAAAGTGTTGACCTTTTTCCAAACATTACAATACGATTTTACAACAAAACCATTGATAAATCAAGACTTTTTCGCATTTTTTAAGACGATAAAAAACGATGAAATTATAGTTCGGGACCATGAGGCCGCGAGTTCAAGTCTCGCCACTCCGACCATGCAGAGTGTCCTTATAGGATCTGAGTATCCTGTAATGGACACTCTGCTTTTTTA